>Ga0180007_10003123_pt1 | contig 18812 bp, 22 predicted proteins | sample MM_PC_MetaG_FD_121122 | JGI IMG/M metagenome (GOLD analysis project Ga0180007, IMG submission 121122) | Groundwater microbial communities from the Aspo Hard Rock Laboratory (HRL) deep subsurface site, Sweden - MM_PC_MetaG | ecosystem: Environmental > Aquatic > Deep subsurface > Groundwater... | reverse complement strand
TCCATTGCCCAGCAGGAGCGGTAAGTGCGATGGCAGCATAACTAAATCCCGATGTGCTTTGTTCATCAGCATAATCCTCTGGTAAGTATTGCTTTGTACCATCAGCCTCCATGGTATATATCTGAATCCATACATCATCGGCTGTCTCTGGATATACCCAACACCTGAATGTTACCGACTTCCCCATTAAGTTAAGTAGCCTACGCCAATTATCAGAGTGAAGTGAAAGGAAGCCATCAGCAGCACTGGCTATTGCTAAAGCTGAAGTCTCAGCGTTCCGAGTTAATCCTGCTGTGGTGGTTTTTGTATAGGAAGTAAGGCTAGTGCCTGAATATTTATATAAGGAAGTCGTTGTAGGCCAGTTAAAAGGTGGCAATAGGTTGCCTGTTATAAGTTGCTTATCCTCTAAGTCCTGCATTAAGGTTGAGGAAGTCTCTCTGATAGCATCATTGATTGACTTAACTTTATCTGACCGCCTGTACCTGTGGAGTTCACAAGTGGCAAGATTAGCGGAGTCATCAGCGAGGACAGCACCCCTGACAGTCAGTGTCCCTGTATCGGTAGCATAATCTGATACTTGCCTCTCTACTGTAATGTTGGCTTTGTCGGTGATATAAACCCACCAGTTAATAAAGTAGTCATCCTGCCCACCATCATAACTCGTTAGAGTGGTAGAGACAATAAGGTTATCAGCATTGATGGCTGTCGTTACGGTAAAACTTAGCCAATCGTTTATTTGTTCCGAAAGGCGAGTAATAATTGTGCTTAAGGTTGTAGTAGCCATATCCCCTCCCTATATTTCGTGTTCTGGTTCGCAAGGTAGACCATCATCGTGACGACATAAATGCCAAGATGCCTTAACTGTCATCTCTTCGTTAGACTTGCCATCATTTATCTTAACGGCAAAAGCCTTCATTGCTAAAATAGCATTTTTGAAGGCAGTTTTCTTGGTACTCGATATAGTGCCATAAACATCCTCTGGAATAAACAAATCCATGCTGAATCTATACCCGCTCAACTTATACCTCCATTATTCTGTATTTCATAACTACACCTTGATTAGCAAACCGTAATCTTTCTCTTACCCTGTAATCTCTTTTATCCATTGTTACACTCCAAATAGATGTTTTTCCCGATGAAAAGAGTTGATTACACCCAGAGCACTCCATGCCACATCTTTATAAATCTCCACTAAGGCTATGTCACCATCAAACAGACCCGCAGGAACAGCATCCTGAGAACCTATAAACAAGTCATCGGCTGCTGTGTCATCTATTGCTCCCGTTGCCGTATCAGAAACTACTGAGGTATTTATATAGAGTTTAAGGTTATTCGCTCCCGCATCTTTATCGTAGGTAGCCACTACGTGATACCATGTAGCTGTGGAGAGTGCGGGGAAATTCACAAAGAAGGCCCCATCTGCTGTGTCTATATACCACCTCATTTCGTCTGCTGGATTTTCATAAAGGATGTACTTGATGTTCTTCCGCAGAAGGGTGTCATTTATACCCTGAGTACGCTCCCTAAGCCACATCTTTACAGTAATGGCATTTAAGATATTGAGTGAAGCACTTGTAGTAACAGTAACATAGTCTTCCGTGCCGTCAAAGAATAAACACCAAAGCCCACTGGGCAGTTTCTTCCATGTAGCACCAATTATTGCGCCATGGTTACCATAAGGGGACATATCTCTAGCAGTTGCTCCACTGCCAGGTAAGCCCGTTAATGACAATACCGTACCTAACGGTGGAGGGTCAAATACAATCTCATCTCTAGTGGACATCTTCCCTCCTAAGTTCGGTACTTAACTCTAACGTATGAGCTATTCTTTGTCTTACCATAAGCCAGTAAACCAGCCGTATTGCTCTGAACAGTACAACGCACATAAAATGGGTTAACTGCCCCAGTGAAATTAGTCCCTCCAGTAGTGTTAAATATACCACTCACTGTATCCTCTTCTGGTGTCGCTATATCTGTCGAACTTGTAGATGTAACCTCTGTATGAAGAGCATCAAAACCAACACCCGCATCGCTAATGTCCCATAGAACACCGATATTCCCAGTGGTATTCGAGCCATATACCGCTGAAGTCAACCCTAGTTCAAGAGCCGATAATGTAACGCCATCAGGCAATCTGATAGTCCCTACCTCAACTGCTACATATCCATCGGTATCTGCGCCTGTTGTGTTAGCAGCGGAATACTGAATACCATCAGTGGTTAGATTCCCCTTAGCAAATGGATAAAATACCTCATCTTCAATTATCCCAACTCCACCATCTGTCTGTTTCATTTATTTCCTCCTTTAGTCAAAATACGAAATCTTTAGCTTCGCATCCGTATTTGTGCGAATAAATCTTATTGCCTTTAGGCTTTGTCTCCAGTTTTGAGAGGGAACAGTCCAACTATCAAAGGATAAAACGCCACCTACGTTGAATAGATGACCCTCTGTAGCCGTAGGGTCTGTCCCATCAATCCTATATCTGACTGGAGAATTCTCTAACGTAATTACACATCCCTTAGCTCTGTCTGGAATCCCTACAGTTCCACTATCTAGTCCTAGAGCTGTGCTACTTACAGTTAAGTAATCATAATCTATACAGTTCTGACCTCCCATTATTCACCTCCTGTTAGTTCTTTAGCTTTCTCAGCCCGTTTGCCTTTATCGGCTTTCCTTACTTCACCTGTGACATATTCTAAAGCCCGCTTCTGTCCAGACTTCTCTTTATTCTTCAATCGTTCATCCTCTTGCTCCTGTGCCACACTCGTGACATATTCAATTTCTTCCTTCTCCATAGCACCAAATGACGGAACGAATATAGAACGTCTGCCTTTCTCAGCAGGTGTTAGTTTCCCTCTACTACCATTACCGAGTGGCAACCTTTCCTTGTTTCTGATTATTATCCCTATCCCTGAAACCTTATCTCTATACGACATTCTTCCTCCCTGATAATAAAAAAGAGGACTGTTTTTACAGCCCCCTAAAACATAGCGGGGTTAATCTATCAACCAAACCTCACCCCACCACTTCCTCTTTTATTCGCTTACAGAATCTTTACCCATATATCCTGTTGTATTAACTCTACTACAGGTAATGGTGTTATGTCAAGTCTTTTATAGATGGGTAATTTGTACAGGGGTTCTACATACCCCTTGGTGAATCCTACCTCGGTTAAATCTTTATCTGTCCGTACAGCGTAGATATAAAATGAGTGAGTACACCCTTCTCTGATTACAGGTGGGTTAGGTTCTATTAACGTATTTAGTAGTCCCGCCTCAAACTGCTGTTCCTCAATAATATCATCTATATCCTGAAACTTCAGCCAGCCAAGGTACGCCTCTATCTCACACATCCTGTAATTGTATCCAACCATTTTAAGGTGAGGCATAGATACCTCAGCATGATTGCGCACTGCTCTAGCTATATGGTTAATTGCGCTCCTGTTGGTTAGAATCATTCCACCTTCACCAACACTAACCTGCTTATTCTGATTGAAAGATAGGACTCCACAATCACCCCATGTCCCTGTGAGGATACCTTCACACGTAGCCCCTATAGATTGAGAAGCATCCTCTATCACCTTCAGGTTATACTTCTTAGCTATCTTCATTATGCTGACCATATCGCATGGTTGCCCAAATAAGTGGACAGGTATAATCGCTTTAGTTCGAGGTGTTATTGCTTCCTCTATTCTATCAGGGTCTATACAGTAGGTGTCCTCTTCAATGTCAACAAAGACAGGGGTTGCGCCTACCATTAGTACACAAGATGCCGAGCTAGAGAAGGAATACGGTGAAACAATAACTTCATCGCCTGGCTCTATACCACAAGCCACCAGTGACACATGGAGGGCTGATGTAGCTGAATTGACTGCTATGGCATATTTAACTTCATAATAGTTCCTCACTTCCTCTTCAAAGGCTTTAACCCACTTACCACCACCATGCTTCTCTGGTGTGGCTAAGAACCCTGATAATATATCTGATTCGATGATATTATTTATTTCGTTCATTAAACACCAAGTTTCTCATATCTTCTAAGTGGTATTTTATTGCTTCAACTTCACTGTTTTTAGCTTTTATCTCATCAGGCTTAAAACCTGCTACTACAAGAGCATTACATAATTGATTCAAGAACTCATGTCCCACTCTAGCTGGAAAATTAAATGTGGGATTAATATCTTCCGCCCAAGGTTTTTCTATATGCCTTACCACTAGTTCAGTTGGCTCATAAACATCGATAGAGCCGTTATCTTTCTCATCGTAAATATAAACCTTAGTACCCCTAATTTTAGGTGCGTATTCAATCGAGACTTTTATTGACATTATTCCTCCTTGAACTTCAGTACCATATATAGGGTGTCCCTTGCCTCCCTACCACTAGATATGGACTGTTTGCCTTCCTTGAGACATTCTACCAGATGTTCTACTCCCTTGAGTATAGGTCTGCCTCCCTCTAAATCAAAGCCGAAGATATACTCGTCAGAGTCAATGTACTCCATATCAACTTTATCCAGTATCCCTAACTGACGCATGAGGTCGAAGGCATGAGTCCCGTTATTTAGTATTCCCCTACTCCACTTGAACTTAGACTTTACGAACCTACGCTGATGATTAACTTGCAGGATTACACCGTGTTTATCACAGGCTTCTATCATCCTGTCAGCATCTTCTAGTGTCTCCGCTATTGGCTTCTCACAGTTAATAGCCTTAACGTACTTAGCAGAAAAGCATGTGATAACTGAATGTGTTTCAGGTGAAGTGCAAACACTAATAATATCCAAATCCTCGCAGGTCAACATTTTTTCATATTCCCTGTAGATATTTCCATACTCTTGGTTTTTAGATAATTTCGCCTTATCCAAATCGCACAGCGAAACCAAATCCACATCATCGCAATCCCTATAAGCCTGAAGGTGGCTGTCTGGCGACTCCGCTCCAATTCTACCACAACCAATTATTCCTGCTCTATACATTTGTAACTCCATAGTAAGCCATCAATTTACCACTAAATCCTCTCTTGAACAGGTGGATGTTATAGTCGTTACATCCTACCAAGTCTACCTCTCTACCTTCTGCTTTAATCGCTTCCCATAAACAAAAAGCACTAGAGCCACCATCTCTTGACGCTCCTAGAATATAGTATGACCTCTTTGAGTCTCTAATCATTATCACCCCAGCATCTTCTGTCATGTAAAGATGATTTGGAATAACATGGTATAGTCTGCGGATTAGCTCACTGGAGGCTGTACGAGCAATCCCCTTCCGTAGGAATGTGTTTCCGTAGAAATCATCAAACAGGTCTATTCCCCCCTCTATAAACCCACTCTCATATCTGTTTATCTCGTATCTGGTCTGCTTCTCTAGTAATTCTTTAGTGATATTCTCATCCACAACGTAGGTGTACCTCACATTACAATCATATCCAGCCCACTTAAACGGGCGTATGTCAGTGAAGGTATAATGATTGTAAAACTCTTGAGGACAATAAGGAACTAACGCAGATACTATCTCATTTGATAGCGATATTTGAGAGGTATACTTCATCCCTTCTTGAAAAGGGGCTAGGAGAATACCTTGGAATGGTGTTAATGGCTGAGGTGTTTCAAAAGCACAAATAGCTCCTAGTAAGTCACCGTTCTTGTAGTATCCATATAACTGATATAGTGAGTCGAATAGACTTAGCCAATCAGACCCGCAGAAGATAGTCCCCTGTTCTGACTTCTGAACAAATGAGTCCCACTCGAACCCCGCTTCGATTCTTTCCACTGTCCCCATAATTCCAATACCTCCTGCCACTTAAAATCATCCCTGCCCATCTTTCTGTATACAAACCTGACGAACTCTAAATCTACAGGATAGTCAACGCACCAACTTATAGAGTCCAACGGTTCATAATGACTATATCCCCTACTCTTCATATTCTTACAGAACCACCTCTGAAACCATAACCTCCATTGAACATCTTCTATTGTCTTCCACGCATGTTCAAGAACATCAAACTCTAGAACACCAGCATTTATTCCTTTTGGATAACCAACTAGGTATGTATAATCGTACCCAAATGACAGGTGGTCATTTATTAACTCATTGAGAACGAATGGGTCTAGTACTATGCAGTCACCCCACGAACGAGCTATAATATCTAACTTATACGCTTTAGCACACTGATATGTTCTATCTAAAATGTCGTCTTCAGAACCAATAAAATAACTTATATCGTTTTCTTTACACATCTCCACTATTCGGGGGGAATCTTCAGTAGTAGCTATAATTACATCATGTATGTAATTGGCTTTACGGCAGCGGTCTACCATTCTGACTAGAGCAGGTTTACCTTCCACATCAGCCAATGCTTTCCCTGGGCATCGAGTAGAATGGTCTCTGGCAATAATAACCATCCCTATTTTAGCTATATCGTATTCAGTCATAATTATTCAATACCTCCTTACATATATTCTCAAATCTTTTCAATTCAGCTAACTCTCTGGGAGTCATACTCCACGGAGCATCTACCCCTGTGAAGTGGTCTATCGCAAAATGCTTCTCTATTATATTAGCTCCTCTAGCTAGTGCTATCTTGGCAGCATCGAGCCCGATGGTGTGGTCAGAGAAACCATCATACTCCGTCATCATCTGAAAGTCTATGTCATTAATGTCCGTTGGGTAATGAGGAATACAATAAAGAGAGTTAGCCATGATATTACAGTCAGATGAGATAATCACTTCCCCTTTGCTGATAGCTAGTGCGATTAAGTCGAGATTGTTTCGTTGGCTGTATGCTATCTTATATCTCTTCACCCCTATCTCCTCACACCACTCTACTCTCTTTACATCGAATACAGAGAAGAACACCTCAATGCCTACTGCTTTCCCAAAGTTGAATAGCATCAATACTTGGTCAAAAGAGAGTTCGGCTTCCTTAGCCTGTTGCTTAAATGGTGAGTCTGGAGGGTAGATTGAGTCAGTATCGTAGAGTTGGAATTTTACCAGGTCGGCGCCGTTCTGTTTAGCAAGTTGGATTAGTTCCGTAGCTAATATCATCTTGCCAAGGTGGTTTTGTCCAATCTCAGCAATTATCATATGTGCCCCCTAGTTTTTCCTCATATACTGCTTCATCCAAAGGCTGACGTATTGTATAATAATCCAAAATAGCCAAAAAACATTGAATAAAATAAGCGGAGAAAGAAAAATCCACTGCCAAATACGAAGTCCGTTCCAACTATCCATCTAAAGCCCCCTATTTATGCGTTAAACTACCTTCCCTCTGGTAGTATCTGTAGAGAGGCAAAGCTATGCGGTAGACATTATTAACTTGAACAAACCTATGGAATAAATCCTTTTCCTCATCTATTTTAGTCTCCCGATATAAGCCCGCATCAACTAATGCCTCTTTCCTAAACATTATACCACAAGAGATAGGACTTTTGCTACAATTAACTCTTTCTATTATATTTTCTTCGGCATCCACTTTATAATAATCGCAAGCTATAGCGTGCATATCTTTGTTATACTTCAGATAAAGACCTTGAATCTCAAGCATGTATTCGTTAATATAATCGTCTGAATCAACCCTAACAACAAATTGCCCCATCGCCTTTCTAATACCAGCATTACAAGTGTATCCCACACCCATATTTTCTTTTAAGGTCACGACTTTGATATTGGGGAGTACCCCCCAACTTTCAAGTATCTCTGGGGTAGAGTCTGTAGAGGCATCATCTATAACAATTATCTCATAGTCTGCTTTAATAAGAGTCTGGGTCAAGCAACTTCTTATTGCCCTCTCTATGTGCCTCTCATCATTGTAGACAGGTATTATAATTGAGGTATTCATGGCTACATCAACATCTATGTTCTATTCTTATTAGATTAGCGATTTCTCGTCTCTCGGCTTCCTGTTCTTTAATAGATAGATGGGCAAACGCAATCTCTTTATAATTCCTTTCAGCATCACCAAGAAACCAAAAACCTCCTAGAGTATTGTTCCGAACACACTTATTCACAGATTCCAATCCATCTCTTTTAGTAAATAATTCAATGAACCTATCTTTATCCTGCTCACTCCATTTATAACGTGGTATGAGGTGAATATGAAAGTGCTTAATGCCATCACACAGACTAGCCATGTAAATGTTTTCTGCCCCCAGTGCTGTTTTAATTGCTTTTCCCAAATCCTTCGCTACTGACCAAAAGTGAGTTAGGTCATCCTGTGGAATATCCCCCATGAATGTGTCATAATGGTCTTTGAGTATAAGTAATGTGTATCCCCTTATAGATTGTTCATTCTCTAGCTTTGCCCAACAACGAGCATCATCATAGACAATAGTTCCTAATCCCTTTTTATTACAAAAAGGACAACTCATTCTCTTCAACCCCCTTTAACATAAAATAAGTCACATTACGACCATACTGTTTGACTAAATCTCTAGCAGCCTCTAAATCGTCTGGAGTGTTTAAGTTCATTCCCTTGACTCTATCATTCTCAATAGTAATACTATACGCTCTAATCAATGTGTTGAACCCATACTTCTTCCAAGGTTTAACCTCATCAACATAATTCCATAACCACTTATCCTCTTCACCCATTAAGTGATAGAGTTTACTGAATGAATGGTGATTATAAATAGCAAACCTTTGACCGTGTGCCCAATCCAGTAAATCCCAATAATCGCACTTCGTACTATTAAAATCAGCGAGTGCTTTTGTAAATAGAATAGGAGAGAGGAAAGGATTATCAGCCCAAATTCTTACAACTGTATCTAAATTGAAGGCATCCCCACATTGTATCATTCTTAAAATAAGATTTTCTTCTTCTATTGCTCCATATCTGCTTACAAAACAGTCAATGCCGTGACTTTGGCAATAATCAATTATTGGTTGACTATTCTCAGTAGTAGCTACAATCGGTCTTATTGAAGCCTCTTTTACCCTATCAACGCACCATTGAATAGTTGGTCTCCCATCAATTTCTTTGAGAGCTTTTCCATGTAGTCTGGTGCTATTCCACCTACTGGTAATAATTGCTGCAGTTTCCATATATCACCTCTTCAGATTTTTACTTAATTCCTTCCACTGTTTTTTAGTCGGCATTGCCTGCCCCTTCCAAACCCTTTCCTTTTCTACCCTATCCAGCATCTTCCAAGGGTCTATATCCCCCATATTGAAAAACTTTTTTCCATATGGCTTCCCTGTACAAGTTTTACAAAGACAAGAACCCTCACATATTTCTACCTTAATCCCTAATCCCCTAGCATAACCTATCCAGTATTCAATACCTCCTTTCTCAAGTTCGTACTCATCTTTAGTGAGCATATCGACACCAAATATACGTATCCTTTTGAAGCCATCTTCCTTCAGAACAACACGCTCACCCACAACCTTTGTAGCCATATCAATAGCAAAGACAAGCATATAACAGATTGAATTAGAGAAGAACCCATCAGCGTTGAATTTCTTATTTATCCGCTCCAATGGGAACAACTTAGTTTTTGCCCCCTTCATCTTGTGAATATTATATATTATAACGCCATGGTCTACAAGCATATTCATCTGGGAGATACTATAAGCATCTCCCGTGACAAACTCATTTTTCTCATTAGTGCCTACAATTTTTTTATGTTGATTGTGTGCCATAAATATGCGAGTAACATACCCTTTCATCTCGGCTATCTGCGTATAACCATTATTGACATTCCATATCTCTACGTCTTTCTCATCAAACGGACAATTCTTCCTTGTCCCTCCCATTCCTAAGATTATCAGTTCGTCTTTTCTATAATTTTTCATAACAGAAGTGGTGAAGAACGAGGAACATTTCTTATCCTTGCTCCTCACCACCTGCCTCCCCCTTATATTTATTTTTCTACCGCTTTGAGAGTGTTACGGAGATATTGTTAAGAAGTACAACTCGAAGTATAAGGTAGTGCCAGGACTACCCATAGCGTAACCGATGTGCTGCTTGGTTATAGCCACACCATTGATGTAACCAATACCAGCATCAGCGTCAGTGTCAGCGGTTAGTATCTGGGTCGAGTTGGTGGAAGTCCGATATTCAACCAGAGCCAGTGCTTCGTCAGTAGCAGTTGAGACAGTTGCCAGTTGTCCTGTAGCTGCTGTTCCCTCTTGGCATACCACACACGGCCCCCAAGTCTGTATCCAACCATAGTAATTAGCAGTGAGTGGTCTTACAGGGACACCAACTACGACACCCGTCTGAGTTCCACCACCAGCACAAGCAACCACTCCCCAGTACGGATTGTGATGAAGTACCGCTACAGCACCAGTATCGAGGGCTGCCGTCAACTCATCACCATCACCAAAGGTGACTGTCATAGTTGAACCAGCAGCATCAGTTGAAGATGTAGCACTCACATCATTTGACTTGATTGAAATCATTTGCCCTTGGGTGCCTGACCCTGTCGAATAAGCAATCCTGACATAGCCATCAGCATACTCATTCTTAGCGATTTCTCCTGTGGCTGTTTCTGTTTCCACAGTGAATGACCGCCATGTAGTGCTAATATCCTCAGTATCATTGATTGAGGTAGCATACGCAGTATCCTGGTCTAACAAGACAAGAGCTGCCGTTGTCACAGGGACACCCATTACCAGGTTAGTTCCACCGGCATATGCGTAGCGAAACACCCTGCCATCGGCTGTCATACCTCTGGTGCCCAAAGGGTGACGTTTAGTAGTATGTTGAGTTTTTACATCTCTAGGACTTAGCTCAACATGAGTATTAAAGCTCATTTTGTTCCTCCTTTTTAGGTTTTACATGTACTCGAATATGAGATTGTAGACCGAAAGCGTCTTTGGCTACAAACTCACAGAGAGGACATTTAACTCCTTCGCCTACTGGGTTATCTCCAGGCGGTTTCAACGTGAATCCTTTTGCCTGATAATACATCAGAGAATACGCATCAGCAGGAAGTGGTTGGGTTGGAGTCCCATCAGGTCTGTAATAAATTATCCTCTCCCTACGCCTGCCTATATTCAATATGTCCTGTCCCATTTTCAACGAAGTCATTGTTGCCCTCCTTTATTTATCACCCTAGCTAGTTGGAGCCGATGTGTCGAAAAGTAGATAGCGCCCATAAGTCCCATCTTCTTCTACCATACCGTAGTCAGCAACTATGCCGAGTTCGTAGCCTCTCAGTGAACCATCCTCTTCCATCCAAGTCTCAGGTTCCCACCCGACCAAGTAGACGAAAGCCATCTTTGAGAATACAGCACCGTAGCTATCATCAGCACTATTAGCAATGATATTCCCGTCAATGAAGATTGGAACACCGAATAACTTGTCGTTACCACGCCACTTTCCATAGAGTGATTTGTCGAAGGCTCCTGGGGATAGGTTGTTAGTGCCAGGGGTGGCTAGTAAGTTTACTATCTGGTGATAGACATACGGATGTAGTACCGTGTATAGTGGTTCTGGTACAGGTTCGGATTGCCCGTAGCACTGCGTAATCGCAGCCAGTAAGTAGTCGATTGTGAATGTAGTTCCCGCAGCACCAACACCACTATCCAGTCCGCTAAACAGGGCTAATCCATCTTGGTCAATTTTCTTTTGCATCGCATTGCCAATAACCTTGCCCGCAGCCCTCATAGCATCATCATTAAGCTGGCTCATTAGTTTCCTTGTGATAACTACTTTACAACCAGCCTCATCAGTAGTATGAGTTGTACCAGTTATGGTTAGACTCTGGGCATCAGTCATATCCTGACCGTCAGTCAGGTCGTTAGCCGTTACTGTTCCGAACTTGGGTATATATTGGCTCTTATTCCCTTTGCCAAGTGTCATCTTAGTAAAGAGCTTAGGGCATACTACATCATGTTCGAGAGTGAAACGTGCTTGAGCTACCATGGCTTTTTGCCCAGCAGCTAAATCGGATGCAGTTGTGTACGCCATTGTTTACCTCCTATAAAAGTTTTCCCTCTTTCTGGGCACGTTCTTCGTACTCATCAAAAGGTATATCCCCCGCTATGTATTTATTTTGGAAATCTGCCCACGAGTCAGTCCCACCTATAGGAGTGCCTGTATCAACCTTATCCAAGCCCCTTTCTTTTAAGAAACTATTGAACATCTCTTTTGCTTTCTGTTCTACAAGTTCTTCTGGATTCTCTTTGGATTCAGGAGCCTCAGTCTTTTTGCTTTCCACGATTTTATTCACCTCTTCTGTAGCAGCTTCGACATCTCCAGCTCTCCAGAGTGCGTAAGCTAATTTGGTTTCAGGAGATTTATCCATCTCCATTCCGATACTCCTTAACTTAGAGTCAAGGTCACTTGCCAAACTAACTAATCTTTGACGCTCTCTTTCTTGTGCTTCAGTGTCGGGCTGTTTTAGTTTCTCTCTGTAAGCATCAGACCTGCGCCCTTTCGGTCTATCTTCGACTTCCTCCTCATTGGATTCTCTGTCCAGTAGGTCAGCTAGCATATCAGTTGCGACTTTGAACTTATCCTCTAGTCGTGAAACCTTTGTGTCAAGTCCTCGCTGTCTATCTAGCTCCTCTTTCTGTTTCCTGCCATACTCCTGATGAGATTTAGCCTCCCTCTTCGCAGCCTCTAACTGTGTTTTTAATTCAGTTATCTGTTGCTTAGTCTCATCAATTACCTCTGGTGCCTGCGTAACTTCTTCTTGAGTTGTTACCTCAGCTTCCTTTTCTTGTGTCATATTCTTCTGTTAAACTCCTTTCACCTACGCACTCGCCTCAGTGATTTTTTAGGGGGATACCTCCCTCATAAAAAAGTAGGGGGCTGCCTTCTTACAAGGTCAGTTACCCCCTAAGTTATAAAGTATATATTATGTTAAATGGTTATGTCAAGTCCTTATATCACTGATTACTCCTAGCGTAAAATAGTTGATAATACCTCTCTAGTTCTGGATTCGACATTCTTAGCATTTTCCTCTGCTTCTGGATAAAGGCTTGCCCAGCAGAACTCTCTGCGTAATACTTACCGAACATATTCTCTACATCTTCCTGTACCTTCCAGTACGGTCTCATTATTATCTTTGCTTTCTGGTACTCTTTAGCTAGTTCTGGTAATGCTTCGTTCCTTTCAGTTTGTCTGTCAAGGATATACTGATAGATTTCTTCTCCGTATTTAGCCCTGAAGTTCTCAATGTACTCATAGTATTTATCGTATTGGAATAATCCGTACTGGTCTTCAAATTCATTGGACTGGTATAGTCCATTCATAAACTCACTGTAGGCTATATCCTCAATATGTTTATCTGTTATCTTGCGTGGTTTCTCCAATGTGCTCATAACCTCTTTGTACTCAGGTTGGCTGTCTATATGTTTATATGTTACTCCTAACCCATATCCAGCCTCACTCATTTTCTCTCTGAATACCACACCGTCTATAATGCCGTCGTCATAGGCTTTCTGTAAATTCCATAAGGTATTCTCATAAACCTGTCTGCCAACATCCCTCTCTCTTTGCCTGTTCAGAAACCCTACGCTGACAGCATCGCCTCTCGTTACGGTCTGAGCATCTACGTCTTTCTGTAGTTTCACTACTGCATCAGACTTATCTACCTTTGTCTGCTGAAGGTCGTTTAAGTTATCGTAAGGTTGCCCATACTCCCTAAGAGATACTTCGTCTCTCTGTTCATCCATTAGTTCCCAAGGACTCTTAGGAAACGCCCTTAAACCACCAAACTCGGCTGCTACTGTTATAGGTGATGGAGGCTCTTCCCTCTCCCCTGTCATATAGTCAGTCAATTCTTGAGCAGCGATAGGAGTCACTTTGTCAAGCATAAATTTACCCCAGTCACCGATATTCTCAAATGGTTCACCGAAATAGTTAGCTTGTTCTAATAACGTTGAGACAGCACCACTGGTAACAGGTGATGTCCTAGAGTACAAGAATCTTATGAATGGGTTATCCCACCTATTGAGATGTCCCTCACTTATTGGCTTAATGAGATTTATAGGGTCTTCAGCAGCGGTTACGGCTATATCATATCCTAGCCTGCCTAGTGCAATCATAATCCCACCAATGCCTATGTGAGAATCACCCACCTTAACAGTCATAAACCTGCCTGAACTAGGGTTAAAGTTTGGTGCTTGACCTAATGACTTGCAGGCTCCGTAATACATTGCTACCCCACCAGACATCATATTACCTAGTGCTACCCTCGCTTCTGACCCTGCCATACCACCTCTTAGAGCATCCGACACAAAGATTAATCCAGCCCTGGTATATCTAGGGGCGAAGAACACAAACGCATTTTCAAAGTCCTGTTGAGTTCTACCTATTCCTAAAGCCTCTGTAGACATCACTCCTGTCATCCTATCTAGTGAACGAGATAAATCCATAGCGAGGTCAGGCGACACAACCCCATCCTTCAATGTTTTATGCCTTAGTGACTTCCAAAGATTATTCCTAGCTACTTCACCAAACCCTGTAAAGGCAGCTTCAGCTCTACCATAAGTCTCTCCAATTAACTTATCAAATTGTTTACCGACTATAGGTATCTTTCCTATTTGTTTTTGAAGTGGAGCTAGTGCCTTAAAATACTCAAATGTTGAGGATGAACCACCAGCCATAATACGCTCCATCCGAGTAGCCATGACTTCAGAGTTAGATAGATACTTATAAAGATTATGTGGTTTAGCAGCAAACTTAAACATCTGCCCTACAGCATCAGCCCAAGCCACAGGGTTTCTCCCCCAAGCAGCCAAGCCCTGAATGAACGGCGCTGACGTGTCCATAGCTGCCGTTAGCATACGAGAGGTGCCTGATACATTCGCTACACCCGCCAACCAGTCCTGCGAGTTATCATTCAGTAGTTTCTCTGCTGTCTTAACCACATCTTTAGGAAATATCATCTCACCAAAAGCAGGATGATAATTAAACTTGGCTAACTCCCTACCAAGTATTTGCTTCCCCTTCAACCGTTTAAGTTCTCTATTTCTAAGTGCACTCAAAGGAGACATCTCTGTTTTCTTAGTTCTTAGTAGACTATCAACCTCACCTCTAATGGATTTAATAGCATCTTTAACGGCAGTCCGTTTAAGTATATAGGCTTCCTTATAAACAGCCTCTACAATATCCGCCTTCGTGCCTGCTTTATTCGTCACAAACCTTACAGCATCTTCTATATCACCGTACATGACTTTACCAAAGTCTTTTTCATTTCTGAACGCCCTAGCAATATACTCTATCTTTCTTACTGTATCATTAACCTCTGATGTGGAGAGCTTTAATGTACTCTTCAGGTCTCTGGAAAGTTTAGAAACAACCTTTATTGTATCATCAGGAGTTAAGAGTAAAGCATTGTCTACCGCCTTCCCGACTTCAGGGAGTTTTTTCCTAATTTTGGATAGCACCCTTGCTGGTATTCTTCCTCCTGCGTAGGAACTGAGTCTGGATAGTGCCTGCTGAGCATACTTTACTGACGCTACTTCTCCTGTTAGCCTAGCGAGTTGTGATGCCTGTTCAGGAAACGATTGAGTGAATAATTGTTCAGCAGTTCTACCTAACTTCCCTACCTCAGTAGAGAACCTTTTTGTGGCTATCTTCTTCACATAGTGGTCTATCGTAGATGATATACTATCGTTAATACTCAACCCATAATCGACCCCAGCCTCAACTCCTTCCTTCATTAGCTTATGAGTCCTACCAACCTCAAACAATGAGCCATATTCACTCTTCTCGTATATCCCTGTTGATGGGTTGGTCTTTCCGCTAACCATACGATGTAAGGTAATATCTTTAACTTTCCTCACTCCTTCACCCCCTGCCATTTTATAGACATCATCTAAAATGTCTCTTAACTCATCAACGTATTTCCTTGCCCCTCCTACGAATGTATAATTGTCAGGATTCTTAATAGCTCCCTCTAATACATCATATAGATACTGTGACTTCCCTGATTTATCTACGATATTAGAGACAACACCCTTTGAATCCAGACCTAGTAATTTCTCAAGACCGCCCTCTTCAAGCACTTGTAGTTTAGGAACGTGTAGAGATTTAATCCCATTTCTCATATCACTGATAAAGCCATATTTAACCAAAGCCATATTGGTCTTTACAATAGCGTCAGCTCCGACAGGTTCTATTATCACGCCTACTCTAGCAGCTTCCTTCTTAGTAATAAAAACACCAGGTCCACCCACCATCTTTACTATCTTATTAACTACTGGCACTTTCTCCATCGCTGCTTGTAGCCTATTTGCTCTAAATAAAACATTATCCAGTAGTTCGCCTGATGGCAATCCTCTCTCTGCTACTGTGGCTAATTTACCACCTTTCTTGGCTATTTCCTTTAAGGCTTCTTTAGTAGTTCTAGTGCCGAATCCGAGTGCCTTAGCCCCCTTGCCAGCCCAAGCGAACCACGGTATCCACCACAGGGGCATGGCGAACTCTGCTACTCCCTTAACATATGTTGGAGCATCCCAAGCGTCATATTCTCTCTTCTGATGGTCAATCCAACTTTCACCTGCATTCCAAGCTATGTCAGGGGAAAATGGCGATGTTATTATTGCAGCAAAGGGCTTCTCTAAATTCTCGTGTATCCACTTAAAGGCTGGTGCCACAAACTCTAACGCTTCTGGTAGGATAGGAACTTTAGATATAGCTTCCCCTACTTTCTCCATAGCACCCTCAGCATACACCTTGGGGACTTCATACCACTCAGGTTCTTCTACTTGAGGAGTAGGAGCTACAGATGGTTGAGGTCTAGTAATAGGTGCTATCCTCTCAGGTATAGGTTGTGTCATTTGCGCCATCTGTGGCGCTTGAGAAGTCCATTGTGGCATTTGAGGTGTTTCTGCCATAGAAATCTGCGGTGCTTGAGTAAAAGGAGTTTCAGGAGTAAACCATCGTGGGGTTTCTCGCAACTGAGCTTTCGCCATTACTTCTTCAAGCCTTAGTTCTTCTTCTTGAATCAGTTGTTGTATTCTATCGGTTTTACTAGCCCAACCTACAGGCATATTATCTCCTAAGCACGTTGTCTAGCTGCTGCCCATTGTGTCCTACCAGCCCCAGTTGGCATTTGAGGTTGCATCATCCTAGTCATATTCATTAAATCATTCCATGACATACCACCAGCCCAGTCAGCATATCCAGCCATCCCCGCAGACTCAGTTGGCGTGAGTCTCGTTAAAGACTGTCCACTGGGAGGTGCTAGTGCTGTTTTAGTTATCGGTTGTCCCCGTATCTGACTAGGCACCATTCTAGATAACCATGCTGGAGCGGGAGGAGTGCTTGCCACTCTAGCCTGTTTAGGAGCAGGTGGTTCTGCCCATTCTCCTTTTAGCTGTTCAAGTTCCGCCTGAACAGCTTTTAATTGATAATACTCTGGGGCACCTTTCCATTGTGTCTCTGGAACTACTCCTAGTTTAGCTCCAATCTCAGATTCCTGTTCCATCAATTGCTCTATTTTCTCCTGCGCTATCGCAGCCCCACCAGTTTGAGATGTATAAGGATTGGGTTTATTCTGTAATTCCCACCTTGTTATCCAATCAGAAGGTTGAGTTAATGTGCTTAATATTTCCTGCTTAACCTGCTCATATATATTAGCCATATCTTGACTACCTTGAGCACCTATACTCTCATCACGCTGAGAGGATGCCCTGATAGCCTGTCTCATGGCATTTTCCCACTGTCCTTGCCCTGTTTGGAATTGCTGTTGTTGCCTCTGCTGTGCTTCCCACTGTGTTATAGGTAGTAAAGCCAATCTCCTCATTTCCTCTGGGGTAAGACCACCTAAGTCTTTTCCTTTATCTTCTTCTCCAGTTGGTGTAGTTTTCATAGTAACCGCAACATCAGCAGTTGTTGGTCGAGTTGTTCCAGTCCTAGACCAAGGAGCTTCCCAGTTTTTCCAAATCCAGTTATACCATTCTGGTGAAAACATTTCTGGAGTTCCACCAGTAAACGAAGGAGTTGCTGTCACTCCCCCACCACCTCTTACACTTTTCCACTCATTATAGTATGGTGAGTTTTGAAATGTATTCATTGAGAACGCAGCATCCGTATTTACTTTCCACCACCCATACTTACCTTCAGCCCATTTACGGAAGGCATTATATTCCTGTTGAGATGTGGCATTTTGAACCATATTACTTCCCTCCCAGTTTCTTGAGATAATTGTCTATAGTATCAACCCCCATATCTTGTTCTAATTGCCCTTTAACTTCAGGAGGAAGGGTCTCCCAATCATACTGTGCCTGCCTCTTGTCTATTGGTTCTTTGTCAAATGGGTTTGTACTCTTGAACTCACCGCCAATAGATTCAGATACCTCACCTATCACATCAAGAATTCCAGAAAGGACTTCGTCATAAAAGTTAGTCTTTGCCATTTAACCTCCTCTTTCGTACCTCTCTGGCGGTTGCCTGGCTCCCCTGGTAACAGATTCCTCTTCACCTCTAGGAGTCTCAACTTCACCTCTAATTCGTTCCTGAGTTGTGGCTGGTGTCTGTTCAGGAGAACGTTGTTCTACCTGTTTCCGCCTCTCCCTTATCATCTGTAAATCCTCAGCCATGCCTGATTTCTCAGCAGCCCTCAGTCCGATAAGCTCTATAATATCAGGGCTATTCATAATTACCTTCCACTTCATTGTGTCTATTAGTATCTGCTTAGCCTCATCCTGAGTATATCCCTTGAACTGGATGAGATTGGTCATTGGGTCTATCTCCCCACTTGATATTAATCGGCTACCAAGAGTAGCTAACCTGTCAGATTCTAGTGGGTCTTTCTCTTTAAGTGATACGAAGCACTTATACTCAGCGTCTAAATCACCTTTCCTTAATCCTGCTGGAGTATAACCCATTATCTTACATATCTTTAATGCCTTCTC
>Ga0180007_10003122_pt1 | contig 18821 bp, 13 predicted proteins | sample MM_PC_MetaG_FD_121122 | JGI IMG/M metagenome (GOLD analysis project Ga0180007, IMG submission 121122) | Groundwater microbial communities from the Aspo Hard Rock Laboratory (HRL) deep subsurface site, Sweden - MM_PC_MetaG | ecosystem: Environmental > Aquatic > Deep subsurface > Groundwater... | reverse complement strand
CCGATAAAGCCGCTGAGCTCTTCTGCGTTTCACCAGAAGCAATGATCGGTCATTCCCTGCTGGACTACTTTGCCGACAATAGCAGAGACATTCTATTGAACGACAAAAGCTCTGGCTTGCATGAAGATGAACTGCAGCTCAAAAATCCTGCTGGCAAGTGCAGCTGGGTACAGATTTGTGTGGCCGAAATCAGTCGAGCTTATGCCGCGAGCGGGTCCAGAATGGTGGTTCTCAGAGACATTTCGTCACGCAAGGCAACCGAGACGCAACTCGCAAACTCAGAGCAAAAATTTAGAATGCTCGCTGAGTCGCTACCGGGAGTTGTTCTGATTATGGCAGATGGGCGCATTATTTACACTAATTCACATGCCGGAAGCATACTGGGTTACGATGCCAGCGAATTACTCAAAGAAGAATTTGATTTATCAAGCATTTTCAATCTGGCAGATCCAGGTGGATTTCTGGTCAATATTGAGAGCGAACTTATTGAGCAGGGACGTGTGGAGCGCGAAGTCAGCATCAAAAAGAAAGATCACACAGACTTGCGTTGTCTGGTGACTTTGCAATACATAAATTATGACAGCACGAAAGCAGTTTTGTGCCTGATTACCGACGTGACAAGCCTATACCAGGCCATTGACAGTCTTGACGAGACAAAAAAACGTTACTGGTCGCTTTTTGAGGCTTCAACCGATGCAATTTTCCTCGAGACGATTGATGGCCACATTTTTGACTGTAACTCGGCTTGCGAGCGGCTGTATGGTTATACTCATGCCGAATTGCTAGGTAAGTCTGCCAGTGATCTTGTTCCCGGAGACCTTTCGAGTATGCTCAAGGATCTCGAAAAAGAGCTCAGATCCAAGCGTGGCAGCGATCGTAGCGTCAGTATTGAAGCACTGGGGCTTCACAAGGATGGTAATATTTTCCCCACCGAAGTTTCTATTAATCCGGTAAAACTTGAAGGGCTCGAATGTTATTCGGTTACGGTTCGAGATATCTCGTTGAGGCGCGATGCAGAGTTTGCCAGGCAGCGCTACGAAAAGCAGCTTTTGCAGATTCAGAAACTTGATAATCTTGGAATGATGGCTAATGGCTTGGCCAACGACTTTAACAATTTACTGACCGGCATAATGGGTTATGCTGACCTGATGATGCGAGATTTGCAGGCAAACCCGGGTGCTCGTGAAAAAGCGCGTCGCATTATCGATGCCGCCCGGCGGGCCGGCGAGATAATACATCAACTGATGTCATACACAGGTAAATTGCCTAGCATGTTTCAGAGCACATCAGTTCCGAAGCTGATCCGAGAAATGCAGGCTCAGCTCAGCTCCAGTCTTCCTGAGACCGTTTCGGTGACTTATGATTTTGCTGAAGGCGACTTTGAGTTGAATGTTGATCCGCCGATGCTCAAACAAGCTCTTTTTTGCCTGGTTAAGAATGCATCCGAATCAATTCTGCCGGGGCAACACGGCGTCATAAAAATCAGTGTCTACCCCGGCGAAACGACCTATAATGGCCATGAAATTGGCTATTTTGGCCCGCCAATCAGGGCAGGCAATTATCTGAAAATTCAGATTGCTGACAACGGTAGCGGAATTGAGCAGTCGCAGCTGGTGCGAATTTTTGATCCGTTTTTTACGACCAAATACGCCGGGAGAGGTCTGGGCCTGTCGTCGGTTCTTGGAATGCTCAAGGGTCACCGTGGGTCTGCACTGATAGAGAGCCAACCGGGGCAGGGAACAAAATTTGCTCTCTTTTTGCCTCTTGATAATCCATCTCATGCTTCGGAGTCAGAGCCACAAACAGAGACCTTTGCAGACGCAGATACAAATAGGTTTAGTGCCGGAACCGCTCTGATTGCAGATGATGAAGAAAGCGTCAGAGAGATTTTGTCTGAGATTCTCAAAGATTTTGGTTATAAGACAGTCCTTGCCGAAAATGGCCGAAAGGCTCTCGATATTTTCAAGACGATGAATGATACCCTGTCTATTGCGATCATCGATCTGACAATGCCTGAAATGAGTGGGACTGAGCTGATTCGCGAAATTCGCTGGCTCAATCCCGAAATTCCTGTGCTGCTGATTACCGGTATGCTGTTCGATGATAAAAAGCGTGAGCTCGAAAAACTTGGCGTTGCCGCCTTCCTGCAAAAGCCTTTTACCAAGGCTGATCTTGAGAAGGTTTTTGTTCAGGTCAGGCTTAAGGCGGTGTCGAAATAGAAAATTGCGTAAAAAAACCGGCTCGAAATTCAACAGAGTTTCGAGCCGGTTTGTTTTCAGAACCGCTTAAGATTTATTTCTCAAATTCAAATGCAACAACGCGACTGATGCATGATTCAAGCTCGATTGCACGCCATGGGAACAGACCAATCCAGGTGCGCTTATTGTTGAGCATGTCAATATCGCCGCCGATGTTCTCGGCATGCACGATGCCCAGTGGGAACATCTTCAGATGCATGACCTGATAGTATTCTTCATATGGGAAATATTCGTCCCAGGTTTTGCCGTGTGTTTCTTTGAGCTTGGCTTCTGCCTTGGCGAACTGTTTGGGGTGCCAGTCGCGCAGAATGGTATTCATCGGATGATCAGCTGAACCGCAGTCAACGCCGATCCACTTGAACTTCATTTCCTGAGCCCATTTATGGAAATCAGCATTCGGACCGGGGTGTCTGACCATATAGCGAACTTCGTCAGCCTCGGGTTGATCCCAGCTGTATTTGTGATAGCCAGTGTTGATGATGAGAATATCACCTTTGCGAATATCTGCTTTTTTCATGAGCATCTCAGGCGAATACAGCGAGAAATCGCTGACTTCGTCAGAAACATCAACAATAACGCCGTCGCCGCACCATTCTTCGAGTGGCACTTCACCGATTGTGCGACCGTTGGCACAGAAGTGAATTTCGCCATCAATATGAGTGCCTACGTGATTACTGGTCTTGATGATCTGGCCATTGGCTCCCTGACCCATGTGTGCGCCGGCAAGGCGCTTGAAATACTGAACCTGAAGTGGCATATAACTTGGCCACGGCGGAGTGTGGATACTCAGTCGCTGGGTAAGATCATACATTTTTACTTTAGTCATTTTTATCTCCTTATTTCCTTGTCTAATAAATATTACTCATCCTTGCAGTATTTTTCAACATAAGCTTCGAGTGCGTCTTCAAAACACTTCATCGGCGGGTTTACCAGGCCGGCTCCGACCTGACCGACGCCAGCTTTCTTATGAGCTATACCGGTGTTGATCTGCGGAAGTATATTCTTTTCGCAGACCTTGAGTAGATTGATGCCAAGCGGTGAGCCTCTGAATTCCATTGTCGGAATCTGAAAAGCCTGCGATTCGCCATCAGTAATTTCATACATCTTGCGGGTAAAATTCATGGCGTCATTAACGGTGCCGCCAACAAATTTTACGATAGCCGGAGCTGCTGCCATTGAAAATCCGCCCAACCCACAGGTTTCAGTGATTGCGCTGTCGCCAATGTCTGGATTGCAGTCTTCTTCGCTAAATCCCGGAAAGAGCAGTCCTTTTACAATCAAGGCCGGGCCTGTAAACCAGCGATCCTTGAGACCGGCGACTCTTATGCCGAATTCAGTGCCGTTGCGGCACATGGTGGTCACTATGGTCGAACCTTCGATCCATTCAGCGGCCTGAAGCATCATTTTGCAGGCTGGCATGCTGAGGTTTAGAAAGAAATGATCGTTTGAATGCATGAATTCAAGCACTTTTGCCTTGTCAGCTGTTGGGAAATCGGTCTTGACGACAGCTGGTGCCAGTTCTCTGATCAGCAGAGATGTCGCTGCCTTGTTACGGTTGTGAACTTCATCGCCCATCTGCAGGGCCTGAGCGATCATGTTTTTAAGATTGATTTCAGGAGCCAGCGGTATGGCTGCTTTAAGAATCGGTGCCAGCACCGTTTCTATCCATTTCAGTCGCACGATTACTTCTTCTGAGTAAGCGCCGTAGCGCAGAACTTTGCCGAGACCTTCGTTGAGTGTACAGAAGGTTTTACTTCCATTTGTCTTGTTCTCAAGTATCCAGACCGGCATACTGGCAGTGCCGACCCCGGCCATCGGGCCGACGCCATCGTGTTCATGCCAGGGTGCGTATTCTACTTTGTCGCTGGCGGCAAGCTTCTCTGCTTCTTCTGGAGTTTTGGCAAGTCCCTCATAGATCAGGGCGCCGATTACAGCACCGCGCAAAGGTCCTGACATCGCTCCCCATTTTATTGGTGGGCCGGCGTGAAGAACCAGATTTTTCTTCATGCCCGGTACTACGTCAATAGCGGTACCGATGCCTTTTAATATTGGTTGTGTTGCCTGTATGGCTGCTACTGCACTGGCGTTGGCCTGTTGAATGTCGATTAGCATTATCTGGCTCCTTTCGCGCTTGTGACCTTGCTCTGCCAGTTGGAAACCTTTGTCAGCAATGCCTGTATTTTTTTGTTGCCACCTGCCGGCGGGCGCCATTCGGTGTGAATGGTTTCGACCCCCTGTTTGATGAGGTCGTCGGCAAAGCTTGAGATTCCCAGGTTTATCACTTTTATCTTTTTGCCAAAAAAGTCTTTCAGCATGATTATTTATTCCCTTCCAGGCAAAGCTGCCCAAATCTGACCATCGCAACGTTGGTCGGAAACACTTTTACACCAGCTTCTTCAAGTATGGCTTTTTGGCGTTCGTAATTCTGCGGGTCTTCGTGGGTGCCGCAGATGCATGCGGCCAGCAGCGGCTGTCTGCCAGATTTTTTGCGACCCAGTTGTATGGCGGCGACCATTTCGCTGGCCATATCCAGGTGTGAACCGTAACCCAGAACCACGTCAAAAAGGATCAGTCCGGCCTCAGGGTCGGCAATTTCTTTTTCGAGCCGCTCGGAGCGGTAGGCCGGGTCGATCATCGGATGCGCCTTGCCGCGGGTAAAGTTGTCATCGCCAAGATCGATGATGCAGTGTCCGGTGCTGGTGTAAACATCTGCCATCTCTTTGCAGCCTTTAACCGGAGTGTTTGAACTTATCTCGACGACTATCGGCTGTAGAATGCGCTGTGCCTCGTCGCAAAGCGTGCCGCCGGAATAAAGCCCGCGCAGATATTTTCCGGACATTTTGCCGTCAGCTGCCATGGCGGTAATCTGAGCGTCAGAAAACTCGGGTTTATGCTGTTTGCCGCTGCTCAGATCGCAAGCTTTGATGGCGGCGTCTTCAAGATTCTTCGCAGCGACAAAGCCTTGTTCTTCGATCGTTTTCGGGTCGGCGCCAATAAAATAGATAACAATTTTTTTACTGATGCCTTTAAGCTCGGCATAAAGTGATTTGAGAACTGATTCAGCCGGTGGCTTTGACAGTAATACTATTACTTTGGTAGCTGGATCTTCGGCCAGAGCACGGGTTGCCAGCAGAGTCATCTTGCCGCCAATTTTTTCGGAAAGGTCGCGGCCGCCAACGCCAATGGCCTGAGAAATGCCGCTGCCAAGGCGATGAATCGTGCTGGTTACTTCCTGCAGGCCGGTGCCGGAAGCAGCGACAAGACCAATATTGCCGCTTCTGACCGCATTCGCGAAAGCGAGTGGAGTGCCGTTAATAATGGCAGTGCCGCAATCAGGGCCCATGACCAGCAATTCTTTGCTGACGCCGATGGTTTTAAGTCTGAGTTCTTCTTCGATACTTACATTGTCAGAAAAAAGCATCACATGGCGGCCATTGTTGAGTGCCAGTTCGGCTTCGCGGGCGGCATATTCGCCTGGCACCGAAATCAGTACCATGTTGGCATCGGGTAGGCGCGCGGCGGCCCCTTCCTGAGTTGAGGGTGGCAGTTCGACCGAGCCTGACTGCTTCTGGCGTGTAGATAGGCGCTTTTCGACCTCGGCAATGCCGGCGTCAGCGGTTTTTTGATCGGCCGCTCTGATGCAGATGATCAGATCATTAGGGGTGAGCCCGTCAAAAACGCTCTGATACATGTCGAGACGCTTGAGACTGTCGATGTTGTAATCGGTACACATGCCGACAACAGTGCTGTCTATGCCCGGCAGTTTTTTAACCTGCGAGCCGATCAGCATGAGAGTTACCGAATCAAAATATGTCTGTTTTTTAATGAGGTGGCTGATAACCATTCCAGGCCTTGCTCCTTTGTTCTCTGAGTTCACAGTTCGATGTTGATGCTTGCGCTGCGCCATTTGATGCTGACGAACTGTACTGAAAATAATAGAACTTACGCGACAGATTGGCAATGAAAAACTGAGGATTGCAGCAAAGTAGCCTTGTCAGCGTTTTTGCAAATATCATTGCAAGGCGGTTGGGTTGGCGCAGTGATTTCTCCCGATTCAAAACGAACGCTTCATTTTCAGGGACGATCAATGGTCTTTATTTTAATGGCTGAAAATAAAAAGCCCCGCCGGGTTAGGGCGGGGCTTTGCAGTGAGAGGAAAATTATTCGCCGCTGGGTACGGGTTTGCTTTCAACGAACTTGAAAGCGCCGTCGATGAGTTTGTAAAAGTAGAAGCCGGCGACGGGCTCTGCTTCGGAGTCTGCTGAATAGATCATGCCAAGAGCACGCACCACGTCGTTGGAGAGGAACAACAGGTCTTCGCCGTTTTCCTGACGCATGTCTGAGACCATGAAGTCACGGGTAAGATCGGCTTCAGGATGAACGAACTGTATGGGTTTGAACTTTTTGCTGGCGGCATCGTAGCTGAAAATGTAAAGGCCGCTGGCCGGGCCATAATAAGCTGCTGTTATCAGCTCAGGACTGTTATCTCCGTTCAAATCTTTTACCGCAAGGCTAACAGCTTTGCGATCAATGACAAAGAGCTTTTCTTCGCTGCCAAGTGTATCTGAAGTGAAAATCACTTTGCCTTCTGCGTCAGAGATACGCAGGGTTATGTCCTGGCCTTCTATGTGCTTTTCTACAGACATTTTTTGGCCGTTCAGTTCGAAGTTTTCGCTGGCGAGAGTTGGTGAGGACTCACCGGTAACGGCTATCCCGGCGAATATACTTAGTGGCACCATCATCAAAACAAAGATTACTTTTAACATTTTTTTCATATAGCTTCTCCTTATATTGGTCAGTTATTGTACTGATAGAAGTTGTTTGATTTCATAATGCTGATCAACTTGTTGGCATACTGCGGATCGGTTGCATAACCGGCTTTAAGCAGTTCGCGGGCAAACTGGTCGGGATTATTTCGGTTGGCCATGGCGGTTGAATATCTGGCTGCAGTTGTAAGCAGGCGACTGTGATCATCAATTGATTCCTGCCAGGAATTGTATTTTCTGAAGGTTCCCTGAACGGTAACAGTGCGGCCGTTGATTACTTCTTTGGTCGGAACAGTAATAGATCCGGCTGGGCCGGTTCCCTTGATGCCGAACAGGTTTTTTGCGTTGCCGATTGCCGAACTGCCCCAGCCAGTCTCAAGAGCGGCCTGGGCCATGATGATCGATGCTGGAACTCCGCTCTTTTTGCTGGCTTCACGGGCAACCGGGCCAAACAATTTTCCGAATTCAGCAGGAGAAAGCTTGCCGCCTTGATAGTTGGCAAGCGCAGCTTCGGTCTGTGTATTTGTTGCTACGGCAGCTGGTGTGGCGGTGTTGTTCGCTGCCGGTGCTGCTGTCGTGTTGTTCTGACCAGCGATTTCTTCCTGGTTAGGATTGGTAACATTAACATTGGCCTGATTTTGCGCGGCTACTTCAGGCTGAGCTACTGCGGCAGTACCGGTTGCAACAGCGGTGCCATCATTGTTTACCACATTCTGGAAGGCGCCGACAGCTTGCTGAATTGCCGGCATAGCCGCTGTTATGCCTTTCGCTATGTTTTCTATAGCCGTAAGAATCTGTGTTGCATCACAGCCGGTCATAAAGAATGAGGCACATAACATAATAGTCAGGGTGAATTTTCTGCATTTTTTCATATAATTTCCTCCTGCATCATTGCGAATAAATTCTACAACTAATACGAATGGTTTTTGTAGAAAATAACAAAATAGTTCTATTCGTCTTTCGCAGGCTTCGTAATTTTGCCTTCAGTGCTCGCATTAGTTTGGATCAGAGCCTTCTTCAGAGCTGTCTGGAAGCATCACGTTCAGAATCAGGCCAATTATTCCGCACAGGCCTATGCCGCCAATCTGAAATCTGCCGTAAGAAATTGTCATGTCGCCGATTCCGATGACAAGAATAAGTGAAACGATAATCAGATTGCGTGATCGGGAAAGGTCTGTCTTGGAACTGATGAGAGAGCGCATTCCTATTGAGGCGATCATCCCGAACAGCAGCACCATGATTCCTCCCATGACTGGAGTCGGTATGGTCTGTAATACAGCTCCGAGCTTTCCGATAAAAGAAAGCAGAATTGCGGTAACCGCAGCAATACGCATATAGACGGGGTTAAACGCTTTGGTGAGCGCTACCGCGCCTGTAACTTCTGAGTATGTAGTGTTTGGCGGTCCTCCGACAAGGGCTGCCAGCGAGGTCGCAAGTCCATCTCCGAGCAATGTGCGATGCAGTCCTGGCGCTTTTATAAAGTCTTTTCCAGTAACCGATGAAATTGCCAGGATATCACCAACATGTTCGATGGCCGGTGCAATCGCAACTGGGAGCATATAAAGAATGGCGGCAAGATCGAAGACGGGCCAGGCAAAACGACCGGCGGCCATTGCCGATGTCCACGGGTTTACAAACCACGCGGCCTGAAGAATCGGCGAGTAGTCAATGACGCCCATTATTGCTGAAACAAGATAGCCAGCAGCGACTCCACATAACACCGGAATTAGACTCAGCATTTTCTTTCCGTATGTAACTACTCCAATAGCGGTAAACAGAGCTACTGCCGAGACAATCATCGCTTTGCTATCAGCATTTCCTGATCCGTCAAAGCTTTTTGCCATCTGAATCGATATTGGCGCAAGCTTTAATCCGATTACCATTATGACCGGCCCGGTCACAACCGGGGGCATATACTTTCTGATTGCTTCAGCTCCACCAAAACGTGCAAGCAGACTCAGGCCTACGTAGACAAGACCAACTGCAGCGAGACCACCAAGCGTTGCCCCTGTGCCAAAGTTTGCGATGCCGTATTTTATCGGAGCAATGAACGCGAACGAACTTGCCAGAAAAATTGGAACGCTTCCCCCGGTTATCAGGTGAAAGAGCAGGGTGCCCGCACCTGCCGTAAACAGGGCAATGTTAGGGTCGAGACCAGTCAGGATAGGCACAAGAACCAGTGCTCCAAATGCGACAAACAGCATCTGAACACCGAGAGCAAGTTTAAAAGGCAACGAACGTTCGCAAGCTTCAACCGTTTCCTGCTGGTTCTTAAGGCACTCATCGCTCTGATTCATTATATTCCTCCCAATGAGTTTTTTTTATTACACCTCAAAACAGAGACAAATTCTACTTTTGGCGAGCGGCCTGGTCAGTGCAGCATACAAACAGCTGCAAGGTCACAATCAATACTCCGGGGTCCATGTGTGGCTTGTAATAGCGGTTTCCAGTTCAGTTGCGGTCATTTGTTCAGCAGTTCCTTCGCGCATGGCCGTCTGTGCTACGGCCAGTGCTACTGCTCTACTGATCTGCAGGATATTGGCAAAGCCAGGCAATAAAGTATTTTTATCGCTCTCTCTCTCTTCAAGGTCTGAAAGCGCCGTGCTGGCTGCAAGCAGCATCGAATCGGTAAGCTGTTGCGCCTGTGAAATCAGCATTCCAAGCCCGATGCCTGGGAAAACCAGAGCGTTGTTACACTGCGCGATCGCAATTTTCTGTCCGCGCCATTCAGCCGAACCGAAAGGGCTGCCGGTAGCAATCAGCGCTTTGCCCTGAGTTGCGGCCAGAATTCTGTCTGGTGTTGTTTCTGCCTTGCTGGTCGGGTTCGATAACGGCATTATTATTGGATGTTCGCAGTAACTGCTCATTTCGGCAAGCAGGTCGTCGCTAAAAGCTCCAGTCTGAGCTGAACAGCCGATCAGAACCGTTGGTCTGGCATTTTTTATAACTTCGGCAAGCCTGATATGCTCTGCATTTTCAACCTGCCAGTTATTGAGTTCATCTGCAGGCCTGGCGTAGTGAGCCTGAAAAGGCAGCAGATTACTGGTTCTTGAGGTAAGCAGTCCCTTGCTGTCGATTAAATAGAAGCGTTGGCGAATTTCGCTGAGATCTTTGTTCTCGGTTAGTGCAAGCGCCTGACTGATCTGGTCGGCTATGCCGCCCCCAGCAGTGCCAGCGCCAAAAATGCAGAATCGGTGCTCGTCAGATGCGATTTGTGATTTTTTTATGCCTGCCAGAACAGCGGCCAGTGTGACAGCACCAGTGCCCTGGATGTCGTCGTTGAATGACTGATGAACGTCGCGATAGCGGTCGAGCACTTGCCTGGCGTTACCTTTGCCGAAGTCTTCCCAATGTAAGAAAGAGCGCGGGAACCTGTTTCGAAATGCCGCGACAAACTTGTCGATAAACAATAGATATCTTTCGCCGGTAACACGTGGATGGCGCAGGCCAAGATAGAAAGGGTCGGCCAGTAGTTTTTCATTGTTGGTGCCGACATCAAGCTGGATTGGCAGGGTTCGATATGGATTGATGCCGCCGCACAGCGTATAAACCATAAGTTTGCCGATCGAAATGTTTAGTCCGCCGATGCCTTGGTCGCCGATGCCAAGCACGCCTTCGCCATCCGTCACTACTGCGATGTCGAGTTCATTCGGATCGATTGCTGCAAAAATATCGTCAATTCGATCCTGGTCGTCGAGCGCTATTATCAAGCCCTGTGGGCGCATAAAATTGCGGCTGTATTCTTCTACGGCGTCGCCGATGGTGGGAGTATAGACTATTGGCAGCATTTCGCTCAGGTTTGTGCTTGCCAGGCGATAGAACAGGGTGGTATTGACCGCGAAAAGCTCGTTTAGAAACAGATTTTTGGCAAGATCACCCGCTTGCGAAGAATACTGCTCGTAAACTCTGATCACCTGCTCGTCTATGGTTTCGACGCGCGGCGGCAGTAGGCCGATCAGTTTGAATGTTTCTCTCTCAGGCCGCGTGAACGCGCTTCCCTTGTTGTAACGAGGGTTGCCAAGCAACGCCTGCCCATGCAGTTCAATGTTGTTTATATTTTTCATTTTATCGCTCAAACCTTGCTTATTTTGCCACATACTAACATTTGTGAATCATTTGTTGAAGGGGGTATGTTTTACAATCGATAATGCATTTTAAATTTTCTGTGTTAAATTTAGCAATATATGCTGCATAAATCTCAATGTGTAACTTTAAGAGCTGGGAAGCTGACCTGCCTGATCCTGATACTGACAATAGTGGCGGTTGTTTTGTTTGGCTTGTTTATGGACAACCGAAAGTCTGAGCAGAAACGTAACCAGATGATAATGGCAGAAAAAGCTCTTTTGGCAGCCAAACGACATGGTAACGCTGAATTACTCGAAGAAGAAGTTTTACTCCAGTTGCCGGTGCATTCTGACAGAATTTTACCGCCTGATGTTGATCGTGTTGACGATCAGGGTGATGTATTGCCACCAGAAGCTATGCGTCGTTTGGGCAGTGTTCGACTGCGACATGGTGATGCTGTTACTTCTATGTTTTTTGCTTCTGACAGCCGAACTCTTATTGCAGGCAGTTATGACAAAACGATTTCATGCTGGGATGTTGAGAGCAGCAAAGAACTTTGGCAGCTTCCGGCCTGGCAGAAAATTGGGCAGGTTACGCCATTGCCAGATGGCGAGTCATTTGTTGCTGTAGAACAATATGCATCGATATTTCAGATTCGCCGCATCTCTGATGGAAAGATATCGCAGCGACTGATCGGCGACAGTGGATTGTCTGAAAGTTTTTTTGCATGCTCTTCTGACCAGCGCTGGTATGCCACCACAGCTTCGGGTAGCAATATTCAGATATGGGATGCTGCTTCTGGAATGCCGCATCGCCGACTGGGCGATTCTGCCGATCCGGCGCGCCTTATCGTTTTTGGCGCTGATAATATAAGTTTGATTGCGATTACAGTCAGCGGCAAATTTCAGCGGTGGGATCTTGAAAGCTGGAACAAATCTTCTGAAATTAATATTGGAGCCTTTAAGTCTTTTGCTGTTTCTGCCGACAGGAACAGTTTTGCGGCGGTCATAGCTGGTAAGGCTGTCATCTGGAAGCTCAATGTATCGCCAGTTCCCAGGCAAGTTCCGTTTGGTTCTAGTCCGATTGCGTTTTCGAAGGCTGGCGAAAGAATTGCTGGTGTCGATTTAAACAAGATCAGGGTCTGGGATGTCGCTGCCGGGGAAACGGTATTCAGCGCGACGTTAGATGGGCAGTATTTACGTTCGTTGAGTTTTTCTCCCGACGGAAGATTGCTGGCTGCAGGATTCAACAATGGTTCGATCCGGATCTGGGATCTGGTTCGTAAAATCGAAATCAGCCCTGAATCTGGACATTCTGGAGTTATCAAATCTCTTGCATTCACTCAGGATGGTGCCGGCCTGTTGAGTGTTGGCGCTAATGGCGAATTGCTGGAGTGGGATCTGCTGAAAGGACAACTGATTTCGTCTCATATGGTAGCTTCGGCCCCAGTTATCTTAAAGGTGCTGGATAAAGATCGGGCTTTGTTGCTTTCGTATGGCCGACTGGTAGTCTGGTCACTCAAAGATAAAGCTGTTATAGCGCAGACTGGCTCAGGTCATTTTGCCGGCGGCTATTCGCGTTGCCCGGCAGCAGTTTCTCGCGATGGCCGTCGAGCCGTCATCACAGCTCGTTCCTCGTCGATAAAGGATGCCGAACCGCCTGCAAATGTGCTGCAGGTTTGGGATGTCGATCAAATGAAGCTGAAAATGGAGTTCCCTTCGCCAGAGCGCCTGGCTGGAATGGCTCTTTCAGCCGATGGTTCATGCCTGGCAGTTACTTCAGCTTCACAAGCGGCAGCTTCTGCCAGCGCAGATCAGACTCTGATTTTCTATGAGGTAGAAAGTGGGCATGAGCGCTTCAGAATGGCGATTCCAACCAGGATGACCTATACGTCGGTGCCGATGTTTTCGCCGAATGGGCAGCTTATAATTAACGGTGGGTCTTATGAAAAGGGCGGCAATGTGATTAAGATCGCTTCATCAGGCGAGAAGATCTATTTTCCCTCATGCGTGGGCACGTTTGCAGGTCAGGAGCAAATTGGTCCTGATGGAAAACTAATCGCCAAACCAGCCTGGGGTGACAGTTCTTTGGTGCAGGTCGAATTGGGTAAAGGATCTGGTCGTGTTCTCAAGGGGCACAGAGGGCGGGTCAGCGCTGTCGCTTTTTCTCCTGGTGGCCGCTATCTGGCAACTGGCGGGCAGGATTCGACAATTCTGCTCTGGGATCTTAATGCCGGTGAATCTTTCACGGAGAATGTTGCACCTGCTTCTCAAAACGTAGAAACCACTCCAGAGGCTCTTCTGAATGCATCTCCGTTTCTTGTGCTGTCTTTTGAAGGCTCAATAGGTACAGATCCGTTAGCTCTCACTTCTCTTGCTGATGGCCTGTCTGGTCGCGCCTTTGTCGATGGAAAGGAAGGTCTCGCTTTGAGTCTCTCAGCGGCGGAGCATCGCCCAATTGTGCTTGAAGAAGGCGAGGATATTTTATTGCCACCCTGCTGGACCGTCCAGTTCTGGTTCATGCTTGATCATAATCCTGCCGAAGAATCACTGGCTTACATGGAAGTCTTCGATTGTGATTTGTTCAGTTTTGTTATCAATAAGTCCGGCCGTGCAACGTTGTTTTATCAACTCCAGAATCGTAGTGGACATGGCAGTGTCAGCCTTCTCAAGAATCATGCGCCTGCTGTTGGTCGTTGGTATCATCTGGCAGTTGCATGGGAAGGCCCCAAGGGTAATCTTCGCGTGCAGCTTGATGGCGCAACGGTGATGGATTCGCCGCAGGCTGGTCTGGGATCAGTTATTGGACCCATGAGCTTTGGCCGTGCTATCGGAAAATCGCCTGCAAACAGAGTCTTGATCGATGAGCTGAAGATTTATAAGCATGCCCGTCGCCCGGAAGAAGTTGCGCAGGAAGTCGGCTATATAGAAGATCCTAACCAGTGACGCCGTAAATCTTTAAAAGAAAAAACGGGTGGGGAGCTTGCTGGAGCATTCCCACCCGCTGTAAGCTGTTTGCGTCTTACGATGTTATTAGAACATCGTAAATCATTATTACTGGTTTACAGATTTATGCTGTCAAGACGCCTGGGTTACTATGCTGCAGATTTTTCTTTCTGCTCGTTTTTTTCGTGATGAGCTTCTTCTATGACCAATGTCTGTGCTTTGACGAGAAAGCCGAGAAAGCCGTCAGCTACGCTGTCTTGTGGCGGATTTGGCTGGTAGTGATAGAGCCACATTTTTGCCTTGAGATGTTCAGGTAAGGTGTTGAGGTCGTCGTAATGCGCGTGAACGCCAGACTTGAAAGGAGCGGTTTCGCAGTCGTGCAGAATCATGTCGCACTGTTCATAGAATTTGCGCATCTGGTAGGGTGCGAACTGGGTGTCGGTAGTAAGAAAGACTTTGTGGCTGCAGCCGATTTCCTGAATGATCAGGCCGTAGCTGTGCTGAATCTGCATGCCACTGACGACATGTACGGTCTGTACTGGTGTGAAGCGAATGTTTTCCCAGACGAATGAGTTGTTGATACGCACCGGATGGCACTCGAAGTAGTCAGTGAGGTTGGCTATCTTGCCTTCCAGGGTTTCGAGGCCGCCGCGCAGGCTTCTGTTCCACAGGTCTGACATCAGGGACTGAATGCCGAACAGTTTAGGCCTCTTGCAGCCGGGATTGAAGTAGGTCACCAGGGCCAGCCACTCCATTGAGCCAATGTGATCTGCATGCAGATGCGAAACATAGACGCCGTCAATTTCCTTGCCAATGTTTGAGTTAGTGATGCCAAGTTCTTCGAGAGCGAACTGGGCCTGAGTGCCGCAGTCTATGAGCAATTTTTTTCCGGACCCGGAAATGACCAGGGCGTTAGACTGGTAGTAGTCGCGAGTTGTGAACGCGCTTCCAACTCCAATGAATTGAATTTTGTACATGATGGACTCCTTGTTTGTTGGCAGTAGAAGACTGCCGAAATCTTGATTGAGTTCGGGCACGATTTAAGGAGCCGACACCATAAATCAGACCGATCGACTGCGAGCGACAGTGCAGGCTTGCCGGGGTTTCCGGTCTGGCGTGGACTGAGGCCGTGTGCGATCAGGACGAGTACGATATCGCCGAATTTGAGGCAGTTTCAACACTACCTTTTTCTAATTATATTAGCAGCAAACTGTATGCCAATTCTGTAAGAATGCAGAAATTGGTTCTAACAGCGAAAACTCTACTCGCAGTATAAAAATGACTGCGTCATTTACGCCGCATGTTGGCGACAAAGTCGGGCAAGTCTGTTTCCGTCGTTTAAAGAATGTAATACCTGTTTGATACATACAAATAGAAATGTAATGGATACAAAAAAGCAGCTGCCACAGGATTTGTGACAACTGCCGGGTTTCGATTACCTAACGTCGCGCATTTTGTTATGGACGATTATCTTACCGGCACAACAGAAGTTGGCAGGCGGGGCGGAGTGACTCTTGTGCGACTATAACCCCAGTTAAAGCCTTTGAATATGCCAACAAGTATAGCCCCCAGGCCTATGGCGACCGGAGCCGCAATCAGCGATCCCGCTCCAGAATTTGAACTGTTGGTATGCTGGTTAGTCTGTGTGCTTCCGGTGCCCCTGCTGTTCATGTTTTCTACCATTTGAATTGCACAGCTGATTCTGGCAATCGCGTCGTGCTTGTTGTTCCAGAGAATTTCGGTTTTGGCTTTGTCGATCTCGCGGTCAAGGCTGCGGGCCAGATGTCTGGCGCAAGGCTGCCTTTTCAGCAGTTTCTGGGCATGGCTGAGGTAGGGTCGGGCGTTCTGGGTTTCTGTATAAAAATTTCCGCCATTGACGATGTTGTAGGCTGTGTTCAGGTCAGAATAAATTTGGTTCAGGCAGGAATACCCATTGTCTCCGGCAAAAACCTGTGAAAAAGACGTGAGCACGAAAGAACAAATAAGGAGAACAGACAGGACTTTTGAATAATTGCGTTTCATAGTTTACCTCTTCTTTTTACATCAGTGAAAACTTGGCATCTGTTATGGACTTGAGGTTGCCGACCCAATCACTCTTTCAAATTTGTATGATCAAAGAGCAAATTGGCACAAAGCAATTTCTATGCCATGAGTGGTTTTGTTGTTTGGGGATAATGTTAAGCCAGCCAGGAAGGGCTTTGCAGTCAGTTTATGGAAAGCTTTGGCGATAGTTGCCAGCAAAATGCCGAAGGAAATAGATGAATTTTAGACATCAGATTGCGAAAAAAATATCAAATTGCATGTTAAAGTGGCGTAGTTTTTTTCTGCTGACCTGTTGTAATATGTCGCCATGAAAATATTTGTATGTATCAAACAGGTGCCAGATTCGACCAAAGTCGATATTGACCCTGAAACCATGACGTTGAAGCGCGGCGGTATTGACAGCAAGATCAACCCGTTTGATCTCTATGCTATCGAAACTGCAGTGAAGTTGAAAGAGGCTCATCAGGCACATATCTGTGCGATCAGTATGGGTCCTCAACAAGCTGAGGCGGCTATTCGCGAATCTTACACGCTTGGCGTTGATGAAGGCATATTGCTTAGTGATCGCAATTTCGCCGGAGCAGACGTGTTGGCGACCGCTTATGCCCTTTCACAGGGAATATTGTCGCTTGGCCTGCCAGACATAGTTATTTGCGGTCGCCAGACAACAGATGGCGATACCGGCCAGGTTGGCCCTGAAATTGCCGAATTTCTCAATATTCCACACTTGGCTTATGTTCGGCATATCGTCGAATCTGACGACAAAGGTATGGTCGTAGAAATGGATATGCCTGAAACCGTAGAAGTCGTGCGGGTAAACTATCCCTGCTTGATCACTGTCGAAAAAGGCATTTTTCAGCCCAGATTGCCATCTTTCAAACTTAAAATGGCGACGAAAGAACGACCAATCCGACGACTGACGCTGGCCGATCTGCCCGATAGCGAACCCGAAAGATACGGACTCAAGGGCTCGCCAACGCAGGTTATAAAGGTGTTTCCGCCAAAGATTTCTTCTGAGCGCGAAACCTGGCAGGATTCGTCAGAAGTGCTTTCGGAAAAGATATTTGCGAAACTTAACGAGCTTAAATTCTTATGAGCAACATAAAAATTCTTCCATTTACCGGGCAAAATATCGATGAGTTATTGGCTTTGTGCCCATTCAATGCAATAGAAAAGGCTGGCGACAGCGTTGAAATCAATGCTGGTTGCCGCATGTGCCGGATCTGTATCAAGCGTAGACCTGATGTTTTTGTGCTGGCCGAACCGCCGCGAAAAGTTACGGTCAACAAACAGGACTGGCAGGGTATTGCTGTTTATATTGAGCATCTCAATGCGGTTATTCACCCAGTCAGCTTTGAGTTGATCGGTAAGGCGCGTGAGCTGGCCGGCAAAACCGGGCAACCGGTTTTCTGTCTGCTGATCGGTGATAGTGTTAAAAATCTTGCCAGTCAGCTGCTTGAATATGGTGTTGACAAGGTGTTTGTCTATGATCAACCTGAGCTCGGTCACTTCAAAATCGAACCCTATACTGCTGTTTTCGAAGATTTTATCAACCTGGTAAAGCCATCTGGTGTTCTGGTTGGCGGCACTTCTATTGGTCGCTCACTGGCGCCACGTGTGGCAGCCCGCTTCCGAACCGGTCTGACTGCAGACTGCACAATACTCGATATTAACTCGAACACCGATATTGACCAGATCAGGCCGGCATACGGCGGTAACATCATGGCTCATATCCACACGCCACACCACCGCCCGCAGTTTGCGACGGTCAGATATAAAATTTTCAACGCCCCGGAAAAAACGCAGTCAACCGGTCTGGTTGAGCACTGCCAGATCGACCCTTCACGGCTCTATTCGGCGATAGAATTGCTCGAAGTCAGGCGGAAGGAAAAGGTGCGCTCGATCGAGGATGCCGAAGCGATAATTGTTGCTGGCAAAGGGATTAAAAAAGAAGCTGATCTGCAGATGGTTTATGAGCTTGCCGAAAAGCTTGATGCCATGACTGCCGGCACCCGACCGCTGATTGAACAGGGCTGGTTCGACCCACGCCTGCAGATCGGTTTGAGCGGTCGCACAGTTAAACCAAAGCTCATCATTACCTGTGGCGTGTCAGGTTCGGTGCAGTTCGCTGCCGGCATGCAGGGCGCAGATAACATTATTGCCATCAATAACGACCCGCGCGCAGCAATTTTTGATGTTGCGCATTATGCTGTTATTGGTGATCTCTATCAGGTTGTACCTGCGTTGCTCGAAAAAATCAGAAGAGGCGGTTCGTTGATATGAGCTATAAACAACTGACGCAGAACGATATCGATTACATAGCCTCAGTGTGCGGACGCGAAAACCTGGTGTGCGGCAGCGATATTCACGAAGACTTCAGTCACGATGAGCTTGGCGACCTGCACAAGTTTCCTGAGTTGTTGGTTAATCCCGAAAATGTGCAGCAGGTCGCAGCAATTCTCAAATACGCCAACGCCAATAAAATCGCGGTAACTCCGCGCGGGCAGGGCACCGGACTGGTAGGTGGCGCTGTCGCGTTGCATGGCGGAATCATGCTCAGCACTGCCCGTATGAACAAGATTGTTGAGCTCGACCATGACAATCTTACCCTGACTGTCGAACCTGGTGTGCTGCTCATGGAAATCGCAGCTTACGTCGAGCAGCATGACCTGTTTTACCCTCCTGATCCTGGCGAAAAAAGCGCCTCGATTGGCGGCAATATCAGCACCAACGCCGGCGGAATG
>Ga0180007_10003121_pt1 | contig 18831 bp, 17 predicted proteins | sample MM_PC_MetaG_FD_121122 | JGI IMG/M metagenome (GOLD analysis project Ga0180007, IMG submission 121122) | Groundwater microbial communities from the Aspo Hard Rock Laboratory (HRL) deep subsurface site, Sweden - MM_PC_MetaG | ecosystem: Environmental > Aquatic > Deep subsurface > Groundwater... | reverse complement strand
TAATTAAACTAATCTGATCTGCCAATGGTTTTCCCGAAGTACTGAAATAGCCATACAATACTAAAAATATAATTGTCAGGGTAGCTAAACCGATTTTAGTGGAACGAAAATTATTCATATTCTTTGTTTTTTAATAAAATCTACTAATTCATCGACGGTCACAGGAGGATTTTTGGTGGCTTCTTTAACCAATTTAAAGATTAGATTTTGAATTGCAGCTGGTTGAGGAATATCACGTAGTTCTATTTTATCACTCCCAGCCGAATAGATAATAACATTACCGAAATTAAAGGTGGTGGCATTAACCCCATTAATTTCATGCAGCACATCTTGAATTTTATCCAACTCAACTTCGGATACTCTGCGCTTAAACAAGCTTCGTTGATCAATATTGATCACTCGCCTATCAGTAAGAATATACTGGTCACGATACCAGTTAAGATATTCATAAATTAAGTAATTAACCCAAATAACAATCCAAACCAAATAGACAATCGTCAAAAAGGCAGAATTGAAGATATAAAAACCAATTTTACCGATTGTGGGGAGTAAAGCTGCTATAACAACAAATAAAGTTCCTTTAAAAAACGGCCAAGCTAAGACAAACCAGTGCTTGCGCAGAATTAAAATGACTTTTTCATCTGGCATCTGGTTCGAAAATTCTTTTTTGGCTGGAGAAGAGTTATTTCCTAACATATTGTTATAATATAGGCATGAAAAAAAGAAAACAACGGCTTATTTGGACAATTTTATTAGTTATATTGGGATTTAGTTTATTATTACCCTGGATAATATAACCAGACAGGGTAATTATAACATTCTGATGGATAATAAACTTAAGCTATGATATAACTCGTTTGATTTTTTATGTCCCTGTAGTTTAACGGATAGAATAGAGCTTTCCTAAAGCTTTGGTCGAGGTTCGATTCCTCGCGGGGACACCACTATTATATTAATGCGGATTGAAAAATATTTTATCGGGGCGTAGCGCAGAGGTAGCGCGCAGCTTTCGGGTAGCTGAGGTCGCAGGTTCGAATCCTGTCGCCCCGACCAAACAATTCTATAATTCATCTTCAAAAATTATACTTATTATCCCTCTAAGCAAAAAATTATCTCTGGCCTTGAATTTTTAGCAGTTTTCAGGTATAAAAATAAGGATGGGGTGGGAGAATACCAGTGGTTGCAAGTTGTTTTATAAGTAGAATAATTGGGTTATGAAAATTATTGTTACGGGGTGCCAGACATTCCAAAGCTGATATTTCTAAAATTAAAAGGGGCTTTGGATAGGTGCCAAAAACAGATATCCGATACTGGTATAAAAAATATTTGTCTGGCTTTCTCGGAATATCAATGTTATAGAATATCTCAATAACTGATGCAAGAAACAAGTATTAAGCCAAAAGAGCAAAAAAAACTCTATATCGCCACTTTGGATCCTTACAATAAAGGCGGGGTTCTTGCAATGATATCTTTTGTTTATAGTAAGGCGGTCGAATCAAGATTCGCGCCTTATTTAATTTATAATCTTATCTTAAGTTTGCGTAAAGACTTTGACCGAAGCCATATCTCCAAGGGAGTGTTGAAGGAGAATTTTAACAATATGCGCGGAATCGCAATTAAAAGAAGATGGCTGGTATTTGAATTTTTAAACTACATTTTGAATTTATATTCATGGAAAAAAGCAATCAGAGATGGAGACATTTTCTTTGCGGCTAGTGGGAGTAATCATTGCGCTTTGCCATTTGCACTTCTTAATAAAAAATTTTCTGTATGGGTGGCTACTCCGATTTATGAAGACAGGATAAATAAGATCAAGAAAGAATCATTTTTAAGAAAACTTAGAGATTTTTTGTCTTTGCCCATTTTGTTGTATCTTGAACATTTCATCTTCAAAAAAGCTACCCGGATTCTGGCATTAAGTGTTTATACCCGGAATAAAATTATTGAAAAATATGGAATTAATCCTGCAAAAATCGCTGTGGTTCCTTATCCGATTGATGTCAATAAATTTTATCCTATAGACTATTCTCAAAGAAAAGATAATTATCTGCTTTTTACGGGCAGAATTAATGATGAACGGAAGAATATTCCGCTTTTATTAACATCTTTTTCTAAAGCAAGGAGTAAATACCCGGATTTAAAATTAATATTAATCGGTGAGCAGCCTAATAAGAAGTTATTAGAATTAATCGACGCATTAAACATCAGCAATTCGGTTAAAATTTTAGGACAGCTATCCCAAATGGAAGAATTATTGCCTTATTATCAGAATGCTTCCCTGTTTGTTGTACCTTCATTCCAGGAAGGTCTTTGTATTTCAGCTTTGGAATCTTTAGCCTGTGGAATACCTATAATTTCTACTCGGTGCGGAGGGACAGAAGATTTTGTAAGAGACGGTAGCAACGGATTTTTAGTTAAGAATAATGACCCCGAAGAATTATCGAGAAAAATAATTGAATTTTTAGATTTTGATACCGATAGAAAAAGGAAGTTTAGCAACAATGCTAGGAACTACATAGTGCGTCATTATTCCCCGGAAAACATCTGGCAAAAATTTTTAGAATGTTTTGATCTTTAATCTATTAGATGAACTATCGCGATAAACTTTACTCGAAATATATTTCTGCTCATACCTCCTGTTTTTCTGGTGAGGTAAATTTAAACAATATTAAAAAACCATTTCCAATCTGGTGGAGATGTTACGGCAGATTTTTACCAAAAGATAAAAACATACAGATTATTGATTTAGGCTGTGGTACTGGCGGATTTGTTTATTGGCTTCAGCAAATCGGTTATCAAAATTCCGCAGGCATAGATATTAGTATCGAACAAATTGCAGTGGCAAACAAAATAGAGATAAAGAATATTCACCAGGCCGACCTGAAAGAATTTTTAAGAGATAAGCGAAATTTTTACGATATCATTTTTATGCGCGACGTCATTGAACATTTCACCAAAGAAGAGATTATTGATGTATTTGATTGCATATACCAGGCTCTTAAAACCGGTGGGGTGGTGGTAGTGCAAACTCCGAATGCCGAAAGTCCATTCAGCGGTCGGTTTCGGTATGGCGATTTTACTCATGAAATAAGCTTTGCAGAAGGAAGTATTCGCCAGGTGCTGGGGGTGTCTGATTTTAAGGGGATCAGAGTTTTTCCGACCAGACCGGTTGTCCATGGTTTTAAATCATTTTTTCGCGCTATTTTATGGAGAGGGATCGAAATTATTTTGCAGATCTATCTTTTAATCGAGACCGGGTCAGCTAAAGGAATTTTTACCCAAAATATTATTGCCGTAGCCGAAAAGACATCTCAGCAATGAAAATTTTATTTGTCGGCTATTTAAATGAATTTGAAAGAAGTTTTCTGAGATACCGCACCTTGATCGATTTAGGAAACCAGGTGGACGGCATATCAATGACCCCTGTAGTATGGCGGTCTTTTGAACCTAATTACTCTATTTGGGCGCGGTTGGGCTGGAAAATAAAATTTCCTCTAGATGTTACCTCAGCCAACCGCCAGTTAAAAAAGAAAATTTTACAAAACGATTATCAGGTGATTTGGATCGAAAAGGGTTTGACTATCACACCGGGTACTTTACGGGAAACCAAAAAACTTCTGCCTGAAACAAAATTGGTGTCCTGTTCAGAAGATGATATGTTCGCCTGGCATAACCAATCGTTTTATTATCTTCGGGGCCTATGTTATTACGATATGGTTTTTACCACCAAGATCTATAATCTGGATGAATTAAAACAGCTGGGCGCTCCCCAAACCGCTCTGATGCTGGATACTTACGATAGCAGTTTTCATCAGCCTGTAAGTTTAAGCGAGGAAGATAGACAACGCTTCGGCGTTGACATCGGTTTTATCGGCAGTTTTGAGAACGACCGGGCAAATCAGATGCTTTATTTGGCTGAAAATGGCCTACCAGTGACAGTTTGGGGCCCGAGCTGGAGAAAATGGCTGCACAAACATCCCAATTTGATCATTAAGGATCAGATCCTTCACGGCCAAGATTATATCAAAGCCATTAATGCCACTAAAATTAATTTATGTTTTTTAAGAAAGATCAACCGAGACGAGGTAACCTCTAGAAGCGTGGAAATTCCGGCCTGCCGTGGTTTTATGCTTGCCGAAAGAACCAAAAGACACTTGGAATTATTTAAAGAAGGACAGGAAGCGGTTTTTTTCGACTCGCCCCAAGAACTTCTGTTTCTGGCCAGAAAATATTTGAGCGCTGACACGGAAAGAGAAAAAATTGCCGCTGCTGGTCGGGAGCGCTGTCAAAACAGCGGTTATGATATGGCAACTCAATTAGCTAAAATGCTGAAAACCGTCAGCTCTCTAAAACGATCATGAAAATTTTATTTAAAAATTTTAAAGAGAGCATAAAGAAATTTGATTTGTTTGGTCTGGGGAATTCAGCTGTGCTGTATTACCTGCTGATTTTTTATCTGACACCAACTTTGGTATTTCTCGGGGTTTCGTTTAGACTGATGCCAGCCGATTATCACATAGATCATCCAGTAATGGTTTATTTAACCACCGGCTTGGTTTGCCTAGTTCTGGGCTATATGATTCCTTGGCCAATTAAAATCGCCCGAAAGATACCTAATTTTTTTAAACAGGATTGGGATTTTACTAAGGTGCCCTGGGTCCTATTAGCAGTCTTTTTAGGTGGTTTGGCGATAAAAATTATTAGGATCTGGGCTGGCGGCTATTTCCATTTAGTTCAGAACCCAGCTTTTATCACCAGCTCTTTTTACAGTTTAATTGGTCTGTTGAATTGGCTGAGCTATTTGGCGTTAGTAATTTCTTTTATTGGTTATTTTCGCTTAAAAAAAATAGGTGACCACCGCTTTATCTATTGGCGCTGGCTGGCTTATGGCCTGCTCACCTTTGAGATATGTTATGGTTTACCGACTTGTAGCGCGCTTTCAGTAATCATTCCGATAATGCTGTATCTGATTGTCCGCTCCTACCTAGTTAAAATAGAGTATTGGCGAATCATGCTTGGGCTAATGATAATTATTTTATTTCTCTTTCCCTTCAGCAGGTTGTGCCGCCAGACACCCTACCAAATGCCAATTGATTTACAAGATTATGCCACGGTTTCAAATTATAGCTTAGTGAGCAGCAGTTTTTTAAACCGAATTGACCAATCCTTTATTTTTTCAAAAATAGTGAAAAACCCAGAACCGTTGTCGTTTTGGCACGGCAAGTCGCTGGTAGATTTTTTTGTCACCTTAGGCCCGCCCAGATTTATCTGGAAAGACAAACCGTTAAGCCTGAATGCTTATGGTAATGACTTCGGCCATCGGCTGGGAGTGTTAAATCCAGACGATGTGCAAACCAGTATCGGGCCGACCATAGTGGGCGATTGGTACCTTAATTTTGGGATTTTAGGCATTATTTTGGGAATGTTTTGGATAGGAATGGTATTTAGGGTAATTTATGAGTATTTTATAAAAGAAACTAAAACCTCGCTTTCTGGGGTTTTATTTTACAGTATGATCTGGATTCAAGTTATCTGGGGGATGGAAGATTGGACTTCTTCGGTTTATGCCGGACTAATAAAACTATCTGTAATTATATTGATAGTTAATTTCTTTTTAATAAAAAGAAGGTCATAAAAACCTCTGATTGGGTCTTCGCTTACCTTTGGAATTATTTCCCCGAGAAATAGTATTGCTACACTCTGGATTAATCCGCCAATCAGCAGACAGGACAACAATCAAGCAATTATTCATTCAAAGTTAGAAATTATCTCTGGCCTTGAATTTTTGACTGTTTTCAGGTATAAAAAGCTGGGTGGCAGGTTAGCTAATGCCTCAAATTGCAAGCTGTTTTATAAATAGGGGTTATAGCAGAACCTATCTCATACCAGTATTTAGGCGATAACATTTAATGACTATCAATAAAAATCCTAACCAGCTCTATAAATCACCAATAAAGCCGGCACCCCCAGCGATGCCAGGATTACACTATGAGATTGTTCCGCCTAAAGGACTGGCCCAAATTAATTTATCAGAGTTGTGGCGGTTTCGAGAATTACTCTACATTTTTATTTGGCGCGACATCAAAGTGCGTTATAAACAAACTCTTCTAGGGATCGTCTGGGCTATTCTCCAACCCCTTCTTACAATGGTAATTTTCAGTTTGTTTTTTGGGCGCTTAATGAAAATCCCTTCGCAAGGCATTCCCTATCCTGTGTTTGTCTATACTGGTCTCCTACTGTGGAATTACTTCTATTCTGCCCTCACTGATATCAGTAATAGTTTGATCGGCAATGAAAATATGATCAAGAAGGTATATTTTCCTCGGATCATTCTCCCGATCGCCCAAGCCACTACTCCAGCAGTAGATTTTGTCTTTGCCTTTATTGTCTTGCTGGGATTAATGTGGTTCTACCACTATTCGCCTCACTGGCTAGGCCTGGTGGCTTTGCCTATCTTGTTAGTGATGGCACTGGGTACTGCTCTGGGGTTAGGTTTCTTTCTAGCCGCCCTCAATGCTAAATATAGAGACGTCAGGTTTATTTTGCCTTTTTTCACTCAATTATTACTATTCGTCACCCCAGTAATTTATCCGTTAGATATTATCCCTCAACGCTTTCAGGCCATCGCCATGCTTAATCCTTTAACCGGAATTATCACTATGTCTAGAAGTTTGCTTCTGGATTTACCCTTGCCCCCTCATTGGCTACGGCTGTTGGCTATCTCCGTCTTGGTCACTACCCTTCTCTTTATTTTTGGCATGACATACTTTAGAAAAACCGAAAGATTTTTTGCTGACGAATTATAACCTTAGCTATGAAAGAACCCATCATTAAAGTTGAACAATTAAGCAAGCTCTACTATCTAGGAGAGCATGTGCGGCATGATGCGTTACGCGATGTTTTGGTTAATTTATTTAAAAAATCGCAACCCCGAGATAAGTTTTGGGCCTTAAAAGATATTGATTTCGAAGTAAAACAAGGGGAGGTGGTCGGGGTTATTGGCAGAAACGGATCCGGCAAAAGCACTTTCTTGAAAGTGTTATCGCAAATCACCCCTCCCACCACTGGTAAAATCACTTTACGAGGCCGCGTAGCTTCCCTCTTAGAAATTGGCACCGGTTTCCATCCGGAACTAACTGGCCGGGAAAACATTTACCTTAACGGCGCCATTCTGGGGATGCACCGCAATGAGATTAAGCACAAATTTAACGATATCATTGAATTTGCCGACATCCACAAATTTTTAGACACTCCGGTCAAACACTATTCGAGCGGGATGCGTGTCAGATTGGCTTTTGCTGTAGCGGCACACTTAGAACCAGAAATTCTTTTAGTAGATGAGGTCTTAGCTGTCGGTGATGCCGAGTTCCAAAAAAAATGTTTAGGCAAAATGGATGATATCAGCAAGGAAGGGCGCACTGTTTTATTTGTGAGCCATAATATGCAAGCTATCCGCACTTTGTGTTCTCGAGCTATCCTGCTAGATCGAGGTAAAAAAATCTGCGATGGCGATGTTAATACAGTTATTAACCAGTACGAAGATTATCACATTAAAGATACCTCGATGGTCGATTGGCAAAATACCGGCCCGACTATTCCCTCTGCTCAACTCCTTAAAACCGGAGTTTTAAGTGATGGTAAAATCATTGAATCGGAATTTCCCACTGAAAAACCTCTGCAAATTTACATTACATTTAGGGTAACGACATCTGCCAAAATAGGTACAACTGTACTGGTGCATAACCAAGAAGACCAGCTTTTGTTCATCTCTTTGAGCTGTCATGATCCCAATTTGCAAATGAAAAACTTTTCCGAAGGAGTTCATCGCAATATTTGCACCATCCCAGCTAACTTACTTAGCCCGGGCAAATATTCTATCTCTGTAGGACTATGGGAAGGTCTATATGAATCCGGCATTATAGAAAGGGATGTTCTACATATTATTGCCCGGTCAGATGGATTTATCAGAGGGAATGGTGTCGCGGACATCGCTGACTATGGTTTGATTGCTCCCTTATTATCTTGGTCATCCGACCCGGATAATAATTTTTCGTAACGTTGCACCACTTGCTTGATATTATAATCGGGTAACTGTTGTTGTTGCCATTTTATTATTCCTTGTTTCACTGGATTAAAAACAATAGAATCAGTCATTAAACGATGTAACATATCGGCGAGAGCCACAGCATCCCCGACTGGAAACAAGCATCCATTACTACCATCGGTAATTAATTCTCGGATGGCCGGTAAATCTGATGCTATAACCACTTTACCTGCAGCTAATCCTTCTAAAACAACCAGACCAAATCCTTCACTTAAAGAAGGAACTACCAGAATATCAATTTTATTCATCCAAACAGGCACATCCATGATTTCTCCATCGTAATTGAGATTGGTTAACTTGGTTTGAATAATATAATTATCTATTTCTAATTTCAAACTACCTATCCCCCCTAAATAGCTTTTAGGCACTATGTTATATTTATCTCGCAGAATTTGTAATGCTTGCGTAAATATTAAAGGACCCTTTATTGGTTCCAGCCGACCTAACATACCTACAACTAAACCAGAATGTCTCACTGGTTGATTTGTATTGCTAAACTGCTCTACGTTGATTCCATTATGGATGATCTCAACCCTATCAGGTGCCGTACCAAAATAAGAGATAACAAAATCTTTGACGGTTTGTGACACTACTACCACATTAGTAGCCAATCTTATGCCTATATTTTTTTTAAGCCAAGTTTTAATTGGACTCAATTTATAAACATCGTGATGAATTAATGCTCTTTTTGGTACACCTACTAACCAACCAGCAAATATACCAAAAATATCTGATTGATAAAGAGATGTGATCACCGTCGTGGGGCGAATCCGGCAAAGCAACCATATCAATCGAACAAAGGTAATTGGTATAAGAACTAACCATAATATTTTGTACCACCAGCAGTTAGCATAAAAAGGTAATTTTCCGGCAGCAAAAAATATTGGTATATTAAGTTTCTGAAAATCATTCTCCAATGGGCCGGACCCAAAAATTGTTACTACTGTCACGAAAAATTTTCGCCCATCAAGTCGAACAATAATGTCTAAAATTAGTTTTTCAACCCCACCAATCAAGAAATTATTCATTATAAATACCACTTTAATGGGTTGAGATACAGTTGCTTGATTTTTAACAAATAAACTGTTCCACCAAATCATAATTTTGTGCCGAAATGGACTTGGTAATATTTTCCCAAAGCTCAATACTATCCATCGTAAGAAAAACTTCATCTGGCTCTGGTTAATTAAATTCAATCGATAAGCCAAATCGGCTTGTAGATTTGTCGTAACTTTGTCTGTATTGGGTTGTATGGGAGAAATCTTATTATAAAGATCTTGCAAAAGTTTTCTTACAAATGTTTTTTGTTCTAAAGTTAAAGAATGATTATAATTTAATAACCATTCCACTATCTCTGCAGAAACAGGATAGCCCAGAATTGACTGAAACAATTTTTGCCGAATAATAACACCATCGCGCCGTTGATTAATTGATTGCGTACTAATAATTGACCGTCGATGAAGTCGTCGAATATATAAAACGTCGGTTAGATTGGCAAATTTAGTTTTAGAAAATAAACGACTCCATAATTCAAGGTCTTCGGAGTGAATAAAATTAGCATCATACCCACCTGCCTTTAGCAATTCTTGCCGACGCATCATGACTGTGGCATGAAAAATTGCACATCCAAATAATGTTTGCCATAAGATAAGTTCATGTTTTAAAGGTGGAATCAAAGTTGAAATATGGCGACCTTGTTCGTCAACTTGAACCATAGCTGTGCCCAACACTCCGATTTCAGGATGCTTCTCTAAATAAGCTAACTGTTTTTGAAAACGATCTGGCAAGCTAATATCATCTGCATCCATCCGCGCAATAATTTCCCCTTTTGCTACAGCCAAAGCTCTATTTAAAGAAGTAACTAATCCTAAATTAGCACTATTGTTTAAACGAATAATTCTATCGTCCGTAAATTCATCTAAAATTTGAGATGTAATATCAGTAGAGCCATCGTCGACAATAATAAATTCAAAATCCCTATAGGTTTGGTTTAGGATACTGATTATTGCTTCCCGCAAATAAAGAGCTCCATTATAAACAGAAAATATCACCGATATAACAGGTGGTTTCATCGCAGGATTTCTTGAATAAATTTGGTCATATATTGCACATATGCTTCCGCACTTAAACCTTTTGGAATAAAAATTCGAAATAATTTCAACGGGGCAAAACAGTTTTTAAGTATTTTATATTGAGTATTTGTTATGTCGGATATGCTGACCAATCCACAAGAAGCCAGGGACATTAAATAAGATAGCGCGTGTTGCGATTCTTGCCATAAAATGCCGTCAGTGAGTTTGGTTAATTGGTCTAAAGACATCTCTTCCTCCCGAATTTCATTACCATTATATCGACTCAGAAAAACTGCTGTGGTTAACCGGGTTTTCTGGCCAATATTATGTTTACCGATTAATTTGACTGCTGGTACCTTGACATAATCGGCATTCCAACCAGATAAAAGTGGCGTACCGGTGCTACTTAACCGTCGCCAAATAAAATTAATCACCTTCTTGCATAGGTAATATAAGTTAAAAATTTTACGCTTAAACAAGAAGCGACTAAATTCGCTTGATTTTAGTTCAGAAAAAGTTGTTAAGTGATACGGGTAAATGGAAAAGTCGCTGGGATAGGCATACATCTGACTATTTTGATCAACTATCACATAATCATCGCCAAAAAATTTACAATTTTGAAGCTTCCGTAGTTCTGATATTAAAATAGTTTTTCCCGTGCCACCATAAGCCGGGAAAACTATGCCTTGACCATTAATTTCTACTCCAGCTCCATGTATAAAGCTTTTCCCCTGTCGCAAAAGCAAAAGCTGTAGCCACAAATTAGTTGCCCGGTTAGGATAAGTAGTATATTCAGTAATCTGATCATCAGTTAAAACAACGGCATATTTTTCTTTAACAAAACAAACACCATTTTTAAATCCTAAAGCCCCACCCACATTATTATGATCTTCCGGTAAACTAAATTCCGAAAATTCTTTAACCTCATAATCAATATCTGACAACTCCTCGGAGATTTTAAAATATCTAAGATAATAATTATAACCATCGGCTAAATTTAGCTTTTCCTGATTAACCTTTACTCTGATAAAATCGTGCAGATTATAGAATATATTCATTGAAATAAGTTATTTTAATGCCACTTGAATTGTTTTATAAACATCTTCACAAAATTGTTCAACAGTGAATGGCCGAAATCTTGCAGAGTTAATGAATTCCCACCCTTTTCTTCTATATTCTTCATACACAGGAGTATCCACAATAGATTTTATATAATCCGTAAGATCATCTAAATTTTCGAAATCATTATAATTGATGTAAATATCTCTGGGAATATACGTATCCGCATCTTGTGGTGGTAAATAAATTGGTACGACACCAGTTGTTATTGCCATAAAAATGTCACATTCATAATCTCCCGCAGGTATTGCATTCTGAATACAAAAAATAAATTTATACTCAGCAAATGTCTCCCACTTATCTTCAGCCATACCTTTATAAATAGGGGTATAGAATGGCTCTGATGGCCCAAGATGTTGTGTGTTAAGGGTATTCCAACCATAACCATACAAATCCAACAAATTATCCCCTCTTGTTTCGTAATACCTAATGATTTCTCTGCGAAGAGAATACAATTCCCCTTTTACTCGAGATGCCTTATTTGATTGCATTAACAAACAAAGATTCTTTTTGGGTTTAGAATTATAATAATCATATTTAGAGACATCGAAAGAAAACGGTAAATAATGAAATTTCATAAATTTTTTGTTTGCCTTCACTAATTCTGGCGACCAAGTAAGAACAAACCTATGTAGACGAGACCAAAAATGGAGATATTTCCACTCCCAGGGAGATACTACGGGTGGTTCAAGAATCACGGGGATAACTTTTCGAGGGTTAATTAAGCGGCTAATAAAAAAGAAATAGTTTCTCGGATTAGCTTCTAACATCAACCACAAATCGATATCTCGTAGATTTTTATACATATCAAATGTGTGAATTTCTATGCCCTTTTGAGACAAAAAATCCCTTAGGCCAATGTATCTTTGTAAAATCGGTAAGCCACGGAGTTGTTTGCCGGCTTCGGATTCCAGATCAAACATCTGATCTTTCAGCATATTACTATACCCGGGGTAGACCGCTATTTTTTTAATCTTCTGGCTCATTAGTCGTTCGCTTTACCTTAAAGTAAAAAATGTTCTGATTGCTTCGCAAACCATTTTTATTTGTCCATCGGTTAATTTAGAGGATGATGGCAGCCACAGTCCTTGCTGGGTCATATCTTCCGTCACAGGATAGGAACCCTGCTTTCTGTAAACCGGTTCAGCATGCAATGCAGGATAAAATAAACGGGCGCCAATACCTTTTTCTTGTAGATACGCAACTAAAGCTTTTTGCTTCTCCGCGGGTACTAATATATCAATAAACATTGGCGAGGTGTCGGTTAAATTCGTTGGAACAAATTTTATCTCGGAAATATCCTTAAGCTGTTTCTCGTAAAGAGCATAGATTGCTTTTTTCCGCTCTACTCGCCAAGGCAGTTTTTTCATCTGTTCGATCCCGATAACGGCCTGGAGATCAGTAAATTTAAAGTTCCATCCCATAGTAAGGTAATGATCGGCGCCGGGTTTTTCGCGACCAAAATCGCGCAGTTTTCTAATTTTTTCTATCAGCGCTTCATCATTAGTCACCAGCGCTCCACCCTGACCAGTGGTGATTACTTTAGGCATAGCAAAAGAAAAACTGCCGATATCACCAAAGGTCCCGAGGTGGCGGCCGCTTTTACGCGAACCCAGAGATTGGGCGGCATCTTCGATCAATTTAAATCCCTTGTCCCGACAAAAAGTCACAATCTGCTCTAAATCATCGGGATAACGACCATTTATTGTCACCAGCATAACCGCTTTGGTGCGAGGGGATATAGCTTTTTTGATTTGAGCCAAATTCAAACATAAGCTAGTTGGTTCAATATCAGTAAATATTACTTCCGCGCCCGCCAGCTTTACTGCGTTCGCGCTTGCCACCATCGTATAGTCAGGCACAATTACTTCGTCACCAGGGCCAACACCACAAGCTACAAGAGCCAGAAAGAGACTTACTGTACCATTACTGACAACCGAACAATATTTTGCTCCCGTATAGTCTGCAATTAATTTTTCAAATTCCCTAGTTTTAGTAAATTCTGTTACCCAACCACCAGATTGCATATAGTCCAAGATAGCCGAAGTTTCATGTTCATCGAACCACGGTTCCATTTGGGGTATATTGTGCTCTGCATTATGCATTAAAATTGCATTTTTACCTATAATATCCACTAAACGAAATTACGTATATTTCGTTAATCATGGCTGATTTTTTCAATATGAGCATATCCCAAAAATAAGATATAATCAACCATGATATACTTAGATATTAGAAGGGTTAATATGAAAAAAATCTACTCTCAAATAGACCCCGACTTATTGTTGGCCCAAATTAACCGACTGAAGGATACCCATCAAGGAAAACTGCAATTATCCGATCCTAAAGAATTTCTCCAGGTAGGCACTATGGCTCTGGGACCAGGAGAACACATTCCCGCTCACAAACATATGTGGAAAGAAGGTGGTAAAACTATTACCCAAGAAAGCTGGATCGTGATCCAGGGAAGTATCAAGGGTGTTTTCTACGATACCAATGACACAGTTATTGGGGAAGATACGCTCTATCCTGGAGATTGTTTTATTAATTACTATGGCGGACATAGTTTAACTAGCTTAGAACCAAATACAATTTTTTATGAAATTAAAACTGGCCCTTATCAAGGACGTGAAAGTGATAAAATAGATATTTAAAACAATGAATTACACCCCATTAACCATTAAACTAACCGACAAGTGTTTGATTTCAGACATGGCTGTCAAGAAAATTTTAGATTTAGGTATGCATCCATATGCAGATACCTTTATAGGTCCGAATCAACTAGGTATGACAGAGCCCGTGCTGCCTTTAGAGTGTTACCTTTGCCCAGAATCTGGCCAAATACAGTTAGGATATATCTCTAATGATTTTGAGCGTTACAATCTTTATGCCTATTCCTACACATCCTCAAATTCTACTTTTGCCAAAAACCACTGGAATGATTATTGTAAAACAATAACTAATCGGTTTAATCTTAAAGGCAAATTAATTGTCGAAATCGGCAGTAATGATGGGTATTTAATTCAGCAATTTAAATTCAATAATAAAGTCTTGGGGGTAGATTCTTCGAAATTGATGGCAAAAATTGCCACCACTAAATATGGCATAGAAACGGTCAATGAGTTATTTAATCTGGCTGTTAGCCAAAATATCAAAAATGATTTCGGACAAGCAGACCTGATTATAGCGAACAACGTATTTAATCATTCCAACGATCCACTGGATTTTGCTAAAGGAGTTAGCCATCTATTAAAAGAGGGTGGTATATTTGTGTTTGAATCGCCCTATTGGCTAGATACTATCCAAAGTCAGCATTTTGATCAGATCTATCACGAACATATCAGTTATTTTACTGCAAAATCCGCCTATAATCTTCTATCTAGCGTGGGATTGGAAATTTTTGATATTGAAGTGGTGGATTATCATGGTGGGTCCATTAGGGTATATTCAAAAAAAATATCAGATAGACCACCTCAGCAGATTGATTTAGTAACTAAAATGATCAATCAAGAAACTAATTTTGGTCTATTTGATGTCGATACTTATAAAAAATTCCAAAAAGATATTACTACTACCAGGGATAAATTTTTATCTAAGTTATATAATTTAAAAACGCAAGGGCTTTCGATTGTCGCAGTAGGGGCCGCAGCTAAGGGTAATACATTTTTAAATTTTTATGGATTAGACAAAACTGTTATTGACTTTGTTACCGATAGCTCGGAACATAAACAAGGAAAATATACGCCCCTAACTAGAATTCCTATTGTAGGGGATGAAATTTTCAGGGAATATAAGCAAGGGGTATATGCTTTGGTACTATCTTGGAATATCAGTGATATTTTAAAAGAAAATCTGCTAAATATTAATAATAAGATTAAATTTTTGTGAAAATTAAAAATATATGGAAAAACGTAGAACCTCCTCTAGAATCTCATACTGATGATCGGGGCATAATTAACGATATTTTCTATAATACCAATATTAATCATGTCGCTATTATCGACTCTAACCCGGGTGCGTTAAGAGGCAACCATTACCACAAAGAGACCACTCAACATATGTTAATGACTAAGGGGTCACTCAAATACTGGTATAAAGCAGTGGATTCAGATGAACCCGCCCAGATGATTCTCGCCAAAGAAGGCGATTTGATCACTACTCCCCCTTTCGAAATTCACGCTCTGGTTATAACGGAAGAAGGCAATCAATTTATTGTCTTTTCTGAAGGTAAACGTGGTGGTAAGGATTACGAATCTGACACTTTTAGAACAGACACCATCGTCAAATAGTGTCATTTGCAAGCAATCTTTCTAAAAATATTACTACTCACGCAGAGAGGAAGTATCGCCAGTAACTAGCTCGACAGTTTTGTTGTCTGCTTTTTGCGTTGGAAAATTAATATACTTAGAAGGATCATTACCACCCGTTTTAATATCATGTTCTAACATTTCCTTCAGAGTCGTCTGCCAATTATATTCTGGTTGCCATCCTAAGGTTCGGATTTTACTAGCATCTCCTTCAAGATAAGGCACCTCATTGGGCCGGAAATATTTTTTATCAATAACAACATATTTTTCCCAATCCAACCCCACTAGACCAAAACAAAACTCCAAAGCCTCTCTGACACTATGAGCATCTCCAGTTGCCACTATATACTCATCAGCTTCTGGCTGCTGCATAATTAGATAAATTGCTTTGATATAATCTTTAGAATGGCCCCAATCTCTGATTGCATCAATGTTTCCCAATCGCAACTCCTTGGTCTCATTCCGTAAGATTGCTGCTATCCCTCTGGTAATTTTCCTTGTAACAAAAGTTTCACCGCGACGGGGTGATTCATGGTTAAATAATATTCCTGTTGTAGCAAATAATCCATATCCTTCTCTGTAGTTTCTAACTAGATGAAATGCAGCTAATTTTGAAACACCATAAGGGCTTTGTGGTTTCATCTCGGAATTCTTATCAAAAGGAGGGGTACTGCTCGTAGCACCAAATATTTCCGAACTAGAAGCTTGATAAAATTTGGTTTGTGGGGCATGCTGTCTAATATATTCCAATATATTTAACACGCCTAACGCGTTAGTTTCCATTGTGTAAACTGGTATTTCAAAAGAAACTCCAACTTGGCTCATTCCAGCCAAATTATAAATCTCGTCTGGTTTAAATTTTTTTATAATATTGGCAATCGAAATATGATCAGTCATATCTCCATAAAAAGCATCAAAATTAGGGTTGGCGTAAAGATGATCAATCCTTTTAGTATTGAAATAACTTGCCCGTCGGATAACCCCACACACTTCGTATCCCTTTTCTAATAATAATTCAGCCAAATAACTGCCATCTTGGCCGGTTACTCCAGTGATTAAAGCTCTTTTTTTGCGTTGCTGGTCCATGTTTATAAGTCCATTACTAATTAAGTAAGTCCCCTTACCTCAATACCTTTTATACTCTAAATCTGCTTGTTATTCAAGTTTTTGAATATTTATTTAAATATGCCAGATAAGTCCCATATTCAGCTTGCAATCGGTGTTCTTCAACATTTCTGCTTAAATGTATAAATCTCCTAACCTGATTTAACCCAATAAAACAATAGTAAAATATACGGGAAGATTTACACATCTTTGCACTATAACTAAGAATGGCCGATTTTAAGTTCTCTTTAAAATCATCTTTAAGCGACTTAGCTATTTTTTTAACTCGAGAAAAATTCTTCTGTTTTATATCGATCCATCCGCCTGGCCACAAAGAATCTACGATATTTTTTTTGATTTTTTGACATATTGTTTCTCTAATATCAATCGGGATTTCTATGTTATTTTTTATCTTATTTATCATCTGCATATATTCTTGCATGGCATCAATTTCTCTTCGCGACGCCGATACAGAAGCATCATGCACGATAAAAATCGCTCCAGGTGATCTGGAAACCACATAAGGATACTTGGCAGTCAATCGAAGTAAAAAATCCTGTTCCATTGGTCCTTCAGCTAATGACTCATCTAAGCCGATTGTCTCAATCACTTCTTTTTTATACAAACTACCCGTCCAACTGTTGGTTCCCCCGTCTGCAATTTTTAGTAAACCCTCAAATGGACAATATAACTTTTCTTCGTAATCAATAAATAAAACGCCTAAAACTTTTTTACCTTTCACGACTAAGGTTTGAGTAGCGGAAAATATAGCATCCGGATACTTTTTAAATCCCTCCAGGGCTTTTTCATAAAAATCTGGAAGCAAAATATCGTCATCTGAAAGAATAGAAAAATAAGGTGTATTGACCTGTCGCATACCAATATAAAAATTGTTAAATGATCCCATATTATTAGAATGACAGTAGTAATGAACCCGAGGATCTTGCTTAATTAATTCTTCAACCACCTCTTTAGTGCTATCACCAGAGGCATTATCGTAAATACATACCTTAACATAAGGATAAGTTTGGTTTAAGACACTCAAAACAGCTCTTTTTAATAACTCTGGACGTCGATAAGTTGGGATAACAGTTGTAATCAGAGGACTATTATTAATTATTAACTCTTCCATGTAAAATTATTTAACTCTCTTTAAAAATCCATTCGGGGCAGAAGTGATTAATAATTTATCTTCTATTTTTTTATCAACAATAAAGTTCTTATTATTTCCCAGAAATTCCCAAACAGCAGTTTTAGGATTATTTCCTTTATTCCAAGATCTATTTTTAACCGTTCCCCTCGGCATATCTTCCACTACAGTATCAAAAACTACCAGATAACTTCCCTTAGTCACAAAGGAATTATATAATTCTAATTCTTTCAAAACATGGCTATGGGTATGATTAGAATCTAGAAAAACCATAATTCTTTTTTTGTTTTGTGCTATTTTTGCAACTTTTTTTATAACTATATTATCTATCGAAGAACCTTCTACTAGAGTAATGCGCTTAAACATCCGATGTCTTTCAATTTCTTTGCGATTGTGACGTCTAATATCTATATCTATACCCACTACCCTGCCACGACCACCAATTAATTCTAGAATTGATGCCGACAATATTAATGAACCTCCGTGAGCAATACCAGTTTCGATAATTAAATCTGGTTTAATTTGCCAAATAAGCTCCTGAATAGCTACTATGTCTTGTGGATATTGAATAATAGGGCGGCCTAACCAATTATAATTGTAAACATATTTATGTTTCAATGAATCTACAATAAACTGGATAGCAACTTTTTTAAGTTTTTTATCACGCCCTAAATTCTCTATATTTTTAGAAACTTCTTGCTTGAATTCATTTATGGCATTCATCTATTTATCTTAGTCCTTTAATAATCTCTGCATAATTAATTTCCATTTTATCTGATACTGGATTTAACCAGTCCTCATTTAGTTGTCTTTTAATAATGATAATTTTTATGCCCGAATTAACCTGGCTGACAACAAAAGCCAAATTGTCACAAGCCAGATTAACGCTTTTACTATCATCTATGATGATTAGTTTGCGAGTCTTATTTGCTTGTTTGATAATATAACTCCAATCGATCGTTACAGGAGAATTTA
>Ga0180007_10003120_pt1 | contig 18834 bp, 20 predicted proteins | sample MM_PC_MetaG_FD_121122 | JGI IMG/M metagenome (GOLD analysis project Ga0180007, IMG submission 121122) | Groundwater microbial communities from the Aspo Hard Rock Laboratory (HRL) deep subsurface site, Sweden - MM_PC_MetaG | ecosystem: Environmental > Aquatic > Deep subsurface > Groundwater... | reverse complement strand
TATTTAGGATGAGGTATAATCATTTCAGGCCACATACAAGCCTAAATGGAAGGACTCCTGATGAAATTTATGATGATTTTAATCTATTATTTTAGCCTACGACATATGTCTGTAGGCTATACAGTATAAACGCCGATAGCAAAAAAGCTCCTTTTTTAACCAGCAAAATTTGTGATAAGTTTTGTTATAATCACTAATTTTTATCCTTTTTAGAATTTTTTGTTAATAGGTCTATAATTTCTTCTGGAAATGGTAAAACAATCGTTGAGTTTTTTTCTTCAGCTATATCATTTAAAGTTTGATAAAATCTTAATTTCATTGCAGATGGAGATTTAGAAATAATATCTCCTGCTTCTCTTAATTTCTGAGCAGCTTGTTTTTCAGCCTCTGCATTTATAACTCTTGCTCTTCTGTCTCTCTCAGCCTCTGCTTGATGAGCCATAGCCCTTTTCATGTTTTCTGGAAGCTCTATATCTTTAATTTTAACATCCGTAACTTTTATCCCCCAAGGGTCTGTTTCTTCATCGACTATTTTTTGAATTTGATTTCCAATTTCCTCCCTTTTTGCTAAAACAGAATCAAGTTCAGCTTTTCCAGTCATATCTCTTAATGCGGATTGTGCTAATTGTGATATAGCATATTTGTATTCCTCAACCTCTAGAATAGCTTTTTCAGAATTTGTAACCTTAAAGAAAACAACACCATTTACCTTCATAGGAACATTATCTTTTGTGATGACTTCCTGAGCAGGAATATCTGTTGTTATGACTCTAATATCAACCTTTATTATTCTGTCAATAATTGGGATAATCCACCTTAATCCTGGTTGCAATGTGCCTACATATTTTCCTAATCTAAATTTGACTGCCCTTTGATATTGTTTTACAACTTTTAATCCTGCAAGTAATATTATTATAACTGCTCCAATTATATAATAAAGACTTGCCATATTAACTTGAATATCCTTTGCTTTATAAAATTACCTTTAACATGGCCCGTAGAGGAATCGGACCTCCGCCTCTTCGGTGTAAACGAAGTGTTCTACCATTAGACTAACAGGCCTTAAAAATAAAACTCAAAACCTCCTTTTAAATCTTATGAATCTTCCTTTTCCAGATAATAAAATACAAGAAATATATAAAAATAAAAAACAAGAATTAAGTTGCTTCAACAGTCAAAGACCCTGATGAAGTCATAGTAATAGTGCCACCATTAGCAGAATATGTAACAGTTATATCTGACTGAATCTTTTCTCCTGCACCTATACCCCCTGTACAGGGCACAACAACATTTGGTGAAACAACTCCATCATCAATGTCATGCCCAACATTATATACACCATCACAATCTCCTGAAAGGGAGATATTAACATTGTCATACATTTGACCCCCACCATTGACTAATACAAAAGTAACATTGTTTCCGGTACTATCTGCAGCTACTTGATTCTTATCACATCCCCAAGGAGCACTTATCACGCAAGTTGTTGGAACATACTTATCCCCAGAAAAGACTCCAAAAGATGCCAAAACTGCAATAACTATAACTGCAGCTAAAATAGCCCAGCCATAAGTCATAAGAAACTCCATAGCAGCCTGTCCTCTCTTTTTCATATCAACCTCCTTTTATTTCTTTAAGTAAATAAACGAATTTTTATTTAATCGTTATATTTTAAATATGAAGACTTAGTATTTAAACGTTTCTTTTTTATTAAACCTGATATTTTGCCTTATGCGCGTCGTCGATTCTAAACCAATCCTGCATACCCATAACACTTGTTCCAGCACCCCCAGAACCAAAATAAAGATAATCAATACAAGTCTCTCCAATGTTTTGCAAGTCAGAAGGCAAATTTGGGATATAAACAAAACTCTCAATTCCATTTATATCAATATCAAAATCTCCTTCAAGCCTGTTTAAAAAACTTGGAGCATTTGGGTTTGCAGCATAATATTCTTTATTAACATGGTCTTTAAGGTTTGAAACATCTCCTGCATCTGTATAATTCCCTTCATAAACTGTCCTGTTTATTTTTCTTGAGACCAAAGCACGAGCTTCTTTAATAAACATAGGGTCTTCAAAACCCTCTATTGGCAGTAACACAGATATATTCTGCCTTTTCTCCCATCGTGCAAGTCCTTGTTTGTCCTGCATTATAAAATCAGATATCATAGTAAACCTGATATTCCATGGGTCATTGTGCTTAAACTCTATTGAAGTATTTGTCATTGAAATATTAACATTAATTTTATCTCCTTTACTGTTCACAGAATTAATCATATCAGTATATGTGGCTCCTAAAGTAATATTATTGGGAACACCTTTTACTGTTCCATTATAAAAAGCCTCTTCAAAAAATTCAGTGATATTTGAGATATATTTTCCTGTTAAAGTAATTTCATTTTCTGCTAAAAATATTGCCCTAAACCCTGCAATATAAAGTTGTCTTTCTAGGTTTTTCTCAATAGAGTGCAAAAAACTATCCATTGTAGAAACTCTTGTTTTTATTGCCCGGTTTTCATGAAACTCTGAGAAGATTTCAAAAGATACAAACATCAAGGCAATTAATAAAATAGTCAAGATTGTGAATAACTGACCACATCTATCTTCTATAATTGGTTTCATCATTTTCCCCATCTTTTTATATTCTGGTTTGGGAACCTTTTCAAAAAAGGTTTGTATTCCAGTCTTCAAAAGGTTCACACCCACACCCTTGCCTGAACTTCTGTATCCCAAGTAAATGGAATTCCTGCTATTTCAATTGAGGTTATACTCAAATCTTGTTCAGTAAATTTAGTTTCAATTCTCCCATTGTCATTCAAATCTAAATCACTCAATAAAAGATAAATCGCATATTCAATAGCGTCGTTATTATTAAATTGTGCATGATCCCCACCAAGGCTGGAATTATAATAGCAATCATCATCCCCAGGATAATTTTTAGGAACATCAACTTCTTCAAATGTAGAATCCTCGAATTCAATGTGCCATGTGCATCCTTCAGCAGAGGAGAGAATTGGAGAATAAGCTGAAATATTTTTAATAAGGGAATAAATTATTTTATTATATTGTGAGCCTATTTGCAAATCAGAAGGATTAAGTCCAATTTGGATCTTTACTTCATTGTCACCATACTCCACTAACTCTGGGGGGATATTTACTGCATAAGGGTCCCCTAATTCAATATAAGTAGAATTATATTCAGAAAGATTAAACACAGTATTCCAACCAGCACTATCATTTATTTCTACTAGACTTGTCCATTTAGAGTCAGAATAAGAAATTGCCTGTACTTCATACACCTGGCTATCACTTGGAACATAAAAACTTCCCTGCGAAGAGCCACTTCCAAAATCCTCTGTCTCAGATACAATCAGCATTCCATAAGGAATCTCTTTGTCATAATCAATTTCTATGTATGAATCAGGATAAAGTTTTGTATAAATGTCCTCTGCAACAATTGTCTGCTCATAATATGAAGCATTTATTATTTCTTGAGCAATCTGTTCATAAATGCTTAATAAATCCTCAATGTCTCCAGAATGATGATTTCCCATACCACAAGAAGCAATATTCTGGGTAGTGTTTGTGTCTGCTAAACTTCCAAAAGCAATAGCATGTGTAACAATACCATAATCATCATGAGCATCACATGCTGCCCTGATTGCATCGTCTTTTGCATTTATTACCCCATCTCCATTTTCATCTTGATGAGCATTATTACATCTAACATTTGCCTCTCCATCTGTCATAAGCACAATAGACCTATAAGCTTCTATAGGAGAGTTAGCAATCAGCTCATTAGTTGCTTTGATTATCCCACAACATATACAAGTTGAACCGGAAGCATCCCACTCATTATCTATAATATTATTTAATGAAGCATTGTCAGTTGAGAGCTCATGAAAATCAGAATCCCTTGCTATACTTTCATATCCCACCAAACCTACTCTATTCTCACTTGAATTTAAAACAGCATTTATAAATAATTTATTTGCAGATTTTGCAGCATTAATTGGCCCTAACCAAGTCCCACCACAAAAAGATTCGCAGATCCATTGATTTATACCACACCAATCAGCCGGGTTTGAACATCTCATACTTCCGCTCAAATCAGTCACAGAAAAAACATCTGCGTCTTTGGTTAGATTAACTACATAAGAAACATTATCCAACGCAAGCCTATAAGGGATTGTTTTATTGCTTAATAAAGAATAAGTTAGATTATTAGAGAGAGCTACATTATCAATATCGGCGCTTGTTTCAACACCACTGCTGTTTCCCTTATAAATTTTAGTATTTCCAATAGTCATAAAAATGTCAAAACTGCTATTATAGTGTAAGTGAACATGTATGCTGTTTAGATTTCCAGGAATATAAAAACTATCATAGATGTTAATCAAGCCATCTATTCCTGGAAAAAACTTTTTTTTACTGGAGACTAATGCTTGGGTTTCATTATAAAGGATTTTTATATAACCTCCAGCAATATAAAGATTATTTGAAGATTTAAATTCAATATTATTAATCCCACTTTCAAATGCTCCTGAATAAGGGGCTAAATCAATAGTATAAGGGATATTTGGAGTAGGTGAAGGGCTTTCAACATTTATCCCATTAATATAAAGGCCAAAATCTCCAGAAAAAACCCCCTCTATTTCACCCCCAACCATATTTCCTTCTACTTTAACACTTATATTTCCATCTCCAATATACCCTCCAAAATAAAAATACTCTATTTTATTTTCTGCAAATAAAAAAGCCCTTGAAGAAAAACCTCTTGCAGAGCTTCCCTGCTGAATCCCGCTTATAATCTGCCTTGATGTTGCAACGCTTCTTGCATCAGAAAAATTAACACTGCTAGAATTAGCAATCAGCACGTCATTAAAATAAAGCCCTATATTCTCGTTTAAATCCAATTCATCCAAAATGTGCTGAGTCAAATCATTAGCATCAGAAGAAGAATTAGCATAAAACTCTCCTATTTGGTCTAAAACAGACTGGTTTAAATTTGTGATTTTGTCATTGCTTATCAACCAGTCAATATAAGTGTTATTCATTTCTCCTATTTTAAGATTAGAAAGGACCAGCAAAACATCTTCTTGAATATCACTATCATATTGAGATTGTATGGTTTGGGGCCTTATAAATAGTACAACCCCAAAAATAATAAGTAGGGCTATAAATGCGTCTAAACTATAAAAATATCCTCTGCGATTTTTTGGAAAAATATTTTTCATGTTAATTATAAATAAAAAGCTCAAGTTTAGTTGGCTTGTTTTTATAAATAGTAATTCTTGTTATCTGGATTAAATCTTCAATTTCTGCTGTATTCATTTTTCCAACATAAGAGGCTGGAGACCCACTAAGCTCTAACCCGCTAATATTAAAATAAAAATCATGACTAATGCCTAAAACACCTTTTTTTGCATCATAGTAAGAATCATATTCTTCAAGCTTACTCTGATTCACCCTATCATTTGTTAAAATTCCAAAATCTTCTTCGCTTAATATTAACTCAGAAGCAAGCCTTCCTTCATAAAAAAGTTCATCTAAGTGCTGTTGAGATTGGGATGTGTAATTAATAGCATAAACATAAAGGACCATTATCCCAACTAAAAAAATAAATCCTGCAATAACTAAATCAAAACTCCACGCCTGCCCTTGCTTCTTATTTATTAAGATAAACTTCTCCATTTTGTTTTGTAATATTGTTTACTCCTTTTTTCAAAATTCCATTCACACTAACAACAGCATAAGAAACTCCAAATCTGCTAGCATTAACATAGACCCTTTTATCAATAATCTGAATATTATAATCTGTGCCTAATACGTTTAAGGGAATCTTAAACTCTCTAAAATACCCTTCAGAAGCCTGTGCAGCAAGATTTATCTCATCCCTGGCATCTAATGCAATATTCTGCAGAATAAGATTTTCTTTTTCTTTATTTTTTTGAGCCTCATTGTTTCTAATAACAGCAAAAAACAGGACAAAGAAAAACAAAACAAAACTTAAGATTATAATAAATTCTACAGCACTCTGGCCTCTTTTAGATTTCCTTCTAGTTGTCATTTTCCTCTTTTTAGATTACTTTTTAATAGAAAAAGAGATATATAAAATTATGTAGGAGTAAGACATCCGAAGATGCCCTATCAGGTGCCTAAGCAACCAAACAAAACCGAAGTTTTGCCTCCTACACTAAATACATAACTCTCAAATTTTTAAACTTTACCATAAACTCAAAAAGACACAATTTTTTAAAAAAGTATAATCACATTATTCTAAAATGCCAAATTACTTATTAAGCTTAAACTTAGATGATATTTGGCCTATTAAATCATCTCTGATGCTAAAAGCAGGGATAGATAATTTAATGGTCAGTGCAAAACTAGCTTTTATAAATGCAGACCTTGATTTTTATTGGGTCGGAATTAGCAACATTGAATATGTAGTAATGATTCCTGAAAATTCTAAAAATAGTGAAAAAGGTTCATTAAGAAATATTTGTGGAAGTTTTTTTGACATTCCTGAAAATTTAGAAAATTCCATCAAAGAAGCAGGTTATTATGTTAAAAGAGGTTTTGTTGACTAGTTTTCAATTAGCTTTATATATTGGTTTCTCTTATTGATTTTATGCAAGAGGAAAAAAGAGCATATCTTAAAATCATACTTTTCACACTTATTGGAGTTGTTCTTGTAGCTATAATTGGTTCTTTATTTTACATTTGGGCTTCAACAGGAGAAAACCCTATAAAAGTAATTAAAGAAATAGTAACAAAAGGTGAGGATAACAAGCCTCAAGATGGAGATTTGCCTCCTAGTTCATCATCCTCAAGCTCTTCAAGCAGTAGCTCTTCTTCTAGTTCAAGCAGTTCTAATGGAGGAGGTGGAGGAAGCAGCAGTTCTAGCAGTTCAGGAGGAGTTAATTGCATAAAAGAGCTAATTTCCTATTCAATGATAAATCCTACTAACACCCAAATCTGCAATGAATATAATGGAGAAATTTGTGTAGATAAAACAATAACTTGTTCTGTTGAAATTCAAAATAGAGAAGAAGAATATGAAGGAATTTTCAACCTAGCAATGATTTTTGTTGAAGATGGAAAAGACAGGAACACAGGATTAATTGATACAAAAACAAAACAAGTAATAATACCCCCCTTAAAAGAAGATTTTTTTATAGGCCAAATAAGAATAACAAGCACAGGCCAGTATGGCCAAGCAAATCAGAAAATAAACTGCTTTTACAATACCTTAGAAGCCCCTTATTATGAAGTTTGTTAAGAGTTTTTATTAATTCTGGCTTATTAAAACATCATCATCATTTGCTTGTAATAAAAGTTTTTTTATTCCCATAGTAGAAGTAATTGTTCCACTAAGAGGAACTTGGCTTTCAAAGCCCCTTTTATTTAGGCCAGAACTAACCCTAGTAGTGATAATTATTTGGTCTGTCATAATTGTAATGTCCTCTACACCTTCTGGAAGATAAAGTCTAACAGTAGTTTTGCTTGGTTCTCCTGCAAAAAACACTGATTCTGCTGAGCTGATTAATTGAGAAGCAAAGTTCTCTACCTGGTTAAGCCGTATTCTATCCTTAATATGTCCAGAATAAAAATACGCCAAAGTAACAATAGACATAATAGCTAAAGTGACAAATCCTATAATAATCATGTACTCTACGCCAACTTGTGCTTTCTGATTCTTAACCATTTTATTTCGCAAGGTTTATATAATTAGTCTCCTATTTAAAAATGAAATAAGCATATAAATACTTTTTGAGATATGGAAAAAAAAGAGCGTAGAATTCATCCATTTGTAATCCTCTTTTTACTAGTTATTTTTGGAGTAAATCTTCTTTTCTTTTTGGGAAGGGGTGATGGTTTTTATGGTTCAGTTACAGGGATGTTTGTGAAAGAGATACCCATTGGAATGAATATGGGCTTAATAGCATTTATTATTCAATGGGCTATTTTATTGTTAGTAGTAATTCTTGCATATATGAAATTTTTAAAACATAGAAGGGAAGAGCATGACAAGATAATAGATTTTGTAGTTCCAAGTCCAAAATCAAAAGCAGAAACACATTTAGATGTTTTTTATCATCTTTTGCAGGAAAAGAAAAACCTAAGTGTTGGCTCAATAGCAAAAGTTTTTAACATCCCAAAAGAAAAAGCACTTGAATGGTCAAAAATACTAGAAGATTATGGTTTGGCCACAATAGAATATCCTGCTTTTAGTGACGCTGAAATTAAGATAAAAGGATATGATGAAGAAAAGAAAAAATTAGCAAAACAGCAAAAAGAAAAGTTAAAGCAAGAAAAAGACCGTCCAAGCGTGGCCGGCCTGAAGAAAAATTAAAAAAAGAACAATCAAAAATTAAAAAATCAGAAGAATTAAAGCAATAAAAAGACTCCTTAGCGAAGTCAGTCTAAAGAAAAAGTAAAACAAAAATAGGGGTGAAATATGACAAAAAAAGGTGATGTAAAAAGTTGGATAGAGGAAGCAATACATAAAGGATATTCTGGCAAAGAAATAAGAGAGCTTCTTATAAAAAAAGGGTATAGCCATAGAGATATTCTTAAAGTTTTATTTATTTATGAAAAGATAAAAGATAAAATAATGCCAAGATTTTCTGAGTCAGCAAGGGATGAACTCAAACCAAGTATGCCAGAAGCAAAAATTCAAGCAAAAAGCCCAAATATCCTTCAAGAACCACTAATCCCAAAAATTAGTATGCCTAAACCCAAGGGAAAAGCAATAGAAGCTTATTCCTTAGAAATAGACAAGGCAAAAGTAGATATAAGAATAGAAAAAATAGAAGATGGAATTGCATATAATCTCTATCTCCCAGAAGTGGATGTTGGAACAAGGGCGCTATTAGACGAAATAAGAAAAGATTTGATAGCAATAACAGCAATTGCAGTAGGGGAGATAATTGACCAAAAATCTGTGCGAAAAATAAAAATTAGGTTTATGCAAGATGCTGGGAGATTATTAAAAGAAAAAATCCCAAAAATCTCCAAGGAAAGCGAAGATTTTCTTATTGGGGTTTTAATGCAGGAAATGTTGGGCTTAGGAAAAATAGAGTTTCTTCTTAATGATCCAAACCTTGAGGAAATTGTTATTGTGAACAGCAAAGAGATTAGAGTATATCATAAAAATCACGGATGGCTTGCTACAAATGTCAAATTAAAAACAGAGGATGAAGTAACTAATTACGCAAACATAATTGCAAGAAGGGTTGGGAGGCAAATAAGCATTCTTAATCCTCTTCTTGATGCTCATGTTGTAACAGGAGACAGGGCAAATGCTGTGCTTTATCCGATTGCAACAAAAGGAAATACAATTACTATAAGAAAATTCTCTAGGGACCCTTGGACTATAATTGATTTAATCAATAATAAGACTCTTTCTAAAGACATTGCAGCCATTTTGTGGTTAGCAATAGAGTATGAAATGAATATTTTGTTTTCAGGAGGCACTGCTTCTGGAAAAACTGTCTGTCTTAATGCATGCATGCCTTTTATTCCCTCAAATCATAGGGTAATTAGTATGGAAGATACAAGAGAGCTAATGCTTCCAAAATTCTTATACTGGTGCCCGCTTGTAACAAGGACTGCGAATAGAGAAGGAAAAGGCGAGGTAACAATGTTAGACCTGCTTGTTAATTCACTGAGAATGAGGCCAGATAGAATAATCTTAGGAGAGATAAGAAGACAAAAAGAAGCAGAAGTGCTGTTTGAAGCGATGCATACTGGACACTCTGTGTATTCTACAGTTCACGCTGATACTGCAAGTGAAACAATTAGAAGACTGACAAATCCTCCAATTAGCATCCCCCAGTCAATGCTTAGCAGTGTAAATCTAAATGTAGTAATGTTCAGAGATAGGAGAAGGGGGATAAGAAGAGTCTTTCAGTTAGCAGAGTTTTTGCCAGGAAAAGAAACTTTTTCAGCAAACCTGCTTTATAGATGGGTTCCTGAAAGAGATGAATTCAAAGTTCATAACAAAAGTATGGCCTTTTTTGATGAATTAAGCAGAAATACAGGGATGAGTGAAGAAGACATAAATCAAGATATAAAAAAGAAAAAAGCAATTTTTGACTGGCTAATTAAAAACAAAATAAGAGATCTTGAATCATTTGGAAAAGTAATGAATTTGTATTACACTGATAAAGAAAGGCTTTATGACATTATGAGAAATAATCAGGTAGAGAATATTAAGGAAAAGAAAAAAGAGCCAATTATAAAATGAGATTTAAGATTCCTTTTACTTTTTCAGATATAGAAATACTTAAGAGAAAAAGCAAGGGGTTTATAAAATTAACAAAACCCAAAGAATCACAACTTGACAATTTTCTAAAAGCTACAGGAATAAAAATAGACAAAAGACAATACCTAGCAGTATGTTATAGGTCTTTTTTATTAAATCTTTTAATTTTTTCAGTTATGCTGACCTCACTCTTGGGGTTGTTTAAGGCGAACTATTTTTACATTTATGGGTTAGGCTCTGCATTTCTTGTTTCAGGGCTTATCTTATTTAACCAAATTAATTACCCAAGAATCTTTGCATTGACTAAAGAAAGAAACATAGAAAAAAATCTAATTTCAGTTCTACAAGACATGATAGTTCAGCTTAATTCTGGAATTCCAATGTTCAAGATAATTATCAGTATTTCTGAAGCGGGTTATGGGCAAGTCAGTGAGGAATTTAAAAAAATTGCCAATGAAATAAATTCAGGGGTTTCTCAGATTGAAGCTCTTGAAAAACACGGGAAATTCAACACCTCTAAGTATTTTAAAAGAATTCTCTGGCAGATTAGCAATGGTATGAGGTCAGGAACAGACATGAGTATGATAATCCAAGACTCAATAAAAAACCTTAGTGAAGAACAAGGAATTCAAATACAAGGTTATGGAAGCAAGCTCAATCCATTAATAATGTTTTACATGTTAATGGCTGTTATTCTGCCATCCCTAGGAATAACCTTCTTAATCATAATTGCTTCAATTTTAAACATATCAACAACCCTAACTCAATTAATCTTTTTTGCAATATTTGGTTTTGTGGTTTTTATGCAGATAATGTTTTTAGGATTGATTAAATCAAGGAGGCCAAGTTTAATATGAACACTTTAATGTTTTATCCAAAAAAGCTTAGAAAAAATTATATAGATAATATAAGAAATTCAGGGGTTGAAAGTTCTCCAGCAAAATACCATAATTCAATATTTTTCTTTGCCGTAATAATTACAGTAATAGCCTCAACTCTTTTTTATTTTTTGAATGTAAAAATGTATTGGGCTCTAGCAGTCTTAATATTCCTATTAATTTTTTCATATTTTAGAATAAACCTTAAAGCTTCTGCAAGAATAAAAAAGATGGAAGATGTCTTTCCAGATGTAATTTCATTAATGGCAAGCAATCTTAGGTCAGGGATAACTATTGATAAGGCCTTTTTATTATCAGCGAGGCCAGAGTTTTATCCTCTTGATCAGGAAATTCTTAAAACAGGCAAAGACATTAGTACAGGTTTGGATATTTTATATGCTCTAAAATTAATGAGTGAAAGGGTAAACTCTGAGAGAATTACTAGAATCCTTAAATTGATTATTTCAGGATTAAAGGCTGGAGGGAATATTTCTGATTTATTAGAGCAGACTTCAAGAAACATGAAAGAAAGAGAAGTGTTGGAAAAAAGAGCAAGGTCAACTATTTCAATGTATGTCATATTTATTGTTTTTGCAGTAGGGGTTGGAGCCCCTATTCTCTTTGGATTAAGTAGCATTCTTGTTGAAGTCATCATTGAATTAGCCTCAAGACTTCCAGAAGCAGGAACAATGCAAACAGAACTTCCTTTTACTTTTAATCAAATTTCAATCTCTTTAAATTTTGTAATTTATTTTGTTGTAGTTTTTTTAGTTGTTTCAGACCTAGTGACATCTTTAGTTTTAGGATTAGTTAAGCAAGGCGAAAGCAGGAGCGGATTAAGATATTTTTTACCCCTTGTTTTTTTAAGTCTTACTTTATTTTTCATAGTAAGGATTGTTGTTTCAAACATTCTTTTAGAAACCATGCTTGGGAGTTTTTAACATCAATATATTTAAAAAAGCTTGGGACTTTAAATAAAAATGAAAAAACACAAGGAAACTTTCATGTTTCCCTCGCAAGTTCGGTAAAATGGAAGAAAAAAGAGTTGAGACTGGAGTTCCTGGTTTTGATAATCTTGTTGGAGGAGGATTTGAAGACCAGTCAATTAATCTAATTGCAGGTGGAAGTGGAAGTGGAAAATCTATTTTTGCAGTAGAATTTTTACTTAGGGGAATCACAAAAGGAGAAAAAGTTCTTTACATTAGTTTTGAAGAAAAAAAACAGGATTTCTATGAGAATATGACTAAATTTGGATGGGATTTGCAAAAAGCAGAAGCTACTGGAAAATTTCTTTTTATTGAATACTCTCCTGAAAAAGTCAAGATGATGCTTGAGGAGGGAGGAGGAGCAATAGAATCCACAGTGTTAAAGCACAAAGTAACAAGAATAGTCATAGATAGTGTTTCTAGTTTTTCCTTATTATTTGATGATGAGCAGGCAAGAAGAAAAGCTATTTTAGGCTTGTTTGACATTATAAGAAAATGGAATGTGACAAGCCTTCTTACAGTTCAACACACCCCAACAAGTGAAAAAGACAGGGGTCTTTCATATGTTGAATTTGAAGCAGACAGCTTAATTTTCCTCTATAACTTAAGAATTGATTCTAATAGGCAAAGATTTATTGAAGTTTTGAAAATGCGTGGAACAGACCATTCAAAAACCATGCATATTTTTAAAATAGATAGAGGCGGAATAAAAGTCGGCCCTGCTGTAAGAGTAAAGGTGTAAAAGCTTAAATATATAATTTTTCTGATAACTTTATGCGACATTAGTTTAGAGGCAGAACATAACGTTGCCAACGTTAGGACCGGGGTTCGATTCCCCGATGTCGCACCTTTCAATTTGAGTAAATCAAAAAAGGAAAGTTTTATAAATACTTTATTTCTCATCCAAAAAATGAATGAAAAATCAAACCAAATAAATATTGAAGGAAAGCTAGTTTCTATTTTAGAAAATCCCTTAAAAAATGGCCCAGAATTAAGATTATTAATTAAAAATAGCGAAACCCATAATGTTGGCTTTCCAAGCTCTCTAGATTTTGACACATCAAAAACAAAAGTGGTTAATTGTAATGTAAGATATAGAAAAGATATGGTTTCTGGAGATTGCCATTATCAACTAGAAATTTTAGACGGGCCTATCAGTGGCAGAGTGTATCATGAAAGGGTACCCCTTAATCCAGCTCCCAAGTTTTGAAACTTTAACAGCTTTTTTATGCCCTTGGTTACATCTTTTAGCTATTTATCTTCCAAAACACATAGATTACATAATCTCCATTTTTTCTTTCTGAAAAATGATTAGCAAAGTTTATAAACCATCTAATAATCAGATATTAATTTTATTTTTAAAATGGAAGAAAAAAATATTGCTACTGATAGTAAAGATCTAGAAGGAGTTTCCAGTGCTCTAACTCAATTAGACTATTCATTTTATATTACTCACAAACTAGATATAACAAGTGACCCTAACTATACTGCTTTTAATATATTAGCCAATAAAGCAAAAGAAAAGTCTCTATCAGTAGAAGAAGTAGAGACTCTTAGTCGGGCGTGGGAAGATCTAAATGTAAGATATTGCAATTTTCATAAGACAGATGATGTAATGGAGAGTCCATATTACCGGTTTATTGATAAAGTTATTAGTGGAATGAAAAATTCTATTGAAACAAAAGTAGAAAGATAGTTTACTTAGTAATACCCCTCAAGCTTTTTAAAATCCTTGATGTCTTAATCCCTCGTAATCTCATAAACTCTTAGTATGTCGTGATAATGTAAGAGTATTTTATCACCCCTAACATTATAAAATGAATAGTTATCTTTAAACGAGTCAAATATTTGTCCTTCTACCAAACCACGATGGAGGTCATCAATTAATAAGTTTTTTCCTTTAAATGGTTCTATTATAGTTCTCTTATTCCTTTGTACTTCAATACTTAGTCTATCAAATTCTGCTAAAAGTGTTAAATTAATATCCTTAGCAATTCTAATAGTTAATCCTTCTGTTACTTCTTTAACCATCAATCCAAAAGATAAGCAACATTTATAAGAATTATTGTAATCTAACTATTATAAAAAAGAGGCTATCATGATACATTTAATCTGGATACCAATTGTTGGTGCTATTAGTGCAGCTGCAGGCACAATAATCCAGAGAAAAATCTTAAGAAAAAGAAAAATAGATATAGGATTATACCAGATTGCAGAATTCTTAGCAATTGTGCTTGTTCTGCTTCCATTTCTTTGGTTTTTTTGGAAGATTGGTTCTGAAGCTCTAACAACAATAAACCTTGGAATATTTGCCCTTGTTATCATATTTTCCCTTATTGCAAACCGGTTTACTTATTACTCAATGAAGTGGGAAAAAGTTTCTAACCTAGAGCCTGCAAAAGTCCTTGAGCCATTATTCACAATTATTCTAGCAATTATATTTAGTTTCATCATTGATTCTGCTCTCTATGAAAGAAATCTCAATATTATTATTCCTGCTATTTTATCAGGAGTAGCTCTTATTTTTTCTCACATAAAAAAACATCACTTAAATTTTAACAAATACTTTGTTGCTGCAATTATTGGGAGTCTCTTCTTTGCACTAGAATTAGTAACCTCAAGACTAATCCTTGATTTTTACTCTCCAATAACATTTTATTTTTTAAGATGCCTAGCAATATTAGCCATAAGCTTTGTATTATTTAAACCACATCTTAAATTATTAAGCTCAAAAGTTAGATGGGAAGTACTAGGAGTAGGATTTGTATGGAGTCTCTACAGAATAATGCTTTATTATGGTTATCTCAAGCTTGGAGTTGTTCACACAACATTAATAATAATGTTAGGCCCTATTTTTATCTACATCTTTGCATCAAAATTCCTCAAGGAAAAATTAGAATGGAGAAACATTGTTGCAGCAGGAGTCATTGTTTTAAGTATCTTATATGCTATTTTGGCCTAATCCATATCACCATAAGGGTTTCTGCTCATACCCCCCCCTCTTGGCATTCCTTTCCCACCAGAAGCAATAACATCATCAATTCTAAGAATCATTATTGCAACCTCGCTGGCAGAGCTTATTGCCTGTGTTTTTATCTTTAATGGCTCAATAATCTTTGCCTCAAGGACATTTTCAACCTTATTTGTAAAAAGATTTAATCCAGCATTTTTTTCACCAGAATCATGTTTGGATTTTAATTCTGTAAGTACATCAATGGGATCCAGTCCTCCATTTTCAGCAAGGGTGGCAGGAATAAACTCTAAAGCAGAAGCAAATTCTTCTACTGCAAGCTGCTCTCTGCCAGAAAGTTCTTGTGAAAATTCTCTAAGCCTTTTTGCAACCTCAATTTCTATTGCTCCTCCCCCAGGAACTACTAATCCGTGCTTTAATGAACATATAACATCTCCTAACCCATCTTTTAAAGCTCTTTCAACTTCATCTAAAATATGGCTTGTGCCTCCATGAATCAAAATTGTCAATGCTTTTGGATTCTGACAGCCTCTAATATATGTTAAAGTATCCTCACCATGTTTAACTTCTTCTACAAGATTAGCATTTCCTAATTCAAAAGGAGTTAATTCACCAAGATTGCTGACTATTTTAGCCCCTGTGGCTTTTGCAAGTTTTTCCATATCGCTTTTTGCAACTCTTCTACAAGCATAAATCTCCTCTTTAGCTAAAAGATATTGGGCAAAATCATCAATCCCTTTTTGGCAAAAAAGAACATTTGCTCCAGAAAACTTTATTTTTTCAATCATATCTTTTATTGTCTTTTCTTCTTCATGCAAAAAACTCTGAAGTTGTTCTGGAGTTGAGATTGAAATTTTTGTTTCAATTTCTGGATTCTTTAATTCTACTGGAAAATCAACCAAAGCAATTTTAGCCCCTTCAATTTTTTCAGGCATGTCTTGTGAAACTTTTTCCTTATCTAAAACTATTCCAGAAATAAGCTCTGTGTCTTTAATCCCCTCTCCTTTAGATTTTTCAATTTTAATATCATCAATATCAATTTTTCCTTCTTTTTGCACCTGTTTAACAGCTTTTACAATAATATCTGCAAACTTCTCTTTTGAATCTTCTGCGCCTTTGCCAGTCATTGCAGTCATTGCGATCTGCCTTAAAACATCTTCTTCTTGAGAAGTGATTCTTAAAGCAAGGTCCATAAGAATTTCCTGGCACTTTTCAGCAGCAAGCCTATAACCCTTTGTGATAACAGTTGGATGTATTTTCTTATCAAGAAGCTTTTCAGCATTTTCCAAAAGCTTTCCAGCAATCATCACAGCAGTTGTTGTGCCATCTCCTACTTCTACCTCTTGAGTTTTGGCAATTTCTACCATCATTTTTGCAGCAGGATGTTCAATCTGCATCTCATCTAAAATTGTGACCCCATCATTTGTAACAACAATATCTCCTGTTGGTGAAACAAGCATTTTGTCCATTCCCTTTGGTCCTAATGTAGTCTTTACTATTTCAGATACCATTTTGGCTGCTAAAATGTTATTTCTCTGCGCGTCCTTTCCCAAGATTCTCTGCACATCTTCAGGCATAAGGACTATTGGTTTGTCTCCCATACAAAGATATCCTAAAAGGGTTATATAAAGATTATTATAATAGAGAAAATAGAAAGAATTTGATAGTCACTCAAAGGTATTTACAATTAAGGTTGAGAATTTCCCTTGGACAAATTATTTTTTGGTTTCTCTTTAATGTTTAGTATACGTGATGAAATGTAAGGCATAGCATATTTAACACTTGGCATAACTTGAACAGTAAAATCATAATTATTACTAGATGATCTAACATTTTGAGGGATGATAGGAAGAATAAGCCTTTTAGAAACAAAGAGACGTGAATTACTTACTTTTAAAGTGTCTACACCTATAAGTACATTCTCAGGCTTCAACGTTTCCCTTTGAATATCTCTTAAATATTCTGCATATAAAGACTCCATCTCTGCTGGTGGGTTTTTAAAATCAGATGGATTGACAACAGGTCTCCCTTGTGTTATCTCTGGTTTTTCACCTATCTTCTTTTTTCTCTTCTCTATAGGAGTTAATGAATAACGAACTTCAACAATGCCAGAATTAGGGGGAAGATCAGCAACATAAAAACAAAAATCAAAGGTACCATTTTCTATATAATTAGTGAAAGGAAAATGATCAATTAAACAAATTTGGTTACTGTCTGGATTATCTGTCACAATACCCCTACCTTTTTGTTTTTTGAATGGAAACAGTGAAGGTATTAATATATCACTAATAGAACCAGTTTGTGGGGGGATATTAACAGAAAAATTAGCACATCCAATTTTTTTAGCACCTGTATTACTAAACTCAAATGATTCTGCTATATTATATTTACCTTCTTTAAGTGCAACACTAAAATAAAAAACCCATGGAAAATTAAATATATTAATAGAATCCGGGTGGACTAAGCTATCAATTGTTATAGGTATAATAGTACTATTTCGAGCAACTACAGAATCTAAGACATTATAAATAACATATTTATGCTCCAAAACACCCCCAGATCTTTCTTTTAATACCTCAGATTTAACTGTTGATGGATCAAACACTGCAGTATTCCATAGTGTCCATTTTGCGGGGTTAGTATTGTGAAAATTTCCATTTTGGTTGCTAGATAATAGTTGTTTTTCAAGTTGCCCTAATGCTGAGTTGCTATCTGGTATTAATACTACATCTACAGCCCAGTCCTTACTATATTTAATCTCTCCAGTATATTCATTAAAAATATTAATCTCTGGCATTTTACCATTATCCTTTTTAATTTCTGCTTTAAGAGAATTTATTTGGTCCAAAGCTCCATAACTAGTTTTTGAAGTATTAATCTCTTCTGTAGCATAGGTCTTTTTCCATTCTCCACCTGCGTCCTCAAACCTTACTGTAAAAGTCAAATAAGAGAGATCCACAACTTCGCATTTTTTAAAATTTGGATCTCGAAAATTACTCCTTAATCTAGCTTCTAAAGCTTCAGTGCAGTCCACCTCATTGTAGATTGGTGGTCCTTGTGGGCAACCAAATTTAAGAACATATTCCCATAGCTTACTACCCTGAGAAGCACTATTCTGAAAATATTGTTTAACCCATTCATCTCTCTTTTTTATCTCCTCCCAATATTCATTTTCAGGGGTTTCTTTTCTTGGATCTTTATCCTCCAGATACTTCTCCATAAACTCTTTAACTTTGATTGAATCATCAGAAGAAGGGTCTAATTTTCTAAACTCTTTTATTATACTATCCTTCTCAAAAGCATTAACATCAAGTTGTAAAACATTATAAAATAATCCAAGTTCATCTGCCTTGGGATATTGTATCTTTTTTAGCTTGTTAAGACCTCTTGAAAAAGCCCCATAATCTTCTTTTTTAGGAGGCTCTTGGACCTTTTTCTCCAAATCACTAACACCTGCAGCGCAACCGCTAATAACACCAAGAGTATAGAGGCCAACTAAAAAAATCTTAAAATTACTTTTGAAATTACTCCAAAGATTCATTTTAGGCACCATTACCCCGAATCAGTTTAATTAACCTTAAACTATATAAACTTTCCTAATCAACGATATTGTAAAGTAAACGTCACATTTATATATTAAATCATCTTTGCATTTTGGAAGGAGGTAAAAAATATGATTGAATTTTGCCCAAAATGCAAGTCAAAAAATATCTGGAAAAGAGGGTT
>Ga0180007_10003119_pt1 | contig 18835 bp, 21 predicted proteins | sample MM_PC_MetaG_FD_121122 | JGI IMG/M metagenome (GOLD analysis project Ga0180007, IMG submission 121122) | Groundwater microbial communities from the Aspo Hard Rock Laboratory (HRL) deep subsurface site, Sweden - MM_PC_MetaG | ecosystem: Environmental > Aquatic > Deep subsurface > Groundwater... | reverse complement strand
ATTTCCGCACAACGTATCCGAGTATGCGAAGTTTCGCCCTTGGGTTTAATGGCAAAAACTTTGATAATCAGATTTAGCTTGTTAATTGAATTGTACTTGAATTATCTATTAATGGAAAGGGCGAAATTTGGGTGAAGAGAATTTGCAACTCATTATTATTTAAAAAAATTGCAAATTCTTTGAACCGCATACTCGGTGTTAGCTGATGTAACTAAATTTTTATATTCCTTATTATTTTTTTAGGATTATTTTTTCGGTCTTATGTCCTTATACTTCTTTACTAAATTAATCCCTGTCAAAATATACTCGTCAAAAGCTTTTCTTTCCAAAAAGACATTTTTTAGTTCATTTTGTAGAGAAACAATTTGTGGGTAATTGTGGCTTGTATAGTAACCTGAATAGTCCCAAGGCCAAAATTTTTTCGCGGTTTCTGTAAGTGAGGTTAGAGCGAATGCAGCAATTTCAGCTAATGCCCATACTTGATAATCAGATAAGCCGTGATTTGAATAGTGTCGTCTATAAATTTCAAAATAATGAGATAAAATTAGCTCGTGGGCGGTAATGCGTCGTTGACTGTACGGGTTTTCTTGCCATCCACGAATAATTTTTGGTTTATGTCCCCAGTTAGAAATACCTCGGTTAGCGACAGAAACAACGCATTCATACTCTGGATAAAACCAATTATAGCCCGTTTCTTTTGCAATGTAGCGAAAAAAATTTTGGCCGATTTCATCCCATGTTGCTTGATATTGCTTTTGTGTGTACTTTAAATATTGGATACTGTTTTTGTAAATATCCTCAAAATGTTCACGCACTATTTTATTACCCATACCCACAAATTGTTTGTCGTATTTTTTGTCGATTACGTATTTTAGTTTCATAAAAAATAATCCTAAAAAATTTATAAATAATATAGAATAAAAATTTAGTTATTTCAGCTAACGTTAGGCATATCCGAAGTTTTTCTGAAGCGTAGCGTAAGAAAAATTTGGGAGAGAAAATTTTGCTTTCCTTAATTTATTATAAAGTGCAAAATTTTTGAACCGGATATGCCTTGTTATGTGATGTAAAATTCTTTCTTTTTTTCTTTTTTTAAATTTGCTTTTATTCTAAATAATAAATAAGTTTTTTTGTTTTGGATTTTGGGCAGAGGGGTTAGGGGTGAATGCCCAAAATCCAAAACTCCTTATCCTTTTAATAATTAGCAAATTCTGCTGGATTAACATTTTCAGTTTCAGCATTTCCACCAATAACAGGATTAAGCGTAACCTCAAAAGTAGAATATCTAGTGCGGATATAGTCGCCTTCCTCGTATTCTCTTGTGGTAAAATCAAATAACTCCTCAAAAACCTCGTAACCTGAATTTACTGTGAATGCTTTTATGTTGGCATCCCAATCATTTCCGAGATTAAAGAATAACTTATAATTTCCATCTTTTACTTTGCTAATTGTGTAAGTGCTGTTTGCCTTGATGTATACAGTAAAAACTGATTTATTTATCGTTGTATTTACTAATTTAGCGATTGCATCTAAACTCGTACCGTTTTTAATTTTTAATTCACCTAAGCCATTTATATAGAAAGAGTTTTGTGATAACACAGATCCATTTGGCAATGAAAAATAAGTTTTAGGATCTTTAATTTCAGTCGGAGTATTTTTTGTTGTTTGGGTTGTATTATTTTCGGTGCTGTTCGGAATAACTGAAATCGGAGTGCTTATTTCGGGCGCTTGTGTATTTTTTGTATATAATCCGATAAAAAACAAAATGGCGACAACGATTAAAATAATTTTTTTATATCTATCTTGTTTGTTGTAACCAACCACGTACGCCTTATTGCGAGAAAAAAGTTTTTTAAATTTTTGAAATTGTAGTTTTAAAAAAGATGCAAACTTATTTTTATCATTACTTTTTTCATTATTACTCGTATTATGTTGATTTGTTTGTGAATGGTAATTTGATCTATTTGTAGATATCGTCTCACGCAAAACCCGCGTGCAGTGTGGGCATACGGCGACATTTGAATCAACTTCTTTTTTACAAAATGGACAAGATTTACGCATAAACAGTAATTAAAGCAATCGCTATTATTATATAAGCAAAATATTCTATCGGGATGTATACTAACTTGATTTCAGTTCCATAATATAATTTTAACCACTTATCCCAAAAAAATACAATTATTCCAGATAAAAATAAAGTAAGCACCCAATAATTTTGTGAAAGGGTTGAAGAAACCGAAGAAATTATCGCAGAAGAAATAAGGCCGCCGATAAATGGTGGTAACAATGCAACCAACATAATCAAATAGCCACCCAAAAATGGTATGTTCATAATATCAATAATCCATTTTTTGTGCGTTCTGACTGATGTAGGAATAACAATTGGTATAAACATAATTTTTAAAAATTAAATCGTTTTCGTAGCGGAGTGGAGAAAACACCTTATACCCCTTTCTAATAAATAAAAAAACAAAATTCAAATTCTTTTTTAGAGCTGGGCGATAGCCCAAAAGTAAAACATGCATTTCACATAACGTTTCCCGATGAAGCGAAGTTTTGCAAATACCTTATTAAAATTAATATTCATTTGCAAAATTTGGGTCGGAAGAAAAGTTTACTCATTATTATATTAATTAAGGAACTTTTCTGGAGCCGCTTATCGCGGTGTTAAGTGAAGTTTATTTTTTATTCTGCGCAAATTTCAATTCGTATGTAATTCCGTCAGTCCACTCAGGGTTATCAATCTTTACGAAGCCGATTTTTTCATATAGCCTTTGCGCAGGAATATTTTCAAATTCAGTTTGTGTTATAACGCCTTTTAAATTTTTCTTTTTCGCGTATTCAAATATTCTTTGTGTTAATTCTGAACCAATTCCTTTTCCTTGTGCAACTGGATCAACAAACAGTTCATACATTGTAAAATACCCAGGGTGAATTGTTTCTGCTCCAGATATATAACCAACTATTTGTTTATCATCTTTTGCAAATAATTGATATCCGTTTTTTGAATTCAAAATATCTTCCATTTTGGATATGTATTTAGAAGGAAAAGAAAAATTTAAATCATTGTACTTAGCAGTAAGACCTTTAAGTTCTTGCAGTTCTTCTTTTTCACGAATTTGAAAATATTCAATCATAAAAAATAAATTTCATTTAACGTTTGCGTGTATGAGAAGTTTCGCCGACTTCCTTATTATTTTTTGTCATAGAGGAGGCGAAATTTGGGTGAAAGAAAAAGTGCAACCGCTGAAATTATTAACGCACTTTTTCTTGAACCTCATACACGCTGTTATATGATGTTTTCACCACATTCCTTTTTGAATCAGACAATTTTTATTTCCTTATTATTTCTATTTTTTATAAATCGCTTTTCCCAATATTACATTTAGAGCAAAGGACTTGTAAATTTTCCATAACAGTTTCGCCGCCATTTGCCCATGCTTTTTTATGGTCTACATGAAGAATAATAGTTGGATCAGTTGCTGGTGATCTCCCGCATGTTTGACACTTAAAATTATCTCTTTGCATAACAATAAATCGTAGTCGATAGTTTATATTTCTATTAGTTTTATGCCTTGTGGTTGACTCAATAATTGGTTTATTTTTTATAGCTTCCTCCGTAGAAAAATCGTTTTCTTTATTTATATATTCAACAAACGCATGTAGAGCCTTGGTCCAACTTCCAAAGTAGTTTTTATATGGGACTTTGCTATATTTTGAATTAGGGGGAAACATGTCCTCTTGCCTTGGTTGTCTGCCAAGTTTTATCCATGCTTCTTCTAAGTTTCTAAATAGTTCTTCTTCAGATACTTTGCCGTTTCGGTCTCTCATTTTTCGCAAACTGGCTTGCTTGATGATATTACTCCATGACTTAAACTTGGCAACGGCTGTGGAACTACTGTGTTTTCCAAATTTGTCATATTGATTTCTTAGTAAAAAATCTTGGTTCAGTTTATTTGCTGTTCGTTTAACATCAGTAATTATTTCTTCATCTGATAACCATGTATGATGTTGAATCTTCAATTTTCGCAATCCCGCTTTCTCTAATGTATCAAGCCATGAACCAAATCTCCTGCAAGGCAGAGATAGACTAAACTTCCCAAACTTAATATACTCTTTTGTCAGTAGAGAATCCTGTTTTAGTTTGGTTGCTACCCGTTTAATATCAGCGATAATTTCTTCGTCTGGGATATTTCGATGATATTCTTCTAGTTCAAATTTCATATTTATAAAAGATTAAGCGATAAAAATTGTCTGATTTTTAATATTAGTTGTGGTGAAAATTTCATATAACGTTTACCGATATACGAAGTTTTCCGAGCTGAAAGCGAGGAAAATTTGGGCGAGGAGCGGGCTGAGCTCCGAGCCGTATATCGTGTTGTTATACGAGGGTTTGCCCCGCTTTCCTTATGTAAATTTATTAATAATGAGCGGGGCAAAAGCGCAGCGCCCCCTTGCGTTTTACTCAAAAATAATTACCTTAATTAAAGAGCCCTTTTGCTTTTATTCGTTCGCGGTGCCGTTTGCAACTTTCATAAGCATCTTTTCTGCGTATTCAATATCGATAGTTTCTCCGACACGCAGAGAAGCAAACTCTTTAAACTTTTCTTCCATCCCTAATGTTTTTAATTTCTCTAACACATAGTTTTCATATTCTTCCTTATCTTCTGTATCTGGCGCACCAACAAAGCTGTCGGCGACAGTAAGGCCAAAATTTTTGTGCCATTGCAACAGTTGTTCAAAATTATTGAAATTTTTAAGCTTGCCAGTTCCTTTATGTTGTTGAAATTTAGCCTCCAATTCTTGCAAAAGTTCAGGGATGTATTTTTTTACTCGCAGTAAACCACGTTTATATGCGCGTTGCTCATTTGCGTTTAAATCAGTTGCCTCCGAGTCGGGAAAAATCTCTTTTCTTTTGTTTAAATCGTCGTCTATTTCTTCTTGTCGCCAATGGCCGAGTTCGTGTATGAGTGTGGCAAAGGAAAAAAATACATCTCCTTTGGGGTACCAAATTTTTAACTCACCTGTTTTTCTATCTGTTTTCCCTGTGCCTTGTAGTTCAAGTGGCCATCCTAAATCAGCCCATTTTTTACTAATGAGTTGAGGAACTGGCAAGCGGTCTTGTGGTAAAATGTTTTCCTTCGGCAAAAAATATTTTGGCCTTGCTGTTTCTGGTATTTCTGGGTTCATAGAATAAAAGCAAAAGGGCTCAATTAAATGAATTAAAAATTATTTTTGAGTAAAATGTCGTATAACGGTCCGCCATATGCGATGTTTTTATGCAGCGATAGCGGAGTAAAAATTTGGGTGGAACGACTCGCAGGAGTGGAACCGCATATGGGGTGTTGTGCGATGTAAATTTTTTATCTCGTTTAAGTCAGTATTTACTTTTACTTACTAGAAAAGAAAATTTGATTTTTTGTTTTAGGCAAAGGGAAGAGGGGAATTAAAGGGGTGAATTACCTTTGTCTAAAACTCCTTGAAGGCATTTTTACTTACAGTAAAATATTTTGCTTATTTTCTCTGTTAAATTATTGTCTATTTTGGTTATTTTATTCTACATTTTTTTCAAAAATAGGAGAATAATCGCACCTACACCATCCGTGTTTGCAATCGCTTATTGGTAAAGGATTATTTATTAATACTTCGTCTAAAGACATAACTATTTTTGAGTGTTCTTTGCATTTTTGACAAGCATCTTCACAAGGACTAATACCTATTTTTTTAACGACCTCTGAATCAATAAAAGATTTTAAAGTAGTCATTTTTAAGTATTTCCTTTTTACATCTTTCGAAACTTCAAAAATTTTATTTATATATTCATTTGATTTGTTGCCATATTTTTTTAAAAATTCAGCTTGTTCATAATACTTCCTAGATAGATCTAGCAAAATTTCTACGTCTTTATTAGATTCCTTCATTAATTTTTCAGAATCCTCTTGAAATTTAGCCCAAATAGCGTCCTGTAATAAAGGTTTACAGCCAAATTTATTTTCCAAATTTTTTAATAACGACTCAGAAAATTCTCCAGCATTAGAATCACCATACATCTCCCATTCTTTATCAATTTTTTCAGCCTCCTTTTCGGTAACTAAAAATCTTTTTCTGTCCAAGGGACTAGTTCTTACATAGATATAGTTATCGCAATAAATACACCTTTTTTTTCTTGTGGGCGGTTTTTCAAACTTTTGTTTACAGTAAGGACAAATTGAGGCATTTAATTCTTCCATATAAATTATACTAATCTGTAATGATTAATTATTATTTCAAGCAATTTTATCATTTGTTTTGCCCGTTTTTGCCAATATTTTTCATCTGGAAAAATAGGATATTTTTCATTACCATTTCGTTTTTTCAATCTTACATATAAAACATCTTCTCTCATTTCTTTAATTCTATTATTTCTCAGCCAATCTGAATCTTCTTTTTTGAATTGAGGGTTATTAGTAATTTCCTTAAAAATTTCAAGTATCTCATCTATTTTAAAATCATGATCGGTTATTTTTTTTAAATTAGTAAAATCAACATTATTATTTTGATTCAAAAAATGCCATTTAGCCAATTCTTCAAGTGCCGATATTGAGAAAAATAGAGATGAACAAAAACTTTGTTTGCCCCTTAATATTTTCGCTACTTCGAACAGTCTTTCAGTATTTTGAAAGCACTTGTTGATTAAATCTTGAATGTTGTTTTTTACAAAATTTTCATCAGTTTTTGCCATGATTTTCAATTATTTTTGTTAACGCATCTTTCATTATTTTTATAATTTAATTGGATATCATTTTAATTACAAGTTGAATATTCTTTCATACCCATTGTATATCCAATTTTACCAATCTGACTTTCTTCGCTATATTTAAACGCCCATACTGTAACATCATCCCATTTTGATTTGTTGTCATTAATTATTTTTTCCATAACTGACTCCACGTCTATTTTATTTGAATTATCGGGAACTACTATTCTTATACCAACTCTTTTGCAGCCGAGATAAGAAATATCTTCTTCTTCTTCTATGATTCTATAAGGTATTTCCTTTTTTAAGTCGACAATTGTTGATGTTTTTAACATTTTAAGGCCACCAATACTATTATCTAATAAATTCCCGTCTAAATATTCTCCATTTTCACCAACGATATTTTTAATACTATTATTTTGCGCACGTGGATTAAAAGAAACTTCAACTTTATATTTTTCTGATTTCATGGGGGCTTCTATTTTTGTTCCTGCAACTGTTTTTGTAAATTTGCCATTGTTTACTGTTGTAGAATCTCCAAAGTAAGTTAAATTTTCGAGCCTCCAATCTTGATCGGCGTCATCGTATTCAAAATAATCTTCATTATAAATTGTTATATGAATTTTTGAATTGTTTGGAAGATTTGTGGTGCCGGTCACTTCAAAGCTTCTGTTGCTTATATGTTTCGCTGTAAAATTAATACTATATTTTGTGACTTCTGGTTCTTTTATTGGTTCTAATTGAGTCTGTTTATTTTCTGTAGTTGTGCAGCCACTTATAATAAAAATAAGCATAATTAGGACCATTAATTTACCAATGATGAATGATGATTTGCTCATAAAGTTTAGTGTTAAAATGTTAATAATTAATCGTTTTCGTAGCGTAGCGGAGAAAACTCCATATTTCCCCTCTATAAAAAATAAAAAATCAAATTTTCTTCGTTTTTAATCTATAAAAACTGTAATATTCAGTATAGATAAAAAATTTATTTCGTACAACGTCAGGATTATGAGAAGTTTGCGGAACGTAGTGAAGCAAATTTGGAGAAATGGCGAGCCGAGCCATTTCTCTCATAATCCTTGTTATACGCACCGACGACTGAAAGGAGGAGAGCGCAGCGTGGCACGAAGCGTAGCGGAGTGAGTTCAAAAAATATTTTTCATTCAATTTCATTTTGACAGGCTTTTTATTCAATAATCATAAATTTGTTTTTTTGTTTTGGATTTTTGGCAGAGGGGATTATGGGGTGAATGCCAAAAATTCAAAACTCCTTATTAAAATTTTTCGATGTAACTCATTCTAAATTTTGTAATCCAGTCATCAACATTGCCGTTCCATTTTGAATTTAAGTTTAGGCGTTCTCATACTTATTTTATACCAAAAATAAAGAAAAAAGACAATCGCATGGTTTTTACGATTGTCTATAGTTTTATCGAGACATCGGTAAGTTGTCATTATGTAATTAGGTGTTTTTTTAATGAACAGAATAATTGCTTTACTTTCAGTTTGACTTCTGTACCAATTTTTTTAGGTGGAGAAGAAATTCTTCATTACCACTAACCCCCTTTATTGGTGATTCTATTATGTCTACAGGTGTAAGCCCTTCTTCTGTTGCAAGGGTCTTTATAACGTTTATTACCTCCTTATGTAAAGCGGGATTACGGACAACTCCTTTTCTAATGCGCTCTTTTCCAACTTCGAACTGCGGTTTTATTAACACCACAGCCTCGCCGTTATCACGCAACAACCCAGCTATTTTTGGCAGTACATGTTTGAGTGAGATATAAGAAACATCAACTGTAATAACATCAAGTGGTTCAGCAAACCATTCGCTCATTGTTTCACGGATGTTTTTGTTTTCCATAACGATCACGCGCTGATCGTCACGTAGTCGTTGTGCGAGTTGATCATGTCCGACATCTAAAGCGTATACTTTTTTTGCTCCTCGATGCAACAAGACCTCTGTGAATCCTCCTGTTGAAGCTCCTACATCAAGACATACTGCATCAGCGACATTAATTGGCCACGTCTCCAAGGCCTTTTCCAATTTTAAACCAGCCCGTGAAACCCACGGAATATCTTCGGCTGTCATCTCTATCACCACGTCTGGGGTACACTTTGTACTCACCTTGGTAATTGGATTTCCATCAACCAACACATGACCTGCTTTAATCAATGCTTTTGCGCGTTCTCGCGATTGCGCATACCCAAGCTGTATCAACAATTGATCGAGCCTTAATGGTTGCGCTTTTTCCATCTCCGCATTGGGTCCTTCTGGTTGTTCAAAAGATTTTTTCTCTGCCATATATTCACCTCCTTTAATATAATCAAGTATATCCATTTTTTTCATTTTTGTCCAATATATTCCGTATTATGATTGTATAGTGAACAATCTTAACATAAATGAAAGACCCCCCATATCTGCGTGAGATATGGGGGGGGTAGGTTTGACAGCGTTCGGCGTACCTACTAGCTGAACTTCTTGGAACTGCAGGGCGAACCGCCTTGACGGCAACACCCCGACTCGGCCGCTCCCATCATCTGACGGGACTGATACCCGGTGTCATTCCCGGAAACGCCAGGTGCGTTCCATGTGACAGTCAGATGCCGCTTTGCCACAGTCGGCTTCGCGGACTTCTTCGGCATGCTTTCCATTTTATCACCTCCTTTTTCTAGAATTCCCATTTTTTCCTCTTTGGAATCGACCGGGTCAGTCGAGTCTTTGACCGCCAAGACAAGGAGAGTTTTTTTGTGGAGCTTGTGCTCGGTCCGCAAAACTCACAAAACGTTTTTCCCGTGCTTTTACGACTATGGAATTTTAGTCAACCTTGACACTCTCGTACGTGTCTAGGACTTGTGCCTGTAGAGAGGTTTTATTCGATGTCTCCTCAATCAACACCTCTCAACTGTATGATTATCGAATACCACATCGATAATCCGAGGATCCTCAAACACCAGTGCAAATATCTTTGGTAAAAGCATCTGGTGCGCATGACAGGTGTACGCGGATGGGTTCAGGAGGTCGCTGTTATCCCATCCGCCCTGCATGGGACAACCGCCACCACAGATGAGCTTCAGGTTGCAATCAGGACAGTTGGGGTAATTGCGCCAGTGCAATTGATCAAGGAATTGTCGCTTGTCGCGATCTATGACAACATGTCCATCTTCTGTGCAGTGGCCATAGATCATGGTATTGGCGTATGCGTCGTCCATGCGCGCGACTTCGAGACATGAGGTGATTAGCCCTGTAGGAGTGATGGTGATGTTACTTCCTTCACCGGCTCCACAATAGTATCCTGATGTGGGACGTGATATGAACGAGTTGTCGATTTTCACCGGCAAGTCGTGTTTAGTGATCCACCGAAGCGTTGCGAGGAACATTTCTACAAATTCCTCAAGGTCGGGAACTAATGATTGTTCACCACGGGAGAGCACCGAGTTATGAACGGGTTCGATCTTGATATAGCGGGCACCTAAAGAGGCAATCCGTTCGATCGATTCAATCATTCGTGCGGTGCCTTCTTGCGTGATGGTGAGCTGAACGGTCAAAGGTACACCGCCGGCAACCAGTTCCTTGATCGTCTGCTCGACAATCATGTCTGACGATGCGTGTGTTACAAGTGGTCTATTTTTTGCGTGCATAACACCATCGAACGAGATGCGGGTACTCGCTTTGTTGTCGATGAGCCACTGCCGTTGTTTCCGACCATGAATTCCATTACTGACTACTACGATTTCGATATCAGCGAAGTGTTGACGGGCGTAATGACAGATTTCATCCATCATCTCGAAATTCATAAACGGCTCGCCACCGCCTACGAAATAGATAGTCAGAGATACAGCGACTGGAGTGCTTATTTTGTCTACAATCCAATCAATGGCGTGTTTCGCCGTTGTGAGCGAAAGTTTTGTTTTATCCTCTCCGCCTTTAGCATAGCAGTAAATACAACGGAGATTGCAGTCAAACGTGGGCATGAAAGCAATGCTCGGTCCAAGTGGTATCGGCGTCGTTGACGCGTCAGCATCGGTGGCGATAACACGTCGTTCTTCTGCACAAACATCATCAACCTCATCCTCTGAAACATCGTGAATGAAGCTGATACGATTTTTGGAAATCAGGACGAGATGCCTGTTATTGATGCGAACGGTATCTAAGATTGAAATCTCGGAACTCATCTTTGTCTCCTTTCGGTTTGAAATGAACGATTTAACTATCACCATGATAGCCACCAATACCTTATCAATGCCCCCCCCATTTTGTCAAGGGTAATTTTAATAAAATCCGTTTTCGGAGTGGAGCGGAGAAAACACCTTATATCCCTTTCTAAATAAATAAAAAAACAAATTTATTTCCCTTTAAAAAAGCCTGTCAAAATTTCTTATAAAAAGAAAAATATTTTTTGAATTGCGTATAACGTCCGGCGGATTGCCGAAGTTGCGAAGTGAACAGTTGTGATAAAATTTCGGTTATCACAACTGTGAACGAGCAATTTGGACGAGCGAGATTTTGATTAATCGTTATATTAATATTTTAACTTTGTCCACTCAGTTATTATTGATTTTAGATGTTTCATTTAGCGAGAGAGTCGGCAATCCGCTGTTATACGTCGTTTTGTTTTTAGATAGTATATTTTTTAAGAAAATAATTTTTAAATAAGCCCATTAAGGAATCCTAATACGAAAGGACTCCAAACTAATACTGCAAATATTAATCCAATAATTGCTAACAAGCTATTATGCACTTCTTTTTTAGTTATAGCATATATAGCTATAATAATGCCAATTATTGAAAGATATGGCACCGGAGCAAGAAAAATAGATATTAATCCTAGATAAATTTTTTTTCGTGGTACGATGAATTGTTGAAAAATTTTATCCTCAAAATTTTTGATTTGCCAATCTTCTTTGAGAATGTTTTGTATATTTTCTTTTTTTAGCAATAAATTGATTTCTTTTTTAAGTTCATCTTTCGAAAAAATATGGCCACTTTCTTTTTCTTGCTTAATGGTTTCAATAATCTTATTTTCAAGATGTTCGATATAGTTTTTATCCATAAACATTAAATTATTTATTTTAATTAATATTGTAAACTGTAATTGTTAATAATAATTCAAATCATTTACTAAAAACAAAATGACGTATAACATATGCGTATATCAGAAGTTCAGTTGGAATAATCTGCTAAAATTGTGCGGATGCACTAGCAGATTATGGAAACTGAATTTGGGCGGAGGCTCACCCTTAGGGGAGCCGTAGCCTGATATACGCTGTTAGCTGATGTATTTCTTTTCTTTTGTTTTCTGATAAGAAAACTTGTTTTAAAAAATTTTCAAATTTCTTTTGATTTTTGTCCAAGTAATGCTTCTAGAACTGCTGTTTCAGTAAATTTTCCGGTTTTATTTAACTTTAACAAATTTGCACGTAATTCATTTTCAAAATTTTCAATATTGTCACCGAAGAATCGTTTGGATGCAAAGGAAGTCGAGTATAAAAATCCAATGATATTGTCAACATTCCATTCTTGAGTATACCTATTATTAAAAGTTTTTAGCACCTTAAATCTTGAGCGCTCTAGAATATCTTCAAATTTATCTTTTGGTTCCTTAAAATATCCTTGACCGGCCTTGCGCTTCTTTCCGAGATACTTTTCAATTGTCGCTAAAACAACGTCTTTCCACGCATCATTGCCCCTATTCCTATGAATTGATGAGGTATTTGAGACTATAACAACTCCTCCGTGGTCATTTGTAAGTTCGTAAATCTTTTCTAGCACCTTATCTTGTTCCATCCAATGAAAGGAAGCTCCCATTGTTGTTATATTAAAATGACCTAATTTATTTGATATATCCTCGGCTCGTGATTTTGTCCAAATAATATTTGAAACCCCCTTTGATTTTGCAAAAGTATTACCCTCGTTTAGCATTTCCTCGTCAGGATCAACAGCGACGACCTCTTTAACTATCTTTGATAAAGGAATTGCGATTTGACCTGTGCCAGTCCCTAAATCTAGTACCCTTGACGATTTATCAAGTTTGAAAACTTTTATTAAGTGATTATAAAAAGATTCTGGGTATCCACGTCTAAAATTTGCGTAATACCAAGCCGCTCCCTTGAATAATGTATTATCATTTTTACTTTGCATACTTATCTACTCTTTAAAAAGAAATTTGAAAATTTTTTAAAACAATTGGGCGATAGCCCAAAAAAGAAAAGGAATATTTCATCTAACGTCCGGCGTGTTTGCGATGTTGGTTGTGAGCGGAGGTGGTATAATTTCGTTTACCACCGTAGCGAACAGCCAATATGGGCTTTATATTGCCCTACCAATTTCGGCGTTTATCAGATTTAACGTTATTAAACACCGCCATCGTCAAATTTCAATTTATCAAACAAGGCAAGATAAAGCCGCAAACACGCTGTTATATGACGTATTTTGGCGTATACTAATAATCAATTAGAGTAAGAAATAATTATTTTGAGTCCTCAAAAATTTTTGCCACTAATTTTTTACGGGCGTAAAAAGCTCTGGTAATTGGGCGACGTTCGCCCGTCCTTGGATTAATACCGCCAGTACCTTTTGTTCTGGCTTGGATCCAGACGCCATCTTTTCCAGTTAGAGCATTAAAACCTTTCTTGATCAGTTTATTTCTAATAAAATCATAATCTGCTTTTATTTCTTTAATCACTTCGTCTGATTCAAGAAAATCTAAACTCGTAACTTTTAAAAGTTCGGCATTGTCGGAATTTTTGCCGTGCCACATGACGGCGCAAAAGACAATTGATTTTAACTTTGCCCAAACATGGCTTTTAAAAAATTCCTGTTCTTTAAGTTCCGTCGGATTTATCATAGTAATGGCCATTGTTTCTTTTGGGGTAAGTTTATCTTTTACATAATCCAAAGCTGAAATTGCGGATAAGTTTTTTTGTCGTAAAAATCTAAATCTTTGTCATCTATCCAGACAAGTTCGGTAAAATTTTTAAAATCTTCGTTATATCCACGACACATGACTTTAAGTCGATTGAATGGATTAAATCGCAAAATAATTTTCGCGAGAAATGGTAAAAGTGTAATTTCCATAATTTTATGTTAGTCGATAATTTCCTCGGCTGGTAAATTCAAGATACCCTTTATCTCGCAAAATTTGTAATTGCTGACGTATTTTATCTTTAATATGGCGATTGTCAGGATGTTTCTTATTTAATTCGTTTTCAAACGCATAGACTTCATTTAGCGAAAAATCATTTCGTCCAAGTTTATCAATGCACATCATAATATCTAACAACCATCCCTTTGCTTTTATTTCTTTTTCTTCTCGTAAAAAAAGTGTCTTTTGCCATCCCGCGAGCACTTTTTCTTTTGGCTCAATTATTTTATCTTTAATGAAAAATATTTTTCCGGTTTGGGGAATACTTTGTAATAAAATATTACAGCCAATCCAGCCGGCACGTCTTGCAGTTAATGTTAGTGGCTTTCGCTTCTCGATAATTTCCGGTATAAAAAAGTGTTTTGGTATGACAAGAAAATTGCGCACTTCAAAATTTTGTAAATCGTAATTTAGTAGGAAAAAATTCGGATTATTACTGCTTCGTAATCGTTCAATCATAGTGCGATATGCGCCGTCTACAATTTTTGTGCCCACGCCATCTTGTTTGCTTTTTAATTCATAATCTTCCTTACAATTTGAACAATAGAAGTCAGCTACTGGTTGATTATTGGGATATCTGTTAATATTTAATTGACCACAATTTGGACAATAAATTTCATTATCAACCCAATTTTCGCTTAAAACACGCGCTCGTTGAGCATTACTTTTATATTTTTCTGCGATTGTTGTATTAAAAATTAATTTCATATAGTGCCACTAATCCAAATAGTGCCGCCAGGTTTTAATGCCCTGTGGCAAGCTTTAATCCAAGCCATTTGAAATTCAAAATCTTTTTTAAGTCCATTACTGACATCCCATTCGCCTTTATTGACGCTAACCATTTTTCCGGCATGCACGGTGAAACCGCCGTTGGATAATAAGTACGGCGGATCGGCGAAAATCATATCAATGGATCCTTCTTTTACCTTAGGCAAAAATTCCAAGCAGTCGGCATGGTAAAGATTAAAATTGCCTTTTTTATAGTATTGTTTAAACATTTGATACAAAATAATTATTTCTTACTCTCAAATTTCTTATTGAAAATAAAGGGTCTTTCCAGACATCATCTTACCATTTTAGCCAAAATATGTCATATAACGGCTGGCGGGTATCTGAAGTTTGCGGAGCGAAGTGGAGCAAATTTGGGTCGAAGGTGCAAAGCACCGTAGCCAGACACCCGCTTGTTGTATGCAGTAAACACGCATTCAAATTATTTTTTTGCTGTAATAATCAATGTATCTGTTTTATCTATGTTTGTAAGCATTTTTTGATATTCTTCATCTAAATTTATTGTTCGTAATTCACTCCATAAAAGATGTCCACCTGGTTTACCTTTAGCTAACCAATAGAGATGATTTGCCAATGGGTATCTTTGAAATCCTTTTATAATAATATTCTTAAATCCGGCTTTTTGTAAAATAGTAAACATACTTTCCCTTGTATGCAGTATTATATGTTCACTCCAGAAAGTAAATGCTTTGAATTGTTCATTATTTAAAAAAGAAATCAAAAAATCTTTTGCATGAGGAATTTCAATTACGATTTTTCCTTCTTTAGTCATTTTTTCTTTTATGTTTAAAAGTGTATTCATCGGATCTGTAAAATGTTCAAAAACATGAAATAAAGATACAACCTCAAAATAATCACAAGGTGCTTCTTCAATAGTGCGATACATAAAATATCCTAATTCTGATAATTCTTTTCTTGCTCCTGTTTGTGGTTCAACTGCGTGTACTTCTAGTGCATAAGGTGATAAAGCATCTAAAATACCGCCAGCACCTGTACCTATATCAATCCACTTTTTATTAGAAATAATATTCTTGAATTGTGCACATCGTCTTTCAGTATCTTCAATTGAGGCTTGAATTGCATTTTTTCGATCCATTTTCCCCCAGTACTTGAAATCATTTTTTTCTTCATAGTGTGAGAGCTGCATATGGTCAGTTTTAGATAGTAATAAAACACCTGATTTTTTACATTGTAAAACAGATACATCCTCTCTATCCCTAACCCTTGGATAATAAGGCACTATGCTATCCAAGTTGGAAATACCTAACTCAATTAGCATTTCTTTAGCTTTGTTTTCCATAAATATTTTCCTTTGTTATTAGTTTCTTTTGCGTGCTTATTGCATACAACGTTACGAGTATCCGAAGTTTTTCTGTAGCGGAGCGGAAGAAAAATTTGGGTGGAGGCTTTTGGATAAAAGCCGTAACCGGATACTCGTTGTTAGCTGATGTATTCCTTTTCTTTTTTCCGACAGCTGTCGGAATTGTTTTAAAAAATTTTCAAATTTCTTTTTCCGTTTTGGATTTTGGGCAGAGGGGTTAGGGGTGAATGCCCAAAATTCAAAACACAATATTTCTTTTTCGTTTGGGGGAGAGGCAAGAGGGGAATAAAAGGGGTGAATTGCCTCTCCCTCAAACTCCTTATTGTTTCTTTGATTTTAATTCATGGGGTAGAAACTGATCTATTTCTTCATCGCTAAAAGTTAATTCTTCGTTTATTTTTAAAGCTTTTTGTGCTTTGCGATAAGCTTTTGTATTTGTAATTGGTGCAAATTTATAAATCATTTTGAGTTCTTCAATAAGATTATCTCTTCTCGAAACAACAGTTTCCTCACTGATTTTTTGATTGAGTAAATCTGCCATTAAATTTACATATTTTTCTCTAACATACCACAGTTCTTTAGCGATTTGACGATGTTTTTCTGCTTCTGTTTCTGGATTGAAACTAAGCTGAAAAATTATAAAAGCCAAAGTTAGTGCGGACAGAGTGGCACTGATATAGATTAAGATATTTTGATTTGTAATTATTGTGCTAACCAAAGTTCCAGAGGTCAATGTCGTCAAAATAATATTCGCCCATTTTATTGCTGTTGCGCGACAACTATAAATTTCTGCATTTTTTTCATGCGTTTTGTGTGAATAAACAACTCGTCCAAATGATTCCCTGATGACTTGTAGATTAGTTTTATCCATAAATTATTTGATGTTTATAAAAAATTTTCCACTTCTTGCGACGCAAGTATCATCTTGGACAATAAAGCATTCAACCCAGTGCTTTCCTTTATATTGTGTGTGTTCCCATTGGGCTTGGCTTCCTAGAAAAAATTTACCTCTTAAATCTCCCGCTTGTCGTGCCGCATCCCCCGTATTTACTACTTGCCAGTAGTATTGAAAATTATTATTGGCGTTTGTGTTTGCTGTAAATTTTATTTGTAATCCTGTTGACAAAGACCTTCCGTCAGAATTTATTCCGCCTAATTTTGTGGTTTTTGCTTCGTTGTAAATATAAGCGTCTATTCCTGCTCTACACCCACTTAAAAAAGGCCATTTTAAAGTTTCACAATGTGAATAATCAGATAGGGACTGTTCTGTATTTTGAGAAATTGTTATATTTTTTTCGAGGGTAGCGGGAAAATCATCTCCGAAAATTTTTCGCCACTCGGTAACTGCCTCGTTTGATTTATTGTCTTCTTCAAAATCACGTGCTTTATTTGCTCTACTTAAAGCTGTGGCAAGGTGACTTTTTGTACTTTCATCGCTTGTTGTGCTGTAAAAATATTCAAAAAATGTTTTAATTATTTCTGAATAGTCTTTTTCTGAACAATCATTAGAAGAAAAGAAATCTAAAATACCATTTTCAATCTGATAAGATTTTAGTTTTACCGTACAGTTTTCCGACCATTTTTTAATCATGCGAATCAAAGCCTTTGTTTTTCCAGTATTTGTATCGGAATCTTTAATTTTTTTTATTTCTGATCGCGGGTTCCATTGTTCCCAAGAGCCATTATTTTCAGAATTAGGAATTTTAAAAGTTCCATCTTCGTTTTCCCATGCAGGTAACAGTTCAACGTTATGCTTTGTATCTGCAAATTCTAAAACAACAACTTTCCCAAATGCTTTGATTGGGGTATCTGGATATTTTTCTTCTAATATTTTTTTAATATCCTGTAATAACTGTGATTGGCAATTTGATGTGTTGTCATCGTATTGGCTAAATTTTTCTGACGGCATAAAAAAAATGACATCAATATCTCTTGCTGGTCTTATATTCGTTTGTTTGCCATACGATCCAATCAATAGTTTTGTACCGCCATTATATTCAGTTTTTGGATAATAATAATCATGAAGTTTCTTGCAAACACCAGTATATTTTGTAATAGCATCTTCTCTTTGCGAAGATGTTAGTTTAATATTTTCGTGAAATTTTAAAAATTGCTCTTCAATGCTCATAGCTATCTCCTTTTATTTTGTCTATTGTAAGCCGCTACAATTTTTTCGATCAATTCTTTTGGTTTAGCCTCATATTTCACAAATTCTTTTATGTTATCCTGTTTTACGTGTAGCTGACCCTCGCCTGTATTACCTCTGTGCTGACCTTTTGAATAGTATTTGTTCTTCTCAACTTCTTTTGAGGCAAGCACCCAATATTTAATCGAATCTCGCCAAACACCGACCCAAACGAAAACATCACAACATTTTGGCTTTACCTGTTGAAAATTCATATCAAAAGGCAATTTTGATTCCCACGCAAGAGCTTTTACATATAAAGGTTCTTGGCTTTTGAAATCAACCGCTCGGGAGGCCTTGACTTCAATTTTTATCATTTTTCCGTTCGGTAACGGATATAAAAAGTCGTATTCGCCAGAATAATTTTCTTCTAACTTTTTCGTGGGTTTTATTAGTTCTGGTGCTAGTTCCATAAGATGACCTTGCGCCCATTGTTCGCCAAATCCACGAGGAGCGGAGATTTCAAAAATATAGAGATACATATTTCGGGCGATGTATTCATCGCGAATTTCCAAATAATCGTCAAAACTTATTTTCCCCAGTCCAAGTAAGCCCGAAATAATATATTCGTATTCGTTAAAAGGATATACCGAGATTAAATTCTCAAGTCGAGTTTTTATTTTATCCTCATTGTCTGCCGACAGGGAGGCTAGAAGCTT
>Ga0180007_10003117_pt1 | contig 18846 bp, 18 predicted proteins | sample MM_PC_MetaG_FD_121122 | JGI IMG/M metagenome (GOLD analysis project Ga0180007, IMG submission 121122) | Groundwater microbial communities from the Aspo Hard Rock Laboratory (HRL) deep subsurface site, Sweden - MM_PC_MetaG | ecosystem: Environmental > Aquatic > Deep subsurface > Groundwater... | reverse complement strand
TGAAAAACCGCATCGCTCTATTGGCAAAATCCCACCATTACTTTATTATGTAAATAACTTTGTAAACGATACTAAAAAGTCCAATATGTTATGGACCGCGACAACGACTTGACATTTCTTCAAAAATGGTGTATAATAATATAATTAGGATGATTTGGACTTGGAAAAGGAGAAGACGGCAAGGGCAAATCTAAGAGGAGGGGAGTTCTCATAGATTTTCCCCTGTCGTACAACCACGAAACAAAAACCAAATTGTATCTTACCAACATTTTACGGCAGGAAAATGGGGTGGAGTAAACCGTCCTTGCTATGGGCTTTTGAGCTTATGGTAGGGACAAAGTCAATACTTTGCCCTTACCATAAAGGCGCGACGGACGGCTAACAATTTAAAGTTTACTTGGGCCGATTTCGATCGCGCCTTTTTAGTTATTAAAAAATTTGTTACAATGCTACCTGTATGGAAAACGATATTTTAAGTGGACTCAATGAACAACAAAAACTGGCGGTGCAGACGATCGAAGGGCCGGTTTTAATTTTGGCGGGCGCAGGTTCCGGTAAAACCAAGGCGCTGACTCATCGTATTGCTTACTTAATTTGCGAAAAAAAAATTCATCCGCAAAATATTTTGGCGACTACTTTTACCAATAAAGCCGCCGAGGAAATGAAAAAGAGAATCTACAATCTTCTAGGTTCTAATATCTCAAATCTAAGTTCTATTTTACCCTGGCTTGGGACTTTTCATTCCATTTGTGTCAAAATTTTACGTCGGGAGATAGAGAACTTGGGCTATCGCTCCTCTTTTACTATTTACGACGAAGATGACTCTCTCGCCGCGATCAAACAGGCGATGACTGATTTGGGTATTGATAAGAAGCAATACAATCCCAAAGCAATCAAGAACTTTATTTCCGGCGCTAAAAATGAACTTTTAAATCCTCAATCCTATGCCAAATATGCTCAAAGTCATTTTGGGGAGGTAGTTTTAAGAGTTTATGAACAATATCAAAAAGAACTTAAAAATGCCAATGCTTTGGATTTTGATGATTTGATCATGAGAACCGTTGAGCTTTTCCAAAAGTTCCCAGAGACTTTAGCGCGCTGGCAGGAACTTTTTCGTTATATTTTAATTGATGAATACCAAGATACTAATCGTGCTCAATACCGTCTAGTCCAGCTCTTAGCCCAAAAATATCAGAACATTTGCGTGGTGGGCGATGATTTCCAATCAATTTACTCCTTTCGTGGGGCCAACTTTCGCAATATTTTGGATTTTGAAAAAGATTACCCAAAAGCTAAAGTAATTCAAATGGAACAAAATTATCGCTCAACCAAAAATATTATTACCGCGGCCCAAAAAGTGATTGAAAAAAACATTTTAAGAAGCCAAAAAGGTCTTTGGACCGAAAATGAAAAAGGCCTGCCCGCGACTCTTTTTGGGGCGACTAATGAAATTAACGAGACAGAATTTATTTTAGACGAAATTGAGGCCTTAAAACATCTGGGACCATATAATCAATTTGTTATTTTATATCGTACCAATGCCCAATCGAGAATTTTTGAAGAAGTTTTATTGCAAAGAAATATTCCTTATCGTTTAATCGGAGCTTTAAGATTTTATGAGCGAAAAGAAGTTAAAGATATCTTGGCTTATTTAAGATTAATTTTAAATTCCAAAGATAAGGTCTCATTAAAAAGAATTATCAATGTGCCGCCAAGAGGAATTGGGAGAATGACGAATTACGAATTACGAAGTACTAAAACAGAGAAATTCTATGAAATGATTGAAGAATTTCGGACAGAATCAAGGAGCTTAACTAACTCTGAATTAATTGATCTGGTTGCTCAGAAAACCGGTTATCGTGACTATTTATTAGATGGCACCGAAGAGGGGGAGATGCGTTGGGAAAATATTAAAGAGCTAAAATCAGTGGCTCAGCAATCAGAAGATTTAGCCGAATTTTTAGAGAAAGTTTCTTTAGTCTCCGATGTGGATAATTTAGATCAAAATGCTGACGCGGTCACTTTAATGACACTGCATAATGCTAAAGGGTTGGAGTTTCCTATTGTCTTTATGGTGGGGATGGAGGAAGGGTTGTTTCCTCATAGCCGCTGTCTGCTCGATGCATCCCAGTTGGAGGAAGAGCGTCGCTTGTGTTATGTGGGGATGACTCGGGCCCAACAACGTTTGTATCTTTCTTATGCTAGCTCAAGGATGATTTTCGGCAGCCAAAATTTTAATCAACCTTCAAGATTTATCGCCGATATCCCCGAAGAGTTGATTGAGAGGATCTAAGGTGGTAGAATAAAAATTAGACCAAAAAGGAGTCAATTATTTTAGTTATCATTTTAGTTCTTTGGTTATCTTTAAGTTATCATCCGGAAACAACTTATCCTGCCGTCGCGGGGATTCAAGTGAATTCCGATCCATTACATCCAACCGAAATTTATTATGGCCGGTCAAATTTTAGTACTTTAGAGGAAATGGCCAATGATTTGGGGATAAATATCTATTCGGAAGATAAAACCATGGCTTTTCCTGCCCCGGAATTAAAGATTGGCAGCAAGATTACCCTCGAGCGGGCTTTGCCGGTGGAGGTGACCGATGCTAAAATAACCAAAATTTATCGTACTTGGCAAAAAACGGTTAGTGAACTTTTCAAAGAAAACCAAATTGAACTTTTGGGCCAGGATACTGTTGATCCTTCGCTGGCGACTTGGCTAAGAAAGGATATTAAAATTAAAATTACGCGGGTAGCCGAAGTGGAGGTAATCGAAAAAGAACCAATTAATTACATTATAGTTAAAAGAACAAGCATTGATTTGGAAAAAGGTCAGACCAAAATTGATACCAAAGGCGTTAAAGGCGAAAAAGAGGTTATTTATGTGATTAAGAGGGTTGACGGGGTGGAGGTTTCCAAAACTCGTAAGTCCGAAGTTATTGCCAAAAAACCGGTTAATGAAATTTTAATTGTGGGAATCGGACCCAAATACGCTAAAAGCGGACCGTATAAAGATACTATCAATGCGGCCGCCAGAAGCTATTTAATCAATGGTACGGCCTTGATGTGCCTGATGTTGAGAGAATCTGGTGGTACATCTGACGCCGGCTGGCCCGACGGTCAATATAAGGGACTTTTTCAGTATGAGGAAGAATTTTGGAATGGTATCAGCGCGAGGGCGGGGTTTAGCGGAGCAAGCATCTATAATGCCGAAGCGCAAATTTTTACGACCGCCTATGCTTTAACTCATGGCTATACTGGCCGCTGGCCGCCTTGGGGGGGATGTAGGGATAAATAGTTTGATTTGACATCGTCTATCGTTAGATGTTAGTTTAAAGTAGAGGATTATGAAAATGGCACTCGAAAAAAATGATTTTGACAAGATAGAAAAAATTATTGAAAAATCGGCCGAAAACACGAGGGCCGATTTAAGAAAAGAAATTGCTAGTTCAGCTGAAAAAACCAAGAGTGAGATTGGAATTATTATTAAAGAAGAAATCGAAGGTTTGGCAATAATGACAAATAATGGTTTTAACGGCGTTCAAAAACAGCTTAACGAACACAATCGCCGATTTGATATTTTAGAAAGCGGTCAGGAAGATATTAAATTGCGACTGGATAATGTTGCATATCGGTTTGAATTAATCCAGCTTCAAAGTAGAGTTAAGCGATTGGAAAAGAAGGTGGGAATTAGTCATTAAAAAATAAAGGCGGGGATTTTGTTTTTAGGCATAAAGAAACGATATATATATACTTTTGGCACTCCTAATTTCCGAGGCATTTTTTAGTACTTTCAGCTTTGTCCTGCCTGCCAAAAAGGCAAAAGCAGCCGATAATCCGGTTTATTTGCAACACGGCCAATGCAAAGATTCTATATGCATACCAGCAAGTCAACGGAGCTCCAGGCACTAATAAGTGGGTTCGGTGGCCAGTTTATCAATACGACAGTGGTAAAGCATGGGATGAAATGGGCGCTTCCCTTGGAGAGGTTTTTTCCGGAAACGAATATTTCAGAGATTCTCTCACATATACAGACGGAAGTGGAGACGGAGGGACCTGGACAAATTATACCGGCTATGGCGGCGATTTCAAAAAACGCGTGGCGGCAGTAGGATATACGGCCTATAGTGCCTATGCGTCTTATACTGTTCAAGCCAATAGCAATAATCTTTATCTTAGCTATCTCTCTGTCAATGGAATTTGCAATTATTTTAGGGTAAAAGTCAACGGCGTTGCGTCAACCACTGGATATGATTTAGATAGTAATGGGGAATATAATGGGAATATTCCGGCCTTAGCGGGTACTCCCGTAATAAACTATATTCATATCACCAGCAATGTCGTTGCTGGTGATATGATAACTATTGAGGTAAAACAATATGATGCTGGTGGGAAAAATAATGTATATATTTACAGCATCGTCGAGGGTGGGGGAAGTGTTAATCCTGGAGACAGCAACTGGTTTTATGTAGGTCGTCTTATTCAAAGTACCGTTTCTGCTGATACGGTTGCGATTAGTCTTGGCGGAGGTGTATTTTTTGGTGGTCCCGCTCACCCTGGTCACGAATATAATCCAAATTTAACCCTTGCTCTTGACGGCAGTCCTATTACACTTGGGACTAGCATAATAAAAGGCCAAGTGCTCAACGGCCAGACTTTAAGTGCTGTCGCCGCTGATACAGTCTTCAAAACCGCCCAAGGGGTTGATGATTTTGGGACATTGACGAAGAGTTTTACATGGTCAGGAAGCCAGCTCGTAAGAGGCTGGCAACTTGATTTTACAGGGGATGCTAGTTTTGCCATCGTCTATATGAATTCCCACTCCTTTTCAAACACTCCAACTTATAACACAAATAATGTAATATTTAGATATGCCAGTTTGGGAACAACAAACCCGAATATTTTACTTCCCGTTGATAATAGTAGTATCGGGGTTAATATAGGACCATCTTCTATTCAGGACAACAGTTTCACATTTTTTGGCGGCAATCTTGGATTGAAAATGACCCAAACAAGTTCCAATGCGCCGACAAAAATCTTTATGGGGTCAACCACACAAAAAATATACCAACAAAATGACGCGTGGGCGAAAACATGGCAAAGTGGAAACTCGATTGACAATACCACGACAATCATATTGGCCTATGAAGCACCGGCCAGCCATGACTGGAGCGGCAAGACACTTTATGTTCCCAAAAGCCAAACGATCACTCTAAGCGCAGGAAATATTCCATTCAATGGACATAAGACAATTGTAAAAAGTATTGCTAGTAAAGGGCTTAATTTTAGTGGAGTATCTCCTTCTGATACTTATTTTACAAGCCGAAATGATGATGTTCTCGGAATTCAGGAATATACGTCAAATCATACTCCTGCCAAAGGTGATTGGGCAGGGATTACGGTTAATGGGGCGGTTAATGCAGCTAGTAATATTGTTACTTATGCTACTACCGGCACGACCTTAACCGGCAATGCTAATGCTTATAATAATAGTTTTAATCAAAACACCACCGGTATTAATGCGGCGGCTGGTTCAACGGTCAGAAACAATGCGCTGACAAATCAAACAACCTACACTTCCGGAGCTGGTTCTTTTGATTACAATTGCTACTCTGACAACGCTGAAGCTCACGGCGTTAATGGCAATCCGGCTTTTACTGATGCGGCGGGAGGAGACTTTAGTTTAACATCCATCTCTTCTGCCATCGATGCGGGTTATGATACAAGTATCGCTACCGATTATGTGGGCAAACAGCGTTATGATGATCCGGATGTGCCTAATACCGGCGGGGGCGCGATTGATTATTATGATATCGGTGCCTATGAATATGTGACGCCGCCAACACCAGTTTTAGCCAGTTTAACTAATCCTTCTCAAACTATTTGGTATTTTTTTGATACACCAGAAATTCATCTTACTAATAATACTTCTTCAACCACACATTACCACTATCTTGTTGATCAAAATCAAACCCCCAACATTGCTGATGTTGCCGCTGGGACGCAAGATAGTGATGGCGTCTTTACTGTGCCAGAGGGGGTTATTACTGATGGCGGAGTTTGGTATGTCCATCTGGTTGCCCAAAATTTAGATAATGACAATTCGACTAATTATGGAACTTACAAAATTATGTATAGCTTGCATAGTTCTAACCCTTCGGTGATAATAGAATCTGTGAATTTAGCAGAAAACCAAGTGGTTCATGGCACCTACAGAATCGAGGTTTCGGCTAGGACTATAAAGGGTGGGATAAAATATGTCGAATTTTATATTGACAATGTTTTAGTCGGTACTGATTACGACGCGCCTTACTTTTATGATTGGGATACCGCTCAATATCACAGTCCTCACACTGTTAGAATCGTTGTTTATGATAGTAAAGGCAGTAAATCAGAAGTAAGCTATGATGTATTTGTTCTAAATGAGCTCCCCGGCGGGTCAACCAATGAATTACTTTATGGGTCAACAAATGAATTACCGTATACTGGGATATAAATTTTTATACATATTATTTAAATTTTTATATAAATTATACAAACATATTTTAAAGGCAATTGTTTTTTTTAAAAAAAGAATCAATATTGCCTTATGGCAAGTTGTTTTAATCGCCGTATTTGGGGCAATTATTTTTTATGGCAGCTCATTATCGTTGTCTCATATCGCTTTAACTGGTATGGAGGGGAAAGATACAACCAATTTTAAGATAGTGATATCAAAAATTGGGATTGAAAAGGATGTTAATGAAGGAGCCGACGAAAACATATTGAATAAGGGTCCGGGTCATTTTCCAGGGACTGCTCTGCCTAATGAGAAAACTGGGAATGTGGTAATATTTGGTCATTCAGCTAAAACTCAAGAGCACGATGATCCTTTTGGAAGATTGGACGAATTGGGAAAAGACGACGAAGTAAAATTGATATATGAAAGAAAAGAATATAAATATCAAGTGACGGAAAAGAAAATAATTGATTCTACAGATATGAGTGTGACCGATCCTGCAGAGGAGTCAACTTTGACTCTTATTACTTGCATAAAACCAGATTTTCCGAAAGATAAAAGATTAGTTATTAGGGCTCAAAAGATTTAAAGCAGCTAATCATTTAAGGCTCGTTTGGACTGGTTGTGATTTTCTGGTAGAATTGGGTTATGTTCAAACCCCAAAAATATCTCGGGCAGAATTTTTTGAAGGATCCTGATATCGCGGCGAAAATTTGCGCGGCGGCGGAGATTATTAAAAGTGAGACGATTTTGGAAATTGGTCCCGGCACCGGCATTTTAACGGAAGAACTGATAAAAACCGGCGCACAAGTTTTGACCGTTGAAAAAGATTATGACCTCATTACGAAATTACAAAAGTTGTACAAAAATACGAAAAATTTAAAGATAATACATCAAGACATTTTATGGTTTGACACCTCACAATTCAAATCATACAAAGTTGTTGCCAATATCCCCTATAGCATCACGTCGCCGCTTATTAGAAAATTTTTAGAAGCAGAAAATAAACCAGAAATAATCGTTTTAATGGTGCAAAAAGAAGTGGCCGAAAGGATCACCGCGAAGCCGGGCGATTCGGCTCGCGGATTATTGACGTTGATGGTGGAGTTTTATGCCTCATCCGAAATATTATTCGAAGTGTCGCGTCAAGAATTTTATCCCGTTCCCAAAGTTGACAGCGCAGTCATCAAAATCAGACCTTACCATAAACCTCACTTCGGAAGTGAGGGCAAAAAGGTCAAGCCGGAATTATTTTTTAAAGTCGTTAAAGCCGGTTTTTCGGCTAAACGCCGCCAGATTCACAATTCCTTAGCCGCCACTTTACAGATGGACAAAAATCAAGTTAACGAAATTTTAGAAAAATCCAGCATAGATCCTGCTTTAAGGGCCGAAGATCTCACTTTCGAGCAATGGCGGGAATTAGTTGATCATCTATCGCTAAGCGTTTAATTTAATATGTTATACTAAAAATATGAGTTCTCGGGATCAAAATCAAAATAAAGTGGCGGATGTCGTTAAGGTAGCCGGCAAAACCGTGGCCTCGGCTGGTGAAGTTTCGGCCAAGGCGGTTAAAGCAACATTGGAAGCTGATAAAGAAGGTTTAGAAGCCCTCGGCGCGGTGGCGGATAAAGCCACTGATGTCCCACCACTTCGGCAAGTCAAAAAATTTTGGCGCGGCCTGGGACCGGGGCTGACGACGGGTTCGGCTGGTGACGACCCTTCGGGCATTACCACTTATTCGCAAACCGGCGCCAAATATGGTTTTCAGCTTTTGTGGATAGCTGCCTTCACCTTTCCCTTAATGTCGATTGTTCAGGAAATGTGCGCGCGCATCGGCTTGCAAACCGGTCGGGGGTTAGCCGCTAATATCCGTCAGTATTTTCCGCCATGGATATTATATATAGTAGTAATTTTAGTTTTAGCCGCCAATTCTTTTAATATCGGCGCTAATTTAGGCGCTTTAGCCAAAGCCGCCCAGCTTCTTTGGCCGGCCGGCTCGTTTGTGATTTTAGTCATTTTTTTTACCTTGTTGTGCTTATTATTGGAAATTTTTATCTCTTATGAAAAGTATGCTAAATATTTAAAATATCTTGCTTTGATTTTAGGCGTTTATGTTATTACCGCCTTAGTAATTAAAAATTTTCCTTGGTATGAGGTTTTGCGCCATGCCATCTTGCCGTCACTTAATTTTTCCAAAGACCAAATCATTTTAATCTGTGGTATTTTAGGCACTACAATTTCACCTTATTTATTTTTTTGGCAGACCTCGCAAGAAGTTGAAGAAAAAAAGGCTGGTGGTCAAAACTTACGGGAAATTTCAGTCGTTGCCTCCCAAAAAGAGATTCGCAAAATGCGTTTGGATGTTTGGTTGGGGATGCTTTTTTCCAATTTGGCGATGTTTTTTATTATTGCGGTTTGCGGGGCAGTTTTGTTCCCGGCCGGCATCACCAATATCAACACCGCCGCCGAGGCAGCGGCGGCCTTAAAACCTTTGGCCGGCAATTATGCTTCCTTGCTTTTTGCTTTGGGTATTTTTGGTGTTGGTCTACTCGGTGTGCCGGTACTGGCTGGTTCTGCTTCTTACGCAGTGAGCGAAAGTTTTGGCTGGAAAGAGGGTTTAAATAAAAAATTATCCCAGGCCAAAGCTTTTTATGGCGTGATCATTTTTTCAATGCTCATTGGCTTGGCGATGAATTTTATTGGTTTAAACCCCATCAAGGCGCTAATTTGGGCGGCGATTTTTAATGGGCTGGTGGCGCCGGTAGTTTTGGTTTTAATTGTCTTGCTTGCCAGCAGTCGGCAGGTGATGGGTCGGTGGGTTAATCGTCCTTTAACCAATATTTTGGGATGGGTAGTGGCTGGTGTGATGATTGTAGTTGGTCTGGCTACGATTTATTCTTTCTTTTAAATAAAATGTCTACATTATATGTGGTGGGTACTCCCATCGGCAATTTAGAAGATATAACTTTGCGCGCCCTCAAGGTTTTTAAAAGCGTTGATTTAATTGCTTGTGAAGATACGCGGAGAACCGGTTTTCTATTGAACCATTTCCAAATTAGCAAAAAGTTGGTTTCTTATCATCAACATTCGCGTTTGCAAAAAATTGAATACTTAATTTCCGAACTCAAGGATGGAAAAGACATTGCTGTTGTCACCGATGCCGGTACACCCGGAATTGCCGATCCGGCGGGTGTCTTGATTGCCAAGGCCTTAGAGAGTAAAATTAAGGTAGAGCCAATCCCGGGGCCGTCCGTATTGACCACTTTTTTATCAGTGGTGGGTGTTGATACCAGCAGATTTTTATTTTTAGGATTTTTGCCTAAAAAGAAAGGACGCGCCACCATTTTTGAGCTTTTGTCTGGGTCAGAATTTCCGATTGTATTTTTGGAATCGCCCAATCGTATTATTAAAACTTTGAATAATTTATCAGAGATTGGTATAAAAGAAATTGTGGTGGGCCGGGAATTAACCAAAAAATTTGAGGAAATTTATCGGGGAGAAATTTCCGAAGTTTTAGAGCGTATTCGGCCCCAAGGTGAATTAGTGGTTTTTGTTCCCGCTAGGAAATAAATGGAAAGTATAGAAGCCAAACAATTTAAAAAAGATCCAAATAAAGAGGAAACTTTTTTTGTGACGACGGCAATTGATTATGTGACGGCGGTGCCGCATATTGGGCATGCCTATGAAAAGATTGCTGCCGATATTTTAGCTCGCTATTGGCGTCGCCGCGGGCGCGAGGTCTTTTTTTTGACAGGCACAGACGAGCATGGTTTAAAAGTTGCCCAAGCGGCTAAGAAAAAAGGGATGTCTCCCAAAAAATTTGCTGATGAGATTTCTCTTCATTATCAAGCTGCTTGGTCGGCCTTAGAAATCCGTTATGATAATTTTATCCGTACGACGGAGCCAAAACATGAAAAATATGTTCAAGATTTTGTCCAGAAACTTTACGATATTGGCGAGATTTATAAAGATCGCTATGAGGGTCTTTATTGTGTGGGTTGCGAGGAATACAAAACTTTGAGTGAATTGGCGAAAGGTGATATTTGTCCTTTACACAAAGTTAAATGTCAGCCAGTTTACGAAGAAGTTTATTTTTTCAAACTTTCCAAGTACCAAAAACGGTTAATTGAAGTGGTAAAATCCGAGGAATTGCTGATTGAGCCGCAAGTTCGCCGTAATGAAATTTTAAGCTTTCTGGAGAAAGAAAAGTTGCGCGATTTAGCAATTTCCCGCAGCAAGGTCAGTTGGGGTATTCCTATTCCATGGGATAAGGCACAAACTATTTATGTTTGGGTGGATGCTTTGTTAAATTATATTACCGGTGCGCGAGGGCATTGGCCGCCCTTTTTACACTTAATCGGGAAAGACATCTTTCGTTTCCACTGCATTATTTGGCCGGCTCTGCTTTTGGCCGCGGGATTAGAACTGCCTCGAAAAATTTTCATCCATGGATTTTTGACCGTGGGGGGCGAAAAACTTTCCAAAACGCGCGGCAATGTTATTGATCCTTTGCAACTTGTCCGCATTTATGGCGTAGACGCGTTGCGCTATTTTCTTTTTCGAGAAATTCCTTTTGGTCAAGACGGAGATTTTTCACTTGATCGTTTTGAAAAACGTTATCGAGCCGATTTGGCTAATGATTTGGGTAACTTGATCCAGAGGGTTATTTCTATGGCAAAGGCCTATAAAATAAAGTGGAAATATCACTCCGTTACGGATCATCATAATAAAATTGATAGGGCGTTTGAAAATTTAGAATTTCATCGAGCACTGGAAGAAATTTGGCAGATTATTATTGAGGCCAACCAGAAAGTTGATATTGAAAAACCTTGGCAGTTAGCCAAAACAAATCCAGAAAAATTAAATAAAGTGATGGTTAAACTTTTGAATACTCTCTCGGAAATTGCCTACCAAATCGAGCCAGTTTTGCCGGAAACTTCATGGCTGATGGCAGAGCAGCTAAAAGCTATGGAGGCTTATCCTTTATTTCCAAGACATAGTAAATAAACTACTCCGCAGCAAGCTGCGGAGTATCCCCGATGGGGCGAGTTTGTTTTTAAATAGGCCTCATCCCCGCCAAAGGCGGGGTATTCGGCCTCTTAAAAATAGAAAATAGGAGTGTCCTTTTGTTTCCTTTTATTGCCGCTCTGACTCAAGTGGGTGGCATTATCATTGATAAAATCATTCTTACTCGAAGGCAGGTCTCTCTCCGGGTTTTCGTGCCGATTTTATTTTTATTTCTTTTTCTTTTTACCGCTCTTTTATTTCCTCTTTTAGGGAAAATTTCATGGGATTTATTTCAAGGATATTATTTATGGCTTTTTGGAGCGATGCTGGTCCTGGCGGTGATTTGGAATATTTGTTATTATCGCGGGGTTCAGTCGGAAAAAGTGTATGAGTTTGAACTAATTGTGATGTTCCAGCCCCTTTTAACTATTCTTCTTGCCACTTTATTTCTAAAAGGTGAGAGAAATATTCATTTAGAGCTTGCCGCACTTGTGGCCGCAATTTTTCTCATCGTCGCTCACTACCAAAAAAGTCATTTGGAAATTTCTCGCGGTTCGTTTTATTTGGTTTTGGCGGTTGTTTTTATGTCAGTTGAACTTATTTTGATTAAAATTTTACTGGAAGTTTTCTCGCCAGTGGCCTTGTATTTTACAAGAACCGGTATCCTTTTTCTTTTCTTTATTTTTTTCTATAGTCCCCATTTTATTAAAGTAGCCAAACAAAATTGGCTCTTAATTGCGGCCACTTCCTTTTTAGGTACGGCGCAAATGGTGACGAAATTCTACGGTTTTGCCGAGCTGGGGGTTGTCTACACCTCTCTTATTTTAATTCTGGCACCGATTTTGGTTTATATCGCTTCCAAAGTGATTTTGCATGAGCGCATTACCATGCGTACCGTCGTTTCGGTGACAGTGATTTTGGGATGTATTATTTATGCAACGATCGCAGGGAGATAAATGTTTATTGATACCCATGCCCATTTAAATTTTAAAGCTTTTTCAAATGACTACGCCCAAGCAATTGAGCGAGCTTTTTTGACGGATGTAAAAAAAATTATTAACGTGGGCTCCAATTTAGAAACTTCAAAAAAGGCAGTAGAGATTGCTCAAAAGTACGAGCAAGTTTATGCGGCCGTCGGTTTACATCCGATTCATGTCAAAGATGAAGCGTTTACCGATGAATTTAAAAAATTGGCTCAGGATGGCAAAGTAGTGGCGGTTGGTGAAACTGGCTTGGATTATTACTATGATAAAACTAATGCTACATCGCAAAAGGAAGTTTTTGCCAAACATCTTAAAATGGCCCAAGTTGTTTCTAGGCCCGTAATTTTGCATTCACGCGAGGCGTCAGAAGATATTTTACCGATTCTAATGGCCGAAAGGCCGGAACCAAAAGGGGTAATGCATTGTTTTGGAGAGAATTGGGAATTTGCCAAAGTGATTTTGGATATGGGTCTTTATATTTCTTTTACTGGACTGATTACTTTTACCAAAAATTATCAAACCTTTGAAGTAATTAAGAACACTCCCCTAGAACGCATCTTAATTGAGACCGATTGTCCTTTTATGACGCCGGAGTCGTATCGCGGTCGGCGTAACGAACCGGCATATGTTATTGAAGTTGCCCGTAAAATCGCCGAACTCAAAAAAATCCCTTTGGAAAAAGTAGCGGAAGCCACGACTAAAAATGCAGAAGAATTATTTAAACTAAATCTCTGATTCTTATCTCGGAGATTGTGGATAGAAATGATATAATCAACTTATGATCCGTAAAATATTATTGGCCTTATTGATAATTATTTTCTTATTATTGACCGGTTTGACTTTCGGGCTCTATTGGAAGTCAAAAAAAATTATTTCGAGCATTGCTGATTCGGCCGAAAGGGCTACGACCCAAACTATCTTGCCCGATGTAGCCGGGGAAAGTGCTCAAGAGTAAAAAATCATTGGTCTTGACGGATGATATATATAATGTTATATTAATTTTAAGGATTAAAATATGTCTAATCAAAGTGTTAATGTCAATGAGTTGCAATCTCAGATTTCGAGCATTCTTCATCGTGTCCGAAAAGGTCAAATTTATGAAGTGATGCGTTATTCAGAACCGATTGCTGTGGTTTTATCTTATCAAGATTATCTAAAGATGCGCGGAGAATGCAAGCGCTGCGTGGAGGATTTAAGAAAAATTGCCAAAAAGGCGGAAGAATGAAAGAAGCTTATTTAGATTATGCGGCCACAGCGCCGGTAAAAAAAGAAGTATTGGCGGCGATGCTGCCTTATCTTCAAGATAAATTTGGCAATCCTTCCAGTATCCACTCTTGGGGACAGGAGGCACGAGCGGCAGTAGATCGCTCGCGTCGTCAAGTGGCGGATTTTTTAAATTGTAATCAGTCGGAAATTATTTTTACTTCTGGAGGCACCGAGGCGGATAATTTGGCGATAATTGGTATCATGAGAAGCTTCGGAGCATCCTTCGCTCTCGGCCACCCTAGCCATCCTAGTCCCTCGCTCCGCTCGGGACACCGGCGTTTCGCTCAGGACACTCCTTTAGCTTCTAAATTTATTCCTCATATCATAACCAGTCAGATTGAACACCATGCGGTCTTAAGAACCTGTCAGTATTTAGAAAAAGAAAAATTAGCAACAGTTACTTATCTTGAACCCAATGCCGAAGGCATCATTGAGATTGAAAAGGTGAGAAAAGCAATTAAAGAAAGCACTGTTTTAGTTAGCATTATGTATATTAATAATGAAGTCGGCACCATCCAGCCGATACGGGAAATCGGCAAGATATTAGAAAAAGAAAACCATAAACGGTCAGCGGCAAGCGGTCAACGAATCTATTTCCATACGGATGCAGTGCAGGCCGCTGGATATCAAAAGATGGATGTAAAATATCTGCATGTTGACTTGCTGACTTTATCCGGTCACAAAATCGGCGCACCCAAAGGTATTGGCGCTTTATTTATGAAAGAAAAAACACCCTTAGGAAAAATCATTTTCGGCGGCGAGCAGGAGATGAACTTTCGTTCAGGCACCGAAAACGTGCCTGGAATTGTCGCTTTGGGTAAAGCGGTTCAAGTTTTAAGAAATAAGAAATTAGAAATTAGAGTAAAAAGAGCCAAAATGCTAAGCGACTATTTTATTAAAAGGGTTCTAAAAGAAATTCCCGAAGTAGCGTTAAATGGTTCAATAGAATTACGTAGTCCCAATAACGCCAATTTTTATTTTCGTTACATTGAAGGTGAGTCAATTTTGCTCAACTTGGATTTAGCGGGTATCGCCGCTTCTTCCGGCTCGGCCTGCACCTCTTTGTCGCTTGAACCTTCACATGTTTTGATGGCTATTTATGGCGAACCGGAGCGCGCCCATGGTTCAGTGCGTTTCACTCTGGGAGAGAAGACCACTACAAAAGAGATTGACTATACGATCAGGAATTTAAAATTGATTGTTCAAAAATTAAGAAAAATCAGCCCTTTGACTAAGAAGGAAAAATGAAAAAAATATCCATCCTCTATTCAAAAAAGGTGATGAAGTATTTTTCTCATCCCCGGAACATGGGTACAATGAAAAATCCTTCCGGTCGCGGCCGAGTGGGCAACCCAGTTTGCGGCGACTTGATGGAATTACAAATTAAAATAGAAAAGAAAAATGGGAAAGAATATATTACAAATGCTAAATTCCAAACTTTTGGCTGCGGCGCCGCCATTGCCACTTCTTCTATTTTAACCGAGATGATTATTAGTAAAGAAATAAGCGAGGCCTTAAAAGTGAGTAACAAGGCCATTATCAAAGCGCTTGGGGGTTTACCTCTTAACAAAAAGCATTGTTCTGTTTTGGCCAAAGAGGCCTTAATTAGAGCAATTGAGGACTACAAAAGTAGATTTTGATTTGATATGATTAAAAAAGAGGCACAATGACTTGGATTGACGCAGTAATTATTTTAATCATCGTCCTTTACGCTATAGATGGTTTCAGACGAGGTTTTATCAAGCAAACCTATGACTTGGTCAGTTTGGTTGCTTCTTTTGTTTTGGCCTTGCGGTTTTACAATTCTTTTGGACTTTTTTTGAACTCTTGGGGTTTGGATATCAGCTTTGCCAAACCGGTGGCTTTTTTTGTTTTATGGGGTCTTTCTCAAGTTATTTTCTATTTCTTAAGCCTCTTAGTTTTTTATTTTCTGCCCCGAAGTTTAGATTTCAACAAAGTAAACCAGTACGCCGGTATCATTCCCGGATTAGCTAAGGGGGTTATTACCATTTCCATTCTTCTGGTTACTTTTATTATTCTTCCTTTTTCTACGACTTTTCGAGATAAACTTATGCATTCTTCAATTTCCAGCTTGTTAGTCAAGTCAACTTCTCACTTGGCTAATCAATTGGAGAATGCGATCGGTGGGATTGATACTTCTTTAACTTATTTGGGCACTCACCCTCAAAATACCGAAAGAATTCAACTTAATTTTCAAACTAACCAATTTGTTCTTGACACGGGTTCAGAGGAAGCCATGGTAGAGGCGGTCAATGTTGAAAGAGCCAAAGCCGGATTAAAACCTCTTAAGGTAGATGATAAAATAAGAAAAGTAGCGCGAGATTATTCAATTGATATGGCAAAAAACGGCTATTTTTCCCACGAGAGTTTGTCTGGGCAGAGCCCTTTTGACCGTCTCAGGGCAGGGGGAGTAATTTTTCGGACAGCAGGCGAGAATATTGGTTTGGCTCCTACTTATGAGTTGGCTCAAATTGGTTTTATGAATTCTCCTGAACATCGGGCTAATATCTTAGATCCAAATTTTAGGCATATTGGTATTGGGATTATTGATGTCGGAGCATATGGTCGGATGATAACCCAGGATTTTACCGATTAGGGTAAAAAATGATTTTATATGGTAGGAAAGTAGCCGAAAGTATTTATCAAAGTTTAAAGACGGATAACCGTCCTTTTTTGGCAGTAGTTTTGATTGGTAGTGATCCGGCAAGCATCCTTTATATCAAAGTGAAAGAAAAAATTGCTAAACGTTTGGGTATCGGTTTTCACCTTTATCGTCTGGAAGATAATATTTCCAAAGAAGAGTTAGAAGGACTGATCGCGCGTTTAAATCAGGATGATAAAATTTCTGGCATTATTATCCAATTGCCTTTGCCAAAAAAATTTGATACCGAAAAAATTCTAAAGAAGATTTTACCAGAAAAAGATATTGATGGATTCCAAAGATTTTTCCCCCCGCCGACAGCCCAGGCCATTTTGGAGATTTTAAAATATTATAAAATTGATTATAAGGGCAAAAATATTGTTATTTTGGGCTATGGCAGATTGGTGGGTCGGCCATTGGAGTATTTGTTGAAAAAACAAGGATTGAGTGCGACTATCTGTGATTCGAGTATCCCGAATTTAAAAGAAAAGACGCTTAGAGCCGATATTTTAATTTCGGCAACGGGTGTACCCGGGATTATAAAAGAAGATATGGTTTCAAAAAAAGCCGTCATTATTGACGCTGGGACCTCTGAAAGTAAGGGGAAAATTGTCGGGGATGTTGATTCAAGGGTCTATGTCAAAGTGCTGGCCTATACACCTGTGCCCGGCGGCGTGGGGCCGGTGACAGTGGCGTGCCTGATGAGGAATCTATTTGAGGCAGCTGGGGAATAGATATTTCAGATTACCGCCAGAGACCACCTACGCGGTGGTCTCTGGCGGGTCTAAACAGGGTTAAATTTCAACGGCTCACACATATGAGCCATTGAAAACGGATTAATTTAACCGTTTTAAGCATATTTCCGAAGTGGCACAAAACGGTCTACTCTGTTATTTAGTGGTAAAATATGGTATATTAAGGACTATGAAAAAACAACGGGCTTGCCCGCAACATCGGCGGGTAATTTGTGCCATGAGCGGCGGGGTGGATAGTTCGGTGGCCGCCGCTTTGTTAAAAAAACAGGGCTATGAGGTGATTGGGGTTTTCATGAAATTTTGGTCCCCATCCTACGCTAAAGCTTCGGAGGGCAAACTCGAGAATATTTGTTGTTCATTGGAGTCGTCAACTGCCGCTCGAGCTGTCGCCAACAAACTAAATATCCCCTTTTATGTTGTTAATTTTGCCAAAGAATTTAAAAGATCAGTCGTGGATTATTTTATTAAAGAATACGAGGGGGGCCGGACCCCTAATCCCTGCGTTATTTGCAATCGTGATATTAAAGGGGAAATTTTGATGAAGAAGGTAATGGAGTTAGACGGGGATTATCTCGCTACTGGTCACTATGCCAGAATCGAAAGCGGTTCTGAAATTTCAAAATCCAAATTTCAAATTACAAATAAAGCTCAAAATCCAAATTTCAAATTATTAAAATCAAAAGATAAAAACAAAGATCAAACCTATTTTTTATGGACTTTAACGCAAGAAAAATTAGCCAAATTATTATTTCCGGTCGGCGACTTAACAAAGTCTCAAGTCAGATCCATCGCGAAAGAAATGAAATTGCCGACCGCTGAACGCCGCGAATCCCAAGGCATTTGTTTTATCCCCGACGGTAACATTTCCATGTTTCTGCGTCGATACGCCAAACAACTTTTAAAACCAGGTGATATTTTGGATACCGCTGGCAATCGTCTTGGCGCCCATAATGGTCTGATTGATTACACTATTGGTCAAAGAGAGCATTTGGGATTGGGTGGTCCGCGCGCTTATTATGTGATAAAATTAGATTGTCAAAATAATATTTTGGTAGTGGGCGAAGAAAAAGAGTTATATAAAAAGTCATTAATCGCCACTGATTTGAGTTGGATAACATCAGCAAACAGCAAACGGCTGGCGGCAAACGGCACAAAAGCAAAAATCCGCTATGGCCATCCAAGTGAGAGCTGTGATCTGGAAGCTGTAGGCCGTAAACAGTTTAAAGTTACATTTACCAAGTCCCAACGGGCCATCACCCCGGGCCAGTCAATCGTTTTTTACAAAAGAGATGAGGTTTTAGGCGGGGGGATAATAAGTAAGCAGATAGGAGGAAATTGAAATTAATTCAAAAAATCGCCAAAATAATCGGTCTTATTTGTTTTGCCCTGGCTTTTTATTTTTTGGGCTATTTAGTTGGTCATAAGAATATTGTTTTTGAAGAAAATTATCAACCCAAATTGGTCAATACGGAATTAGAAAAACCCAAAGAGGTTGATTTTGGTCTTTTCTGGAAGGCCTGGGACGCTGTTACTAAAAAATATGTTGGGACATATTCTGCCGAAAAAATGGTGTATGGCGCGATTCAAGGAATGATTGAGGCCTTAGGCGATCCTTATTCTTCTTTTTTGGAGCCAGGAGCCGACAAGCTCTTCTTAGAAGATCTTTCCGGCGAGC
>Ga0180007_10003116_pt1 | contig 18860 bp, 44 predicted proteins | sample MM_PC_MetaG_FD_121122 | JGI IMG/M metagenome (GOLD analysis project Ga0180007, IMG submission 121122) | Groundwater microbial communities from the Aspo Hard Rock Laboratory (HRL) deep subsurface site, Sweden - MM_PC_MetaG | ecosystem: Environmental > Aquatic > Deep subsurface > Groundwater... | reverse complement strand
TGTCAAGATAATTTTTGTCATGTATGCAATCGGTTTGTTGCCAGTTTAGTTATATCACTTTAGCATACAGTTTGCATATAGCATATATCATGCCAATATACGATTGGCATGTGAATTGCATTATCACTTTCTGATATGTCATTCTGATATATGAATCCTGTTCGATTCACTCAGTTTCACATCCGGTAAATTGAACCTCATCAGAACGACCAGGCCTTTTTCGAGATCGGGCCTTGCCTGCCTCACCGGTTTGGTCGAGGCCGTGTCGTGTCAATTGAAGACCGGTTCGGATCAGGCTCATGTGTCAGACACGAAGACCGGTTTGGATCAGGCTCAGTCTTACCGGTTTGGTTGGAGAAGGCAAGGGAATGAACCTGCTACCGGAAAGAACCTAAAGACAATTCGCCAGGAAAATCTTAAAATCCACGCCTCAGATTTCCTTAGATTTCCTTAGATTCCTCGCTCTTCAGAGCCTTGTGTCTTCTTTTTTTATCCTATTATACTTTAGCTGTCAGCAAGAGGCTGACAATTGAGATGAGAGGAGGTGAGTCGGATGAAGAAAAAGGAGACAGTAGCTGAAGTGATGGAGCGCATCGCGAAGACGCCAGTCGTGGTCATTGCACGAAGGGAGATTGAAGCGGTCGATCTTGCGAAAGTGGACGTGGCGAAGTTCCGTCACGATCACCCTTCTTCAAACAGTGGCATGATCGCCCTGTTGAAGAGCAGGAGCTGTACGAGGCATGAACTGCTTGGCTTCTTGATGGCGGTGTACTACAAGAAGGGCGAAACGAAGAAGGCAGCTTCTCGCCTGAGCGGATTCCTTGGCAACAAGACGCCAAGGAAAGGATGCTACGTGGAAGCGAGAGATGGAGCTTACTCGATCGAGTAGCGAGGGTGAAGGGCGTGGCAACGCGCCCTTTTCCTTGCTTTCTTATCGGTTTGGATCAGGCGAAGGTTTACATAATCCGGGCAATTTGGAAAATGGTGAAGGTCCTTTCTTTTATCGACTTTCTCACCGGTTTGGACAAGGGCTGTGTCCAGCGTAAATATCCGGAAAGTATTGTAGAACAATCTACCAGGAAAAAATAGGTTGACAAAAATCAAATGCAGTAACATTATATAAAGCAAAAGCCGGTCCAGATTACTTTAACTTAAAACAAAGAGAGGAAGAAAAAATGAAAAGGAGTGACAAGATAAACCGCCTTAAAGCAAAATATGGCGATGGTGTTATCTCTGATTTTGTGATTACAATATGGTTAAAGGATTTTAAACTTAAAGCCTTAACTCAGAAATACAATATGTCCTCAGACGTAAGTAAAAGGATATTTGAATTCTTAAATTCCACTACTTACCATGAGTTTCTTACTAAAAAACGTATACAAAAGAAAGCACAAATTGCAGCGGACAAAAAAGACCCATATAAACGATTTGAACATTCTAAAGGCACTAATAATGTTCATAAAGGAACATTAGGAGAGATCCGTTTGTTTGAGGTATGCAAAGAAAAAGGCTTTGATATTATTCCTGTATTCAATCGAATTGATTACAAAATAAATGGGAAAAAAGTAGAATTGAAAACAAGATTCTCTTCCGTTAAAACTAACTATAGTAGAAAGGATAGCAAACGGTTCTATAATTTTGGTCGGATATCAGACAAGGAATGGAAAAATCTTGAATTTCTCATCTGTCTTATCTTTCCACATAATCTATTTTACATTATCCCTAAGTCAGCCATTACAAGTAGAAAAGTTTCTTTACGAGATCCTAATAATCCACCAATGATCAATAAAGTAAAACCATCTAAATATGAACCATACAAAGAAGCATGGCATCTCATAGCAGAAAAGAAATGACGCCATTGGTAACACGCCTGCTCTTCGAGTTCGCATAGAGAGTGAAACAAGGTCTGTGGCCTCAAAAACAAATGGTCGTGATATACAAACCACTCCTATTAAGAATGACCGAAATGACACACTTTTAATCCTTTCGTGTTACCTTTTCATCGAAACCGGTTTGGATCAGGGAAATCCTAGGACTTTGGAGCTGCCGAAAGAGGTGAAGCAGAATAGGCTGCGAACTGAACCTGAAGAGGTTGGACGGACTTCCTTCCGGAAAGTATTCAGGACGAATCTACCAGGATAATATTAGAATTTAACACCTATACCGAGCTTGAAAACACTAATCCTATTACATTGTCCTATGCATTCCTTTCTATATTCTACGGAGGTTTCAGCCTGGTTATTTTTACAAAAGATGTACCAAGGATGAGGACGGTCCTTTCCCGCATCCTTTCAGAGAGTTTCACCTCCTTTCAAGCTCCTTAAAAAGCCTATTCCTTTCACCTTCCACAACCATCCTTCCTATGCAGCCTACTGAGGGCAAGTGCTTTCCTCGCTGTCCTTAGATTTCCTGAGATTCCTGCTTGACAACACCTTGTTTTACTTATTTTATCCTTGTATGCTGACACTGCTGAAGCATAGCACTTCAGATGTCCTACTTTGCTCGAACCAAAACGAGCGTCACCAAAGTCTCTTTACCAACTTAAATCTGCGTGAATCAAGCGAGATTGTCTTGAGTAGCATGAAGCAGGTGAACTGCAAAAGGTTCGTGACACTGGGAAATCAGTCATGAAAGCTTGCTCCGATAAGTGCAAACGAGGAAACATCATTAAGGTTCTGCTCCGCGATGCTCTCTACTTCTCAATTGAACATCGGAAACTTGAATCTTAGATCACAGTCGTCAGTCGGGGAAGCGAGTAACGGGAGAGAGCTTGAACAGTCTCGAAGGGTTCTGATGGTGAAAAGACACGGAGGTATGCGACTCTCTTTCTCTTCTCTTTTCTCGCGGGGGAGGAGGGTGGTTTTTTTCACCCTGCTCTCTCGCATGGAGAGCGCAAATTGGTTTTGCGCTTTGCATGTGGGATGCAGACCATATTCTGCAATTTGTGAGAAAAGGAGGAAGATCATGACAAAAGTGGAATGGAGTGCGTCGCGGGGTATTTCTTGGAATTCTGTTGAGATTGACCGAGCTTCTTCGGAAGAATGTGAACAGGATTATCGAGAGCAAAAAGCAAGTGGATTGATTACAGATGAGAATGTAAACAGCGTTCACTTGATCGACAATGGTGAGACGATCACAGCGTATTCGGACAGCGATGATCTCGTTTTCATCCTGAACGAGGTGCAGAAATGCTACCATCGCTCGCTCGCTGCAAGTGATGGAATTGCTGCGGAAGATGTTCCGACGCTCGATTACAAAGTGTAAAACCTGAGAAAAGAAGGAAGAGTTCTGACAAAATCAGAAGATAAACCGACTTGAAATTTTACCGAGTAAAACCCTATTCAAACTCATCAAAAAGAAACTTTGGTGAGTTTGCCAGGGAGTTTTACAAACTCCACTAATGAGAAAAGGAGGAGGGGAGAATGAAAAGACAGGAACATTTGGAATGGTGCAAAAAGAGAGCATTGGAATATGTGGACAATGGGGATTTGAATAATGCCTTTGCTTCTATGTCCTCAGACCTCAATAAGCATCCTGAAACAGAAAAACATTCTGGAATTGAACTCGGTATGATGCTATTGATGGGAGGGCATCTTTCAACGCCTGAAAAGATGCGGAAATTTATTGAAGGTTTCAACTAAAAGTCAGAAGGAGGAGAGAATGAAAAGGAGATCATTGGAGCAGAAGTTTCGGCAGCTCTGGGGTGCACTTGCGGAAGTGGAGTATGAGGAGAGTAATCTGGACCCCAGTTCATTAGTGAATAAGAAAATTCAATTGGCAATAGAGCTGAAAATTTGCAAGGATCGCAACACGATCTCCGCTTGCCCTGCTTGTACAGAGGCTGAGAAGCGTTTCAACAAAATGGGTACATTTGAACATCCGTGTTTGCTTTGTCCGTTGATGTGGGACACTCGGAAAGAAGCTCATGCCTGCGAGTATAACAATGCCCTGTACAAAAAGTGGCGCCGTGCGGATACTCAAGAGAAAGCGCGAGCTTTTGCTCTTGAAATCGCTCAGATGGAGTGGAAGTGATTGGTGTTCCACCCTTCTCCCAACTAAGATGTTGAGCGTTCAGCGTTCGGTAGGTTGGGGGAAGATTTGAAGCGCCAATAAAGGTGTTCAAATGAGAAAGGAGGAGGAGAGTATGAAGAGATTAAAGAAGCCAAATACTGGTCCAGTTCATCCTCGAAATCGCGCCAAGATCAAGGAGGAAAAAAAGAAGTTCACCGAAGATTGTGAGCAACACCTGGTGCGTGTTTTGGCTGGCGAGTCTAAAGGAGTAGCTTTACTCACACAATTTTTCCTGCTTGCAAAAGTGGATGAGCGTGTGGAGCTCCTAAAAAGGACTTATCCAAATCGAGTCGCAGCGATATTACTGGCAGCTCAGAATGTGAAGAAGGCAATCGAGAAGCTGAACCTGGAAAGGAGCTGACATGAAGTATTTCTTAGCGGAAGTCGTCGAATCTATCCCAAAAGATTTCGATTGGGACGATGTCCGATTCTTCAAGCCAAGCACATCGCTTGAAGTCGTCAGAGGTCGTTTGATGCAACTGCTTGGTCGATCTTGCGGGAAAACCCGATCAATTGTCGTTTATGCAGGATCATGCCCTCACGCTCGCATCGAAATCGTCAACGGACGAATCGTTTCGGAGCAATTTGTGGGAGATCAGCGCAAAGAGAAGGAACGAGACCTCGATTTCTTCTACGCAGCGCGAAGCAAGATCAAAAATCAGAAAATGGGGAGGATGACAGGGGATTTAAGCTCGTGGATTCAACGATTGGGGTCTGAGACGCATGAAGATGTCAAAATCCTCGATCACACGAATTACACCCCAAAACCAAGCGTTAAACGTGGCACAATGTTTGGAGAGAGGAGGTAAGATGAACCGAAAAATAAGAGAACGAACAGAGAAGTTTTTGAAAGAATCCTCAAGTTACCAAGACTACCAAAACTACAAAGATGATTTGGTTAAGATCATTGACAACATGCCTATAAGCGATTTACTTGATCTTGCCATACAACTGTCAAAATCTCCTTTGTGAACGTTGCTCATGGGCATTAGGAGACTAATGCCTATGCTGGAACGCTTAATGAGCGTTATCATGGGAAAGGAGAAAGAGTATGAACTATCCTAAGACAATGAAGGAGTACAACGATGGCAAGAAGCGGATGCTTCCGATTGTTGTGAATTGGTTTCTTGGAGTGTGGTTCACAATATCAGGGTTCATTCGCGTAGGTAAGCGTCAGGAACGCAACGAGGGCTATTACCTCACCACACCTGAGCATCGCTTCCCATTTCATCCTGATCGTCCGATGCACGCCACGATAGAAGGCGGTCACAACTTCTTCGATTGGCGTGATCGAGTTACGGGCTGGCTCAATGCTGAAGTCAAAGCAGGTCGTCTTGTAACAGAGATGAAGTTGGTCGATTCACGCTGGTGTCGATGTTACAGGAAAGTGTAAAAAGCTGCTTCAGAGCATTTCACCAGGAAATGCTCTGACTGGGGTGTTTTACAAAACGCCACTATGAGAAAAGGAGGAGGAGATGATGGACAGACGCATGGCACACGACCTTGATAATTTTATCACAGGTCACTACGGAGAAGATCAGTTCAAAGACGGAGTCGAGCCAACTTGTGCCAACTGTAAGTTCCCCTTACAAGACTTTACTTGCATGAATTGGGTGGGCGGAGAGGTCGGAGTTCCGACAATAGTAGCCCATGACTTCTGGTGTGAAAATTGGGAAGAAGAGGAAATCTGATCCTTTATCAGAAAAGGAGGAGGATGTGTCCGAAGATGAATGGACAAAGGAAGTGGATCGACTTAGGAAGAAGATTAAAATATTGGAACTCAAAAACAAAACATCTCTTGCTAACAATCTCTGTCCCGACCATCGAGACAAGCAGGAAGGAAAACCGTGCCTTGCCTGTAAGATTGAGGCACTTAAAAATGTCTGTAAAGATGCGGCAAGAACTATGAGAGTATACGGTACTCATAACATGGGCTTTGCTATTGATCGGTGCGAAGAAGCATCTAAATAAAGTCGAAAAGGAGGACGATCATGTGTGAACACCAAAAGGACAACGGAAAGAAGCAGGTGTTTGTTTCTGGTCTATGTCGTAAGTGTTCTGAGCAGGAACGCTTCGATCAGAAACAGCTTCAGGAACTAATAACCGCACAAGCAATGAGGTCTGTGGAAGATTACAGGAAAGTCTTTTTGAAGATGTAAGGAGGAAGAAAAAGTGAGAGCGATTCCAAAGTGTGTGAAATGCGGTGGTGACAATTACGAAAGGTATGGAACGCGCAAAGATCAAGGAAACATACATTATGATTTGGTCTGCCTAAAGTGCAGAAATATAGTAAAAGACTGGAGGAAGTAAGGTGTTGCTTGAGCTGCACTGAGGTGCAGCTCGCTGGAGTGCCTTACCAAAGGTGCTACTACTGAGAAAGGAGGAGGTCGGATTATGAAGAAGATCATCATGGGGATTTGTTTGATGTTGGTCGGTTGTGCGTCCATTCCCACAGACCTTAAAACCCCTCAAATACAAAGTTATAAGGATATGCGGGAGTGTTCATATGAGGCTGAAAAAGCCGTTCCCACTAAATACAGATATAGCAAAGACTTTGATCCAATAAATACACTGATAAAATTTTATGAGTTTAGAACCAAATGTCTCAAAAAGCGAGGGTATCACTATGAAACCTATCCTCCTGACCAGCTTTAAAGTTCGTTAATCAGGAACACTCCTCTGAATAACAATCCTTGAATATCAGGAAAGAAGAGAGTATCAGAACAGGTAAGTGTTACTTAAAAAGCGATACGTCAATTTTCTCCCAGGGAAAATTCAAAATCAGGAGGTGAATCATGTCCGATGAAGTCATGTTTGTACTCGTGCTCGGTTTCGTCCTCGGCGTTTATTACGCGGGGTCGGAGATTGTTGATTGGTTCATAAAACAATTTTAACAGTAAAAGAAAGGAGATTGGAGATGCCAAGATGGTACAAATCGCTTGGGAATCTCAATAAAGAGCTGCGGCAAGGCTATTATGAATCAGCCTGTGCGAAAGGATATTCCCCGAAAGTAGCCAAGAGGATTCGTGACTGGGGAGGGATGCGAAGGTATCAAGCCTTGAGGCGATTCTATCCCCAAATCAAAGATAGACCAGGGGAAGGAGCAGAATTTTGGAGAAAACGAGCGAAAGAGGAGACGAGAGATGGAAGAATTTGTCAGAATCAGGCGCAAGCATCATGGTAGAGCGTCAATCAAACCGATTGTCTTTGGGGCAAGGATTGATTCTCCTATCGAAAGGAAGCGCAGGAGGTTTGCGAGAAGGAAAAACAAACTTGCTGCGATGAGTAGGAAAAAGAATAGGTAAAACTCTGCTTGAACGCTCTTTGGAGCGTTCGCTGGAGCGTTTTACGAAACGCTACTAATGAGAAAAAGAGGAGGAGACTATGAGTGGTTACGCACTTTGCGTGGGAACTTGTGGGAGCTGTCACGGAATGTTTTCATTCAACCCAAATAAGGTTCCGAGTCTCAATAACATTCCGTTTTGCAAGCCCTGTGTGGATAGTGCAAACGCCGGGCCAAGAGTAGCGAAAGGATTGCCGCCAATCACTTACGCTAAAGACGCCTACGAGGCGTGTCCAGAAGAAGAGTTGTTTTTCTAAACCGTAGGAGAAAGGAGAAAAGAGGTGAAAGAAATCGTTGAATTGAATGTACCAGCAGTTTTTACTGGAGACAGCAAAAGGTATCACCGATTTCAGCTCGTTAGTGAAGCTGAAGGAGAAATTGTTGGAACGATATATCTCCAGAAGGATTCTGAACTGCCGAAGACAGTCTCGGTTGAGCTGATTTCAAAAGCTCACAAGGACTACGCCAAACTCAGCGCCACTCTCCTTGCGAAGAAAGGGGGGTGAAGATCATGGCAAAATACACGGTTCACTTCATGACCTCATTTTGCTCGTGGGAAGACGTGGAAGCCGAGAGCGAAGAGGATGCGATAGCTCAATGTTCTGTGCCTAATGAACATGATGCAAACGATCCGACTACATTTGTAGCCATCTGCACGGACGAAGAATTCGATCTTTGTGCAACAACCCCAGATTATTGGGATTGTAACTGTGATGAGAATTATATTCACAAGAAAACCCACACTTTATTCTGTGATAAATGTGGGGCGAAGGAAGAAGATCAACCAGATAGTCGGATAAACGAAGTCAGAAAAACCATTCTCTCCGAATAAAAAGTAGGACTTTGCTTGAACGCTCGTCTTCGGATGAGCGTTCACTGGAACGTCTTATGGGCGTTACTACAGGAGAAAGGAGATTGAGAGATGGAAACAGTCGAAGCAGTATTTAAGAAAGCGGAGAAGCTTCCTACGAGATCAGAAATCATGGAGGATATTTACCAATTAACAATAAAAGCACAAACCTTGTTTGATGCGGAAAGCGCGACGAGAACCCCTGATCCGATACTCATATGTGTTTTGGACATGTTGACATTGTTTGGGAGCACTGTCCTCATCGACGACAAGAGAGGACTTGCATTGTTCGCTACCACAATGACTTCATTGAAAGCCATACTCATGCCTGTTCTCGTCAAGAACATCGCCAAGATTCTTGGAAAGGAGTCATTATGAGAGACCATATCAGCATCGGCTGTTCACCAACAGATGAAGAGTGTGCCCAGCTCGGAAGCGAAGACTATTATGAGAGGGCAAGAAAAGAATGTATCCATTTCATCAGTTTGATCCGTAAAGTCTGTGGTCCTGAGCCTGAATTGTCAACGGCACAATTAAAAATTAAATCAAACCCACACGACTTTGGAGACTACCTCGATGTCGTCTGCTATTTCGATGACGATGATCAATTGGGCATGGACTATGCCTTTCATGTCGAAAGAAACACTCCTGAGACTTGGGACGAAAAAGAGGGTACAAAAATATTTGTACCGAGGTAAAATTTCCTGAAAAAAGTGTATAGTCAAAGTGAGGATTGAGTTCACCTTGAGCGCAGTAGGCAACTGCTGCGTTCACTGGTGACCTTAACGATGAGGCGCCAATGGAAGCAACAAAAGTGTTGCTAATACAAACAACCAGAAAGGAGAAAAGAGAAATGGGAAAGGCAACAGGAAAGATGTTCGCAAAGAAGCCCGAACCAACAAAGGTGGAGGCGAAGAAAGTGGAACCGAAGAAGGCTCTCGTAACTGCTAAAAAAGAGGAGCCGAAAGTTCACCAGGAAAAAACTGCAATCAAGGTCACGATTGTAGCGGTTCCTGATGCGTGTGATGCTGTCGTCGAAGGATTCAAGACGAAAGGCAAAGTCGGTTATTTCGATGCCGAGAACAAAGACTGCAAGGAGTGTGGAGAAAAGTTTCCGAAAGCTTTGGCTGCTTGCAAAGCGAACACGGAAGCCGAAGTGGTCCTCGCCGCTCAGAAGAAAGCCGACAAGAAGGCGCCGAAAAAGCGTGAAGGCGGAGGCGAAAAAACGCCTTTCGGGCATTACGCAAACACAGGAGCAGGGAAGGTTGATCTGCTTCTGCTTCGCAAAGAAGGGGCAACGTTGGATGAGATGAAGGCGTGCAGAGGCGCAATCTCTTCACACCTTGCTGCTCTGAAGGTTCAAGGTTTCTTCGTGACGAAGAAGGACGGGAAGTATTATGGCAGTCTGACAAAGCCTGCGGAAGCTCCCGTGAAGGCTGAGGCAAAGAAGGAAAAAGCCCCAGCGAAAGTTGCTGAGCCGAAGAAAGCTGAGCCGAAAAAGAAGAAGTAATCTTTGGTTCAAGTTTTGAGATCAGCTTGGGGGGCGAAGGTAACTTCGCCCCTTTTTGATGCTCTCAAAGGCATCAAATTAAATGAGAAAGGAGAAGGAGAGTATGGATGACACAGAAGGGATCAGAAGAGGAATGGTTGCTGAAATCAACAGCCAAGTACAATCAAACTCCAAAATCTCAGAACGGGTTCGCTTAGAACAAGAACATGGGCAGGTGTGGGACACAAAAGAATTGTCCGCAGAGTTTGAGGTTCAAGGTTTCATGGCTCCGTTCATTACAGCCATTAGAAAATCTACCGAAGAAAAAGGGAGTCTGATGTTTCAGGATCGTCCCCGATTCTACTTTTCGTGGACGGTGGTGAAATGAAGATTAAGCCCTATCCAGAAAAACACATGCAAGGTATCATTTCCATCGAAAAAGGTTTGAGGGACCAAACAATGGAAGGTGATTTTGGCATACAAATCGCTTCTGATGGAAGAGTTTGGGTTTGTATAGACGGAGAAGCATTTATTCGCTTCCGACCGTTTCCATTAGAAAAGCAATAAAGCAGAGGGTGAGGTGTGAACATGTGGGAGAAATACTTCAAAATCGGGGAATATCAAGTGTGGGTGAAGGATGATGAAGGCCCTGTCTACCGAGTGACGAAGTTCTATGGTGTGAATCTCGAATTCGTAAATATGCCAGAAGGAGGAGGTGGGTATCTCAGACTTTCATCTCTTCTGAAGAAGAAAGGTTTGTAGCTGTAAGGTTGCACGAACACACCAAGCAATTGGTGTGTTCGATGGAGCAATTCAGCTCCAATATGAGAAAGGGGGAAGGAGAAAATGGAATTGGAATTGATTCTTGTTCAAAAACTCGATAAGGCTTATCCTGGTTATTGGGATGGCGGGTCGAAGCAGGTGTTTCATTGGTCAATAGAACATCGTCATGCAGGAAGGAATAAGAAAGGTGAGTTTGTTCGTGTTGGATCGTGGGATGCAAATACATGGTTCCATGTAGCTCTTGGTAAAACAGACAAGGCAACATTAGGGAATGCCAGACGACATTTACAAGCCGTAACAAAAGTCCCATGTGAGTTTTTCTATATCACCCGCTAAGATTTCATCAGACACAGAAACCATTCTGTGTCTGCTTGGCACCTTAATCGGTGTATTAATGGGAAAGGAGAAAAGAGAGCATGGGAAAATCAATTCGTTTGCACAAAGAATTTGGCGTCAATCCGACCATCCCTACGTGCTTCGTTTGTGGGAAGGAAAAGAATGAAATTGCTTTGCTTGGTGCAGCTTATAAGGAACGTGCGCCAATGCACATGTGCCTCGATCAAATACCTTGCGACAAGTGCAAGGAGCATATGAAGCAAGGCATCATTCTGATCTCTGTGAAGGACGGAGAAAAAGGAGACGATCCTTATCGCACAGGCGGATGGGTTGTGATGAGAGAAGAGGCGATATTAAAGGTCATCAACGATCCGACGCTCCTCGAAAAGCGTATGATGTTCGTTCCTGACGAAGCATGGAAAATGCTTGGATTGCCGGAGGTGACGCGATGAGATTCTGGATAATTATGGCAGCTTTGTTTATTGCCCACGCAATAAATCCTACTCAACAAGGATCTTTTTTGTCAATAGGGGCGATTGTTTTTGTGGGGTTGTCGGGGCTTTGCTTTGACCTTTATGAATTGCTTAGGAGGTGAGAACATGATTTGTCCGCATTGCGGAATGGACATCAAGAAAGTCAACATCATCAGCCAAAATGTCACAGTAGGCACTTTGGTTGGTGATAAAGTAGTTAGTTATAGTGAAGAGGAGTACATCAATACAGTAGGTATTGAGTGTCCTGAATGCACTGAGGACATTTCTCAGTGGATCAAAGAATAACCACAGCTCAGACACATCAAGAGATTGGTGTGTCTGCTGGTGTGATTATGCACCAATAAATGAGAAAGGAGAAAAGAGATGGACTGGAAAGAAATACAAGAAATACATACTTGGTTGCCCAAATCTTCTGAAGGTTGGCATCAACACTCAAACGGAGGAGGTTGGGTGCAAAACACAGCGTCAGTGGATGAAGTTGCTCATGTCATGGAGACAGCCATAGTCTGTGGCGAAGCGCAGGTTTATGGCGAAGCGTGGGTCTGTGGCGAAGCGTGGGTCTGTGGCAAAGCGCAGGTTTATGGCAAAGCGCAGGTCTGTGACGAAGCGCAGGTCTGTGACGAAGCGCAGGTTTATGGCGAAGCGCGGGTCTATGGCAAAGCGCAGGTCTATGGCGAAGCGCAGGTTTATGGCGAAGCGTGGGTCTGTGGCAAAGCGCGGGTCTGTGACAAAGCGCAGGTTTATGGCAAAGCGCGGGTCTGTGGCGAAGCGCAGGTCTGTGGCAAAGCGCGGGTTTATGGCGAAGCGCGGGTTTATGGCGAAGCGCGGGTCTGTGACAAAGCGCGGGTCAAGCATCCTTCTGATTTGATAACGATTGGACCGATTGGCAGTAGAAACGCAATCTTAACTGCCTTTCGTACAGAAAAAGATATTCTCCTGACTACAGGGTGTTTTGTTGGTACCATCAATGCCTTTAAGGAGAGCCTGAAAGGCAGAACCCAAAAATGTCATACGGAACACTATCCTGCCGCACTGGAGTTTATTGAAAAGTTCTTCATCGCCTGAGATCAGCAGATTAGGCACGAAGGATCGTGCCTTTTCTGGTGCTTTCAAGCACCATCACAAAAAATCAGAGAAAGGAGAAAGAGAATGGAAGAAAATTTTGAACAGCCTGTAGAGAGGCGGGAGGAAGTCCGAGCGCAATATCCAGATGTTTATTTTCCAAGACCTATGCTTGAGCCCCTATGGTATGGGAGGCGTCCGAATCATCGAGTGCCTGAAACAAAAGCCTTAATTGACGCCAACAATGGGCACGTGTTCAGTATTGTATCTGACCAATACAAAGTGGTAAACTACGAAGACTTGGTGGTGATGGTAAGTGATATTACAAAAGGCATCACTGATTACGGTCAGATCAAACTCGTGCCAACTACCTTCAAAGACGGAGCCAAGTTCAAGCTCCAGTTGCAATTCCCCGAAGCACAAAAGTCAATCCGAAAGCTCGACAATATCATGCCAAAGATTGATGTGTTGTCCAGTATTGATCTGAGTAGAAGTTTGACGGGCAGATTTGGGGCGTTTCGTCTCATTTGCACAAATGGGATGGGAGTTTGGGAGATGTTCAAGGCATTCGCTCGCAAGCATCTCGTGTCCCTCGTCCTTCGTGATCTTCAAACGACGATTCAGGAAGGGCTAATGGGATTTCAGAATCAGGTTCTTGAGTGGAGGAAATGGTCGAACACCATGGTTCCGCTTGAGGTTTACAATGACGTGTGGCAACACCTGCCCTTCTCAGCGCATGAAAAAGAGAAAATTGAAGTTTTGCCAGAGGTTTCTACAAAACTGACTTTGAAATCTGCAATGGAGCAGAAGGCGTTGACTGTTTGGGATATGAACGCGGCACTTACGCAATTCTCTACCCACGAGATTCGGAGTGATGTTAGGAAACTTGACATAGAGCCTGACATTGCTCGCGTGATGGAAAGGATGTACAAACGAATTGCTGCATAGAAGGAGGTGCAAATGTATTCCATGACAATAGAACCTGCGATACAAATAGACGACCGACACGAAATTGAACGTTGTTTGGAACGTCTGGGGTACGAAGTTGTTGGAGCGGGGATGATGTTGGATGAGTCATCCTGTGACATACAATTCGATGACAAAGAAAAGAAGTGATAGGATACCGTTCCGATGCACAAACAGATTCATCCTAACGAAGGAGGTGATGCGATGGCGTTTGACTTTGTAACGAAAGAGGAAATTGAACAACTAATTGAAGAGGAGGAATTGTACAGTGAGACTCAAATGGGAATCCTCGAAGGACTTCTTGAAGCTCTTGATGATGGAGGAACAGTCTTTCATGATAAAGACACTGACGAATGGTTCCTTGTCCCAAAAGGGCAGCCAATTCCAAAACATCTTGAAGCGGTAATTCTGAGAAAGTAGTTGACAATTTGTTTTCAGTATGATACCTTCATTCAAAATAACGAATGGAGGTATCAATAATGGAAATAAAAAGGACGAGAACGAGAGGTGAATATTATGTCTATATTTATCTTGATCCTCGTAAATTAGGTACTTATGTCTACGGTGATTACTCATTCGACTATGAACCAATTTATGTAGGTAAAGGAAAACGTAAACGTGCCTACTACTTTGAGGATCATAATAAATTTTTGAAAGCCAAGCTGGCAAAGTTTGGTAAGCCTATCATAAAAATAATTGCTCAAAAATTGCCTGAAACAAAATCTTTTGAATTGGAAATAGGTCTGATCGCTTTGATTGGTCGAAAAGATCAAGGCAAAGGGCCGCTTTGCAACTTAACTGATGGTGGAGAAGGAAACGGAGGGCGTGTTTGGTCCGAAGAATCTAAACAGAAAATGAGGAGACCAAAATCTGAAGAACATAAAAAGAAAATTTCTGAATCTCGAAAAGGCAGAAAACAAGCAAAGGAACATACTGCAAAGATAGCCCTGGCTAACACCGGAAAAACACGTTCTAAAGAAATACGCAAGAAGATGTCCATAAGCCAAAGAGGTAAAGTTCTCTCCGAAGAACATTGCAAACAAATGTCAATGTCTCGAAAAGGACGAGTCCGGCCTAGAATCTCAATACTTAGAGAATATGTGACAAAACACGGTCTAAAACGAACAAGGCCTTGTCGTAAACGGGCGAAGTAGTGCTGCTTGAGTGCCTGAAGGAGACTTCAGGCATTCTATGGAGCAACTGCTCCAATACAAAGAGAAAGGAGGAAGAGAAAATGCAGGAAAGCCGAGATGAACGATACGACCGCCTCTTGAAAGAGCACAAGGAGAGGAAGGAGCGACGGAAGGTAACATGGCAATCTTTAAGCGTGGATGCAATAGACGATGCAGAAGAGGGTAATCACATAACCCTACTTCACGCGGCGTATTTGAGAAGGATGTTGCATAACAGAGAGACAATCAAGATCCTTTGCCCCCCGACAAAGCACCAAATCTACACACGCGGTCTCGGATACAGACGATCTTGTGACGACAAGCCGATTGATTGTTATGTACTTGCCAGCTTTTATTACCCTGGTGGTGGAGGATACGTCGTTGAGAAACCAAACATGAAGATCATTCAGGTTCAATCATTTCATGTGAAGGAGGCATGATGAAAAAAATAGGAAGGAAAGACTGGCTGATGCCAGAAGGTGTCCCGAAGCGGATAAGAGTTTATGACAATGGAGGCGAGTCTGTTGACAGATACACCATTGTCTTCACCCATGCACAAAGTTTCTATCTGAAAGGCTTGACGCCCTATCTTGCTATGTCTGAGGCACCATTTCATCCTCAAGGGTTCTGTCAACACGGCGAGTATGATCATCCTATTGATCGTCCGATGTATAGCCATCTTGGCAAAAAGATCAAGTTTCAAGATTTGCCAGGAGATTGTCAAAAAGCTGTGTTGATGGATTACAAGGATTTTTGGGGCATAAAGGATTAAAGACCGCTTGAGTGCAGAGGTTTTTCTCTGCACTCACTGGGATTTTCAATCCCAAATAAGAGAAAGGAGGAAGAGAAATCGTGGAACGATATATTTGGTCAACGGATATGATGCAAAAAATCCGTGTAAAGGAAATTCGTGAGTACAAAAAGGAGTTCGATGCAACAGCGAAAGCCTATTTCGTATCAGCTCATGGTTATGGATTTGGAAAAGGTGTTACAGTGTTTGGCCCGGCAACATTCGATGAATGCACAACCTTCATTGATGGCATGACAACAGAAAAACCAAAGTCCGAATGTGGGGCTGCTTATCTTGAAAAGAGGTGATGACAATGAAAAAAGGTGATCTGTTTCCGATTGCTTCGTCCTACAGTGTTTTGAGAAACAATCCGAATTATCGCGTTCAATATACTGGGGAATTTCGTTATCCAAAAATACATGAGTTCTTTATCTCAGGGGCAATTCCTGAAGGCTACCAAGCAAGCCATAACATGTGTGTGGCCTACCACATCGGAAAGCTCGTCAAGGTAAAGATTGAAACAATCGTGACGGTCGTGGAGGATGAAATAACAACAGCAGATGGGTTGCTCTACCGCAATGGAAAAATAATCGGTCTCCCTGAAGCTGACCGAGTTGCGAGAGAGCATGGCTGTAATTACGCTGAGGAATTCGTCAGAGAATTGGAGAAGGCTAAAACATGACGAGGTGTGTACGAAAGCACCGGAATGAGATTCGCTCAGATTCACCAGGAAATTGGTGAATCTGCTGGGAAGCTTACTTCCCATGACAAAAAAAATTGAGAAAGGAGAAAGGGAATGAGCACACGATGCCAAGTAAAAGTTGTTCAAGAGGGCTTGGATTGGGGACAGGAAGTAACTCTCTATCATCACACAAATGGGTATCCTGAAAACATGATCCCCACAATTGCAAGAGCTTTTGGGTACAAAGGAAAATATGAGCATGAGGAATGGATAAAAGGTCGAGCAGGCAAAGTTGCAAGTTTGCTTTGTTGGGCTAATCCGGGAGTATTCGAGCCAGAAGATGGTCACAAATTGCATTTTGACATCGACTACTATTATATCGTCCATTGCGACAATCAAGGCTCAATCAGAGAAATGCCAATCTGGATCATTGATGTGTATGAAACAAAAGATGGGTTTTGGGATAATCCAATCTTTTCAGAATTGAAACCACTTCATCTTGGAGTGGAAATCAGAACACTCCTTGAAACCTATCCTCCTGACCAGCTTTAAGATTCGCTGAGATGCAGAAGGTAAGCTTCTGCATCTTATGGGAATCTTAATTCCCACAATAAAAACTGAGAAAGGAGAAGGAGAGTATGATTACAAATCATTACGGACATACCGTAGACTCTGAAGTGCCAACAACTGGCGTCTTTCAGAACAACCTTGTTGAGTGGCTGCATGATGAAATCAGTGGATTGGATGCAATCTCACTCGATTATGAAAGATGCCTCAACTCATTTGTGGATGAAAAGGTTTTGGAGATTCAAAAAATCCTCGATGAAATGGATGGCGAAACGATGGAAGCGTCTGTCAATGACATTCGGGACATCTGCGAAATGCTTGCAAATCCAGGTGACAACATCGATTGTCAGGACAATCTTACATCACTCATTGGTTTTGAAAGAACCATTGTGAAAGAAGAAGCGTGGTACTGGCTTGATGTTTTGAAGTATGGATACAAACTCGACGAAGGTGCCGAATATTCGGCAATCGTTGGGGAAATCTACACGCAGGTCATTAAGTCAAAGTGGCTGATTCGCTGCCAGTTATGCAGCCCATGTTATCCAGGGCAAGGCAACGCTGATTCTGTTGGAGAGTTTCTTGCTTACTCTCTACCACCTGATATGTTTGAGGATGGAAATGAACTGAAGGCGAGAATCTTCACTAAGAAGGATTATTGCACCCAAAACGATGGTGATTGTTCAACATGCAGCCTCGTTAATTACGGAAGAGATTGCATGAACGAGGAGGTGAAACCATGAAAGGTCATTCTGAAAGTGTCTGGATGTGTCCTGAATGTGTTGAGGACATTAAACAAAGAACAACATACTCAGACATCGCCTGTGCAGGCATTCCAATCTGTCCAGAGTGCGGAGAGGATATGAGCTTTGCGTCTGAAGAGTGGGTCGAGGAGGAATGATGAGTGAATTAACAGTGCCAGAAAAGCATCAACTGAAAATCGCCCGGGCAACTTTGAAAATGAACGATGTCGGAGCAATGATCATGGGTGGGCCGACAAAGGCTGAAGCAAAGGAGATCATCAAGCGGCTTGAATTCAAGGCTTTGAGGAAAGCGATCTTTGGGAAGTGAGCATTGCACAGGTGCAGGAAGAAATTCGTGCATCTGATGGAACGCTTTCGTTCCGAATTAAATGAGAAAGGAGAAAGAGAATGAAAACTGTAACGATACCTGTTTATGAGTATGATGAACTATCCGAAGAAGTGCAAACCAAAGTCACCACTGAAACGATCCAATCCATGATTGAGACATTTGATGGCAGTGCTGCATCGTGTTCTGATGGGCTGTACAAAGCAATAACAGAGGCGGAGAAGATGCAAACGCCCTGGTTCACAGTCGAGTATGTTTGGGACTACTGCAAAGAGGAAGTTCTCGAACTTTGCCGGGACTGGATGTATTTCAAAGATGGGAGAGTTTATCGGGAGGAGACATACTGATTGAACGCAATAAGTAACTATCACATTCACTGATGAGATTTTCTCACCATAACAAAATGAGAAAGGGGAGAAATGAAGAAACTAATTGTTTATACTGAAGGAGAAATCACAGTCAATGTTGTCCGACAAGAAGACACAGGAAAAGATGGGTTCGCTATCCTCGCTGGATGTGGGGTGCTGAACCTGAATGAAAGAGGTGCAAGTGATTTGCTGTCCATTCTAAGACAACACATTGAGTATGAAGGTTGAGCGTAGCAGATTGAGCAGGATCGATCCTGCTCTTTCTGGTGCTTTTAGCACCACAACAAAAAAATGAGAAAGGAGAAAGAGAATGGATAATATCGTTGAAACTATCGACGCGGAAGGATTCAAGATTAACATCTATTACGATTCTGATCCTATGAATCCAAGGGAATGGGATAATCTTGGCAAGATGGTGTGCTGGCATCGGAGATATGATCTGCTTGGTGATGAAAAACCTAACAGCTTTGATGGTAACACACCCTCAGCTTTTCTATTTGGACTTGCGGATCAAGTCGATCCAAATGTTGACAAGATTCATTATGAGATGACCGAAAAGATCCGGGACAGTCTTCTGGAAAAGTATTATGTCATCCTTCCTCTGTATCTTTATGATCACAGTGGGATTACAATGAGAACATACTCGTTCAACGACCGTTGGGATTCTGGTCAAGTTGGATTCATCTACGTTTCAATAGCAGATGCTAAAAAGGAATGGGGATGGAAACGATTGACAAAAGCTCGCAGGAAAAAACTTGAAGAGCACCTGATTCTTGAGGTCAAAGCCTACGATCAATTTCT
>Ga0180007_10003115_pt1 | contig 18868 bp, 16 predicted proteins | sample MM_PC_MetaG_FD_121122 | JGI IMG/M metagenome (GOLD analysis project Ga0180007, IMG submission 121122) | Groundwater microbial communities from the Aspo Hard Rock Laboratory (HRL) deep subsurface site, Sweden - MM_PC_MetaG | ecosystem: Environmental > Aquatic > Deep subsurface > Groundwater... | reverse complement strand
AATTGTTTCTCGGTTAAATCCGAGGGATAAGGTTTTCGTTTTTGTTTTTGTTGTTGCATAAGAGTGTAAAGTTAATTACTTTATACCCTTATTTTACAACAAAATGAATTTTGCAACCATCTCTATATCTTTTTATCACTGTCTTTACAATAAAGGGCATTGAGCCCGTGGCAAAAACCGCAGTTGTTTGCCTGATAAATAAATCCCGCACCTTCCTGCGGGGTACTCGGGGAAGGTGCGGGATAAAAAGCGGCTCTAGTCCCCCAGACTAGAGCCACATTGGATATTTATTGTTTTTACTTCATCAGCACCATCTTGCCGGTGGCGCTAAACTCGCCTGCCTGTAAGCGGTAGACATACACGCCTGAAGGCAGGTTGGAGCCGTCGAAGGTTACTTCGTGTGTGCCTGGCTGACGCCAACCGTCTACCAATGTGGCAATCAACCGCCCGGCAGTATCATACACTTGCACGTTGACTTGGCTGTTAGTTGGAAGTTGATAGCTGATAACTGTCGTGAGGTTGAATGGGTTGGGGTAGTTATCTGCCAGTTTTATGTGGGGAGCTACTCTCTGATTTTTTACTCCAGCGCCCGGGACTTCGTGTATAAAGTACGGCCAATTATCCGCGCCGAAGTTGTCTGTGTGAGAAATAAAAATTGTTCCGCCGAGCCAGAAGTCCAACTGGAAGGCTATGAAGTACATCTCACCTGGCCCCTGCGTTATTTCCGCAGAAAAAAAGGGTGTCTGGATGGTGAAGGCACCAATCAGATAGCCCCCTGCGCCATAATCATGAACCCGTATGATTGTTTTAACGTCTACGCCCCAACTCAGAAGAAAAAACTCTCCGGGTACCAAGCCATTAATCAAATGGCTTGTATCAAACACCCCGAAATCAGTAACAACATTGGCTAGAAATACAAAGTTCCAGCCAAAATCATTGCTGTAGTATATGCCTCCACCAAGAGTTAAGGCATATACCTCTCCGGCTGACCCTCCTAGACACAGGTCTTTGATAAATACTGTGTCTGGGATACCCTGAACATGGTGAAACAAAAACGTTTCACCATAGTTCGTACTACGCCCAATTTGGGCGTTAGTACCGAAGCCATGGTTGGCAATGTAGATAACACTGCCAAAACCACTGGCGTAAGTGTCAATACCTGAATAACTCCCAATGGAGTCCCATGTATAACCGCCATCCCTGCTGATGAGATGACAGTATTGGAAACGATGAATTACATCGCTCCACGTACCTAATAGCGCTCCCATATTACGATCTTCACTAACCACCTCAATATATTCTCCGAAAGTGTCCGTTCGATAAAGCGCCGAACCGCCCCACTGATCGGACAATGGTCCGATGAAATAGAAACATTCGTCTCCAACCGCCCCCTGACGAAAAGAGGCAATTACTATGTTATTCGCACAGAACAACATTAGTAGTATCATAGGTAGTATAATCCTTTTCATGTCTGTCTTCCTCTCAATTATTAATGTTCTTTTTTAGGTACTATTGAATGTATAACTTATTATTTTTAATAATTTTTGTCAATAGTCCTAGTCCCGTCCTAATATTATACTATAAAACTCTGAAATAAAATGATTTTAATCTTGTATTATTAGGTGAAAAGGTCGATTATTAAACTAAAATTACTAAATAAAAAGGGAAAACTATATGAAAAAGATACTTTTTACACTACTTGCCATTACCACTTTGGCAGTTGCCTTGCCGGCAATGGCTCAAGAACAAACAGATTCTGCCTCATCCGACTCATTAACCAGAGTTCAACAAATAAAGGAGTATGTTAAGATTGAAACAGTTAATAATTCAACCGGAGCGTCGGTTATTTTCTCCGGCATAAACCAGGAAACTTCCGCTAAATTGTCAGATATCTATGCTAATGAACTCTTTAAAAGAGGCTGGCAATTTGGTAACTACGCTGCCTTTGCTGATATGACAGTTACTCCAACAGCCGGCGGCTTCTCGGTAAATATCAATTGCACCGAATCTTGGGGCGCTGATCTTATCCAAAAATCATTTGCTGATATGGATTTCTTGGCTAAATTCACCCTGCCGATGGCGCAGTTTTTAGCCAATCATGGAATATAATTAAAAGTAAAAATAAATTAAATAAGACCAGCTTTCTCTTTAAGAGGGCTGGTTTTATTTTATCTGTTTTAGACTATAAGTATAATACGCCGTAGCTTTACAGCAAATTTTATCTAACTTTGGCTCAACAATAACTATTTTAAATCATAATAAAATCCTATTTTAAAAAAGCGATGGCGTATAATCAATCTGACTCTGCGCGGCGCTGTTTTGATTAACTTCTCTTTAAGAACTTGATTGAAGAAAGATTAAGTAAATATAATGCATAATCGCTTTTCTTAATTGTAAATGGTGGGCGTGCTAGGAATTGTCAGCCAAAGGCTGATCCACCTTTGGTGGAAACCTTAAAATTTCGTCATTATCAGCGACGCGCTCTAACCTCGGCCAAAGGCCGATCGGCCTCTGGCCGAAACTGTTTTAACTATTTCATATTTTATTGTTTCTTAAACTTTCAGCAAAGTAAACGTAATACATAATCGCTTTTCTTAATTGTAAATGGTGGGCGATTGAGGAATCGAACCTCAGACCTCGTCATTATCAGTGACGCGCTCTAACCATCTGAGCTAATCGCCCATGGTGCCGGGTCCCAGAATCGTCAGCCAGCGGCTGATCGGCCACTGGCCGAAACTGGGGACACGAGGATTTTCAGTTCTTGTCTTATAATGGTGCCGGGTCCCAGAATCGAACTGGGGACACGAGGATTTTCAGTCCACTGCTCTACCACTGAGCTAACCCGGCCTTTAAATCAAAATATATTCTATCAAAAACGGCTGGGCAAGTAAAGCCCAGCCGGTTAATTAACAGCTAGAAAGTGATAGAATCTCGCCCCTTGGCTTGTCCTCTCGATTTCACTCGAGGACTTCGCTCGGGGTCGACCTCGTAGCCCGCCTATATTGCAAGCAATATTTGGCGGACGAGTAAATCTCCCTAGAAAGGAGGTGATCCATCCACAGCTTCCGCTACGGATGCCTTGTTACGACTTCGTCCCTATCATCGATCTTACCTTAGTCCAACTAATGTCAGCTTTCGGGTACTACCGACTCTCTTGACGTGACGGGCGGTGTGTACAAAGTCCGAGAACGTATTCACCGTGACGTGGCTGATTCACGGTTACTAGCGATTCCAGCTTCATGAGGTCGAGTTGCAGACCTCAATCCGAACTGAGACGAGTTTTGTTGGGATTAGCTTCATCTTGCGATTTTGCCACCCTTTGTACTCGCCATTGTAGCACGTGTGTAGCCCAGGGCGTAAGAGCCATGCTGATTTGACGTCATCCCCGCCTTCCTCCTCGTTAACCGAGGCAGTTCTTTGTGAACAATTTAACACAAAGTAGGGGTTGCGCTCGTTAAAGGACTTAACCTGACATCTCACGACACGAGCTGACGACAACCATGCAGCACCTGTCACCGAGCTCCCCGCCTAAATCACCAATTTGCTTCACTCCAAATTTACAACCAAAAAGGTTGACTATCTGAAGTAAACCGAAAAATCGGCTTGATGATTTTGGCGGGGCACCCCTCGATTTCTCGAGGGTTCTCGGGATGTCAAACCCTGGTAAGGTTCCTCGCTTAGAATCGAATTAAACCACATGCTCCACCGCTTGTGCGGACTCCCGTCAATTCCTTTGAGTTTTAGCCTTGCGGCCGTACTCCCCAGGTGGGGCACTTAACGCGTTAGCTTAAGTCAACAACACTGAAAGGGTCGATACTTCCAATGTTCAGTGCCCATCGTTTACAGCGTGGACTACTGGGGTATCTAATCCCATTCGCTACCCACGCTTTCGTCCTATGAGCGTCAGAACCGTTCTAGTCAGCTGCCTTCGCTATTGGTGTTCTAGCCGATATTAACGCATTTAACTACTACACCGGCCATTCCGCTGACCTCTCCCGGTCTCTAGCCTAATAGTTTTTTTAGCAGACTCTGGGTTAGGCCCGGAGATTTTACTAAAAACTTATTAAGCCGCCTAGGGACGCTTTACACCCAATAAATCCGGATAACGCTTGCCACTCACGTATTACCGCTGCTGCTGGCACGTGATTAGCAGTGGCTTATTCCTCAGGTACCGTCACGAATTCGTCCCTGAGAAAAGTAGTTTACACCCCGAAGGGCGTCTTCCTACACGCGGCGTCGCTCCGTCAGCCTTTCGGCCATTGCGGAAGATTCTCGACTGCAGCCTCCCGTAGGAGTCTGGGCAGTGTTTCAGTCCCAGTGAGGCGGGCCATGCTCTCACACCCGCTACCCGTCGGAGCCTTGGTAAGCCGTTACCTTACCAACAAGCTGATGGGCCATAGGCCCCTCTCTAACCACCGGAATTTTACATGGGAATGACTTATGTCCCCCCATGACTATCGGGAATTATTCCACCTTTCGGTGGGTTATGCCCGGGTTAGAGGTAGGTTACCAATGTGTTACTCACCCGTCTGCCATGCCCACACCTCGCTGTGCTCGGTGAAATTACAAGACACAAAATACAAGTAACAAACAAATTTCAAATTTCAATTTACAAATTCCAAAACATTATTATAAACGTTTGATTATTGGAATTTGAGATTTGATATTTGTTTGTATCTTGTTAGTTGTAACTTGTTTCTTCCGAACCGAACAAAGTGAGGTGAGGGCATTCGACTTGCATGCCTTAGACACGCCGCCAGCGTTCATCCTGAGCCAGGATCAAACTCTCAAATAAGATATGGTTTATTTTACTCGCTTCTTCAAGAGTTTGAAGAAGAAGATGTTAAATCATAAAAAAAACATCTTTGGAATTGTGCCCTAAACCAGCTTTAGCTTAGTTTAGGAACAGGAGATTCTATCACTTTTTCAGCTGTCAATGTTCATCTCGGCTACCCCTTTTCTTACCCATTTTAGTGATATGGTGCTGCGAGTTAAGGATTAGAATAGCGCGATTATTTTTTCTTCTTTAAAATTTTTAGGAAGAAAAAACAGGGGGTTTCAACTCTGTTTGCTTTCAGATTATCAACTAGTGATGTCCAAAAGCCTTAAGTTAATTAAAAACCTCTGTCTTTTCTCCGAATTTAACAAATTTTAGTTATTTTTAGAGAATTTTTTATCAATTTAATGATTAAATTGTCATGTGAGGAACCTGTGGATATAATATATGATTTTCTAGGGGTTGTCAATACCTCTTTTTAAACAGAGAAATCCTCTTCCCCCTGATATATTTTATACGCCGTTTCTACATCGCTATCTGCAAAAGTAACAGAAGCAATGGCTTTGCAGAAGTTGATGGCATCCTTTAACGGTTTTTGATGGATGTTGCGGCCAGTGGCATTGCCAATGGCTCCGCTGATGGTTATCTGTTTATGTAATCTGTCTAAAAACTCTTCGGGATCAGTAGAACTGCCGCCGGCGCAGATGACTCCCGTTCTGCCGGCAGCCATAACGGCTTCTTTAAAAATTTTTTCTGATTTTTCACCTTCTTTTTTGGGATAGTTGACTTTGGTAAAGTCTGAACCCAAGGCGCAGGCCACGCCCGTTGCTCCGGCAATTAAATGAGGATCTTTTTCATCAGCAACAGCTTTGCCCCGGGGATAAATCCAAAGCACAGTTAATAAGCCGTTTTGATGCGCTCGGTTAACAATCTGACTGGCTTCAGTTAACATCTGATCTTCAAACTCACTGCCTAGATAAATTGTATAGCCGACAGCCAAAACGTTTAAGCCGTTATTCTTTAAATCCATTACCTGATCAACAGTTACTAATTTCTGGCTCAACGGATCTCTTTGTTCGGTTTTGATTAAATGGCTTTTGGAATTAATTTTAATAAGCATTGGAACGTCAGAATAGCTGGGTCCGTACTTGGCAGCCAAGCCGGCCTGGACAGCCAGGCAGCTGATTGGCGAATCTTTGGCAATCTTAAATAAATGTTCTGGTTCGGCATCTTCCATAGCGATTTTTTCGCCGCCGTCATAAAAGTCATCGTTAAGGTGCTCAATTTTCTGGTCGCCGGCAAACAGCATAACCCGGCCGGTGTTTTTAGTCAGCTCTAAATAGTTTTTAAGATATTCTTTATGTTTGTCTTTTGGCACATCAGCCGGCGCAATAACATCGCTTGAGGTTAATTTTTTGGTTGTCATAATATTGATAATTAATAATTAATGATTGATGACTGAGGATTAAGGATTGGGTAACTTTTCAATTTTTAATTTCTAATTCTCAATAAATTTTCAATGAATTAATTTTAAATTACGCATTTGATAATTGATAATTGAAAATTGGAAATTATTTTAATGTAAAAAATCTTCGATTTTTTTTACCTCTTCTTTATTTCCGATATACAACGGTACTCTTTGATGCAATTCCGACGGTTCAATTTCTAAAATATTTTTCTGGCCATTCGAGGCCCGGCCGCCGGCTTGTTCTATTAAAAAAGCCATAATGTTGGCTTCGTACAATAATCTAAGCTTGCCATTAGGATTTTTTTCTGTTGAAGGATATAAAAAAACGCCGCCGTATAATAAAGTGCGGTGAATATCAGCTACCAGCGAGCCGATGTATCTGGCCGAGACTTTCCCCTCTTTTTTGATTTCATCGATATACTTTCTGATGCCTTCCGGCCAGCTGTGATAGTCGCGTTCATTAGTACTGTAATTCTTTACTTTATCAGGCATGGTAATATTTTCATGAGTCAGCAAAAATTCGCCAATGGTTGGGTCCAGGGTAAAACCGTAAACTCCATTTCCCGTACTGTAAACAAACATAGTGCTAGAGCCGTAGATAACGTATCCGGCAGCCACTTGTTTGTTACCTGCTTGCATTAAATCTTCCATTGTTCCGGGACCTTTTTTAGTAACTCTTTTATAGATTGAGAAGATGGTGCCAACGCTGACGTTAGCGTCAATATTCGAAGAACCATCCAAAGGATCAAAAAGCATAACATAGTCGCCCAGTTCCTTTTCTTTAGAAAGATTGACTATGCCCTCTTCTTCTTCCGAAGCCAAGGCGCACAAATGGCCGCAATGTCCAAGAATATTCACAAAAATATTTTGAGTAAATTCATCCAGCTTTTGCACCTCTTCGCCCTGAACATTGACTTCGCCGGTTAAGCCGTAAATTTCGGCAATGCCGGCTTTGTTGACTTCGCGGGAAATGATTTTACAAACCAAAGCAATTTCATACAAAAGCTCCGAAAGTGATCCTCTTGATTGAGGATGAGTCTTCTGTTCCTGCCAAATATGCTGGGTTAAAGTTGTGCCTATTTTTTCCATAGAATCGCTGATGAACGCAGACCGCGCTGACAACCGCTGATCTTGCACAGACCACAAACCTATTCATCAATGATGTCAGAGGTTCGCGCAATGTTCGCGAGGGTTTGTGTCGTTCATGTTAATTAGTGTTAGTTCTTCTATTATAGCACTTTAAAACAAAAAATAAATAATTGCAAGCAGATTGACAATATCTAAAATAAAATATACCATATTTAAAATAGATCATTGTCAAAAGAGAGGCGTGCCATGGACTTTGACGAAACCTTAGGAGATCAGCGCTTATTTTTAATTTTTTCAATGGCATTGCTTATGGTGTTTAAATCTACTCAAATATTGAAAGATGGCGGAGCTAATCCCCAAGCCATTGAACTCATCTGCGAAGGTATAGAATTGATATCACTACAATTAGACGAAGCTGCTGAACGTCTGGAAAAAGAGAAAAAGGCACAAAAGTGGTTAGAAAAATTTAAAAAAGATCTTCACATCCCGCCAGCAATTGAACCACCTGACTAACATTCGCCTGCCTTGTTCTGGCCAACAAACGCCTCCGGAGCACACATCCGGAGGTTTTTTTATTCACTTTGACAACTTTCCTTGAAAACTATAAGATACCTTATCATTGCAACTTAACAAGGGGGTTTTAATGGGATGGAATTGCCTCAAAATACAAGCAGAAATGGCTATTGGCCAGGCAGAAAATCTGATTAACCAAGCAACTCAACAGCTGCAAACTAAAATTAAAGAAAAGAATCTTGATGAAAGGGGCATTATTCAAGAGGCCCTCGAATTAGCCGATAAACTTTTGTCTGAATCAGGTCTTATTTCTGACTGGGGAGTGTTGGCTAAAGCTATTGATCTGTTTGTTAAAGAAGTAATTAAAAAAGCAGGGCTGACTGACCAAGTCGACCTTACTCAACTCTAAAGCCGCCTCTCGACTTCGCTCGAGGCGGCTTTTTTATTTAAGACTGAAGACTAAAAACTTAAAACTAAAGACTGATTCAAGAAAAAAGGCACCCTATCGGATGCCTTATAAATAATGTTGATGCATTTTCAGTTAAGCATCGCTGTTAATTCAGCTTCGCTTTTCAATGTCTGGGTTTCATCAGGAAACTTGACCAAGATAAGGCCTGTAGGTGTCTGTGCGTGTAACTGCCGGGCTGCCTCGATGATTTGCTTAAGCGCTGCCTTAGTCACTTTACCAAGACAAATACATTGACGAACTCCTTGAGGCAGAAATTCAATGTTCGCTGGCTCTGTCTGCATTTTGACCCCCTATAATCTTGTGAATGTAGTTTTTTTACTTTTTAAACTAGGATCTGAAATTTTTTCGCATTTTACTATACTTTATTATCCTTTGGGAAGTTTGTCAACCATGGCCACTCACTTCATTCGGATTCAGGGTTGACAAAAAGTATACTCCTATTATATACTTTCTGTTATGAAAACTGCCAAACGGCCTCCGGCAAAAAATTCTTTATTTAAAAACTTTTTAATTTTCTTTGTGGTTTTTCTTTTGATTGCCAGTATTTTTAGTTTATACGAAGCCGGCAGCGAAGAAGCGGAAAAAATCAATTTAAGCCAGCTGATTGACTATATCAATCAAGAAGAGGTGAAAACTATCGAGGTCAGCGGGGATAAAATCACGGTAACTTTAAATGATGATTCGCAGAAAGAAACCCGCAAAGAACCGTCTGAATCTTTTAGCGCTCTGATTTCTAACTATGAGGTTGATCAGGAGAAATTGCAAAAGCTGGATATTAGCATTAAAGAAGACTCGTCCGCTTCTGTCTGGTTGAATACTCTTTTGCCCTTCTTGATACCCTTTTTGCTGATCGGCGCCTTTATCTGGTTTATGCTGCGGCAGGTTCAGGGAGCCAACAACCGGGCTATGTCTTTTGGCCAGTCCGGCGCCAAGATGCTAAACCCGGATACTAAGCAAAAAACTAATTTTAACGACATAGCCGGCGCCAAAGAAGCCAAAGAAGAACTGCAGGAAGTGGTGGAATTTTTAAAAAATCCCCAGAAATTTTTGTCTATGGGCGCTAAAATCCCCAAGGGCGTTTTATTGTTAGGCGCGCCGGGCACCGGCAAAACTCTGCTGGCCAGAGCTGTGGCCGGCGAGGCCAAAGTGCCTTTCTTTCATATTTCCGGTTCGGAGTTTGTAGAGATGTTTGTGGGCGTGGGCGCTTCCCGGGTCCGCGACCTTTTCCGCAAAGCCAAAAAATCCGCTCCCTGTATAATTTTTATTGATGAAATTGATGCTGTTGGACGCCAGCGAGGCGCCGGCTTAGGCGGCTCTCATGACGAACGCGAGCAAACTCTTAATCAGATTTTAGTAGAAATGGATGGTTTTGAAGTAGACACTAATATTATATTGATTGCCGCTACCAACCGCCCCGATGTTTTAGACCCGGCGCTCTTGCGGCCCGGCCGCTTTGACAGGCAGGTAATTATAGATATGCCGGACATTAAAGACCGGCAGGCCATTTTAGAAGTTCACGCTAAAAATAAGCCGCTAGCTTCCGAAGTTGAACTGCATACCATTGCCCAAAGAACTCCCGGTTTTTCCGGCGCCGATTTAGCCAACCTATTAAACGAAGCGGCTATCTTGGCGGCTAAACAAGATAAAAAGAAAATCAGCATGGACGACCTTATTGAAAGCATTGAAAAAGTTATGATGGGGCCGCAAAGAAAAAGCCGAGTTTTTTCTGACCAAGAAAAAAAGATAGTTGCCTATCACGAATCCGGCCATGCTATGGTAGCCCACCTTTTGCCGAATACTGATCCGGTTCATAAAATTTCCATAATCTCCAGAGGACGGGCAGCCGGCTATACCATGAAACTGCCTTTAGAAGACAGGTATCTTAAAAGCCAGAAAGAATTTTACGACGAACTGGCGGTGATGCTGGCCGGCTATATCACCGAAAAAGAAATTTTTGCTGAAGTTACTACCGGGGCTAGTAATGATTTAAAAGAAGCCACTAACTTGGCTAGGCAGTTGATTACCCAATATGGCATGAGCGAGGTTTTGGGTCCTAGAACCTTTGGCCAAAAAGAAGAAATGATCTTTTTAGGCAGAGAAATCCACGAACGCCGAGATTACAGCGAAAAAGTTGCCGAAAGCATAGACAAAGAAATTTCTAAACTAATCGCCGAGGCTTCTAAAAAAGCCAAGGAGGTTATTACTGAAAATCGTATAACTTTAGATAAAATCGCTAACACTTTATTAGAAAAAGAAACTCTGGAAAAAGAGGAGTTTGCTGCTTTGTTTAAAAAGTAGTATAATATAATCGCAGTTCGCAAATCGCATACCGCTATTCGGCAGTTGCGATTTAGGATTCACGATTGGCGAACCGCGATTTAAAATTAACTAGTACCCCCATGACTAGTATTTATCGCCAAATTTTAAAAAAAGCTTGGCAAATCACCAAAAAATTAATCTATCTCTGGCCTTTGGGCTTTTTCGTTGCTTTCTTGGGTAATGGAGGAGAATATCAAGTCCTGTTTAAAGAATTCAGCCTGGTTTCAAAGCAGCCGGAAAGGGTAAATATCTGGAAGGAAAATTTTCAGATTTTGTGGCCGGGCTGGGATTTAGGCGGCCTTAAGGCGCTTTTTTTATTCTTTATAATAATTATCGCTCTCGTCTTAATCTGCTTTTTCGTCTGGCTAATTGTTTCATCTTTGGGCGGACTAATTAAGGGAGCGGCTCTTGGCAATAATAATGAAAAATCAACCTTTAAAAAACTGCTGCTAACTGGCAGTAAAAACTTCTGGCCGCTTTTAGGTTTAAATATAATAGCCAAAGTAATTGTTTACGGTTTTTTAATTTTTGTTTTAGGGCCGTTAATGTTAGTTACTTTTAAACAAGGCCATGGATCTCTTAATTTAGTTGTGGTCGGGGCAAGTTTTTTGATCTTCGTTCCCTTAACTATCATTGTTTCTTTGGTAACTAAATATGCCGCTGCTTTTGTGATGCTGGACGGCCAGAAAATGACCGAGTGTTTTAAAAACGCCTGGCGCCTTTTTAGCGCTAATTGGCTGGTAAGTCTGGAGATGGCTTTTATTTTATTTGTAATCAATATTGTAATCGGCTTATGTTATATCCTGGCTTCTCTTTTAATTTTTTCGCCCTTCTTATCTTTAGCCGTGATGAATGCTTTAAATAAGCCGGGGCTTTTCGATATTTTAATGTATAGCAGCGTTACTGTTTTGCTTATTCTGTCGGCTCTAATTGGCGCCTGGCTGGCCACTTTTCAGATTAGTTCTTGGACGCTGTTATATTTAAGACTAACCGAGGGCGGCAAAGCTTACAGTAAAATTGTTAGATGGACAGCCGCTCTGCCGGAAAAATTTAAAAGGAAAAACGTTTAAATTAATTGTATTTTACTATTCAGCCCAGGTTCTCTTAAAGCAACTGGGTTGTTTTTATCCCCCAAATAAAGTAAAATCAATAATATGAATAATGAAAATATCTCCGATTTACAATCTGATTCGCTCAGTTCATCGGCCGGCAAACCCCAAATCGCCAGCTCGGAAACCAGCGAGGCCTTAAAAAGTAAAATGGCGGAAATAGAAAGTAAAACCCTGGAGAAAATTGCCGAAACCAAAGCTGCTCAAACAGGAATTCCTTATATTAATCTAAAAAAATTTCCGGTTTCTCCGGAAGCTATTGCTCTAATTCCCCAAGAACAGGCCGGGGCTTTAAAAGTGGTTTGTTTTTTTTATAACGGTTCCGAATTAAAATTAGGCGCCCTTAATCCCCACAATCCCCAGGTAAAAAGGCTGGTTCAAGAAATGAGCAAACAATATCACACCTTGGTAAGCTTGTGCCTGATTTCGCAACAGAGTTTTAAGCAGGCCTATGATCTTTATAAAAAAATTCCTAAAATTAAAAAGGTGACTTATGGCGTCAAAATTACTGAAGAAGATATCAGTAAATTTCAAAAAGAACTGGCTTCACTGGAACAGCTCCAAAAAAAAGTTAACCGGGTGAATATCACCGACTTAGTAACCTTGATTATTGCCGCTGCCCTGCAAACCAATTCTTCCGATATTCATATCGAAGCCGAAGAGAAAGAAATTGTCATTCGTTTTAGAATCGACGGCGTGCTCCATATTGTGGCTAATTTACTTAATCAAAACTGGAATAAAATTATTTCCAGAATAAAGCTGATTTCCGGCCTTAAACTCAACATCACCGGCAAGCCCCAGGACGGTCGTTTTACTATTTTTCTGGCTGACGATAAAATAGATGTTCGTGTTTCTACTCTGCCTACGGCTTATGGCGAAAGCGTGGTGATGCGACTTTTAAAATCTTCAGGCGCTTCTTTAGAATTTGACCAGCTCGGCCTTAGGGGCCAAGCCTATGTGGGGCTAAAGCAGGAAATAAAAAGACCTAACGGGATGATAATCAGCACCGGCCCTACAGGCAGCGGCAAAACCACTACTCTTTACGCTATTTTGAATAAGCTCAATAAGCCGGAAACTAAAATTATAACTTTAGAAGACCCCATAGAATACAAACTCAAAGGAATTAATCAGAGCCAAATCAATCACAGCCAAGACTATACTTTTGCCACAGGGCTGCGCTCCCTTTTAAGGCAAGACCCCGACATTGTTATGATTGGTGAAATTAGAGACCTGGAAACGGCTGAAATTGCCATTAATGCCGCCTTAACCGGACACCTGGTTATCTCCACCATTCATACTAATGGCGCCGCCGGCGCTGTGCCGCGCTTTTTAGCTATGGGCGTTAAGCCATTTCTGCTTTCTCCGGCTCTTAATGCCGTCATCGGCCAACGTCTAGTAAGAAAAATCTGCAAAAAATGCAAAGTTGAAGATAAAATTGACAACGAAACCATGGCCAAAGTTTTAAATACCCTGTCTAAAATACCCGCTAAATCAGCCGAAAAATTAAACGAAGCAGAACTTCATAATCTAAAATTTTACAAAGGCCAGGGCTGCCCGGACTGTCATGGCCTGGGCTATAAGGGCAGAATCGGTATTTTTGAAATTATGACCATGACGCCGGAAATTGAAAAAATGATTCTGGCCGGCCAGGTTTCGGAATATGATATTCAAGAAATCGCCGTTAAAAACGGCATGCTGACTATGGCCCAGGATGGTTTATTAAAAGCCGCTGATGGCATTACTTCGGTGGAAGAAGTCTTTAAAGTGGCTGAATAATTACTATTAACCGCGCGTGGGGGTTGACACTATTTTGTAAATTTGCTATCATATTACAAGTTATTTTAAGAAGTAATGGCTTGCTATTTTCGAATAACAAGCCACGAGAAAGTCTTAAAAATGCAAGATGAAAACATGACTCCATTAACAGACGATACCGATGATACCATGGTTGATGAAGAAACTTCAACAGAAGACGAAGCTATGGACACCGATGATGAAGGTTCAGACGAAACTACCGAAGAATAAAAATAACCCAACTGACAAAAAGCCCCGCTATCTAAACGGGGTTTTTTGATTATGAAAAATAACTCCTGCCTTGAGCGAAGCCAGTCGCTCACGAGCGGCTGGAAAGGCTGAGAGGTCAAAAACCTCGAGCGAGTCCCGAGCGACCTTGAGCGAGAGAGCGGAGCGAACGAGTCGAAAGGTAGTCGAGGGGCGAGTCGAGAGGGTTTTTTGATTATGAAAAAGTAACTTATATCAACTTATTCAACATATACGACTTATTCAACTTAGCAACTTATCCAACTTATCCCTGGCCTGCTCTAACTTTTCTTTTTCCTGCCTGATAACTTCCTGGGGGGCTTTGCTGGTAAAATTCTGATTGGCTAATTTCTGCTCCTGGATTTCTATATAACGTTTTAAATTAACGATTTCTTTTTCTTTATTTTTTTTCAGCTCATTATTTTCTTTAATATCTAAAACGATCTCGGCTTCATTTAAGTGAATTTCAATTCCCGAGCATTTGGGAGTAATCCTGACTTTGGCCAGTCCTTCAATTACCGCCTTATTCTCTTCAATGAGCATATTTTTTTTGGTTCTAATTAAACAGCTGTAAACTTTTTTAGGATCAATTTTATTTTCCGCCCTGGTATTTCTGATGGAAGTAATAATCTTCTGAATTAATGAAAAATCTTTTTTTACTTGATTATCGATTGCTGATTTTTGATCATTGACGCATGGCCACTTTTGAATCATCAGCAATTCCCCCGGCTTAAATTCATCCCACAGAACTTCGGTGACATACGGACAGAATGGATGCCAAAGAATTAACAGTCTTTCTAAGATATAAAGCAGAATGTCGTCTTTGCTGTGGGTTGAGCCTGTCGAAGTATCTCCTTCGATCTTAGCAATCTCCAAATACCAGTCAGCCAGCTTGGACCATGTAAATTCATAAAGCTCTTCGCCGGCTGGTGAAAATTTATATTCTTCAATATTTTTAGTGGTTGATTCTACAATCTGATGAAATTCCTGAAGTATCCACTTATCCGCCAGAGTCATAGATCTTACCTGCCCCGACCTCTCGGCCACGAGCTCGCCTCCATGTCGAGTCGGCATCGAGACGATGCCGAGTGGGCGAAGTCGAGGGAGGTCTTCGATCTTCGGTCTTTTTATACTCTCAACGCTGCTCAAAATATAACGGCTGATGTTCCAAAGCTTGTTGACGAAATTGCGGTAACCGGCGATTTTTTCTTCAAAAAGACGAACGTCGTTGCCCGGAGTTGCCCCGACCATCATTGAAAGTCTTAAGGCATCGGTGCCAAACTTTTTAATCATGGCCAAAGGATCAATGCAGGTTTCGGGTTTGGATTTGCTCATTTTGGCGCCGGTTTTGGTTCTGACTAAACCATGAAAATAAACTGTTTTAAAAGGAATTTCTTTAAGTAAATAAAGCGACATAATTATCATTCGCGCCACCCAAAAAAAGATCAGATCGTAGCCCGTTTCCATGACTGAGGTAGGATGGAAAGTCTTTAAGTCTCCAATCTTTTGAGGCTTGCCCGCTGTAGCTTTAGCGGAGGCGGGCCAGCCCAAAGTTGAGAAAGTCCAAAGAGCTGACGAAAACCAGGTGTCCAGAGTGTCGGGGTCTTGCAAAATTTTATTTTTATCTTTACATCCACATTTAGGACATTTGTCAGGTCTTTCTATCGATACAATTGGTTCTACAGAAGTACCTCTTTTTATAATAGCTTCTTCAGCTGTTATTCCAAGATTGTTATTTTTAATATTAACAGTGAGATCATTTTTCTCATCTGTACACATTAAACAATACCACACAGGGATTCTGTGACCATACCAGATTTGTCTGCTGATGCACCAGTCCCGCAAGTTATCCATCCACTGAAAATAGGTTTTGTTGAATCTGTCGGGGATGATTTTGATGTCGCCTTTTTTGACCACTTCGCCGGCTAGTTCTTTTAACGATTTATTGCGGCCCGGGATTTTTTTATTGACAGCCACAAACCATTGTTTTGAAGGCAACGGTTCGATGGGTGTATCACAACGATAACAGATAGAAAGGTTGTTGGTGTAATCTTCCACTTTTTCTATGAGCCCTGCTTTTTCTAAATCGCTGACGAACTTTTCACGACAATCTAAAACTGAAAGGCCTTGATACTTGCCGGCCTTATCGGTCATTATTCCTTTTTCATTAATTATTTTTATTGAGTCTAGATTATATTTCTCTGCCCATTCAGCGTCTTGCTGGCTATGAGCCGGCGTTACGCCAATGGCTCCGGTGCCGAATTCCTGATCAACAGCGCGGTCGGCAAAAACTTTAACTTTAATTTTATGGCTCGCCTCGCTGGAGCTAGAGCGAAGCGGGCTCGCTAAATTAACATCTATCTCTTTGCCAATTAAATCTTTATAACGTTTATCTTTTGGATTAACAGCTACGCCGGTATCGCCCAATTTGGTTTCCGGACGGGTGGTGGCAATGGTTATTGGTCCGTATTTGATGTAATATAGCTTTCCCTCTGTTTCTTGATATTCCACTTCGTCGTCAGAAAGAGTTGACTGGCATTTAGGGCACCAGTTAACCACCCGGCTGCCGCGATAAATCAAGCCGTCATCATACATTGTTTTAAAAGCGATTCTGACGGCTCTGGATAAATCCTTGTCTAAAGTGAATTTTTCTCTGGACCAGTCCAGCGACGCCCCGGTGGCTTTTATTTGGCTCCGGATAACGGCTTTTGATTCTTCGGCAAATTTATTGACCCTTTCTAAAAACTTTTCACGCCCTAAATCATAACGGGTCTGGCCTTCTTTGTTTAATTCCTTTTCCACCACCGATTGGGTGGCAATAGCCGCATGATCCATGCCCGGCAGCCATAATGTTTTTTCACCTTTTAAGCGATGGTAACGAATCATAATATCCTGATAAGCCAGCATCACCGCATGGCCAATATGAAGCTTGCCCGTTACATTAGGCGGCGGCAGGCTTATGGAAAAAGCTTTTTTTCTGGGACCGGGAAGATTATCAGGATTAAAAAAGCCGGAAGATTCCCATTTATAATAAACATCTTCTTCATAATCGGCCGGAGTGTAAGTTTTGGGGAGAAGTGATTTCATATTTCTTATTATTGATAAAACGCGGATAGCTCACTGATAACTCATGGAAAAATTATTGGCGTGCCGTCAGTGAGTCATCTGTGCGCTATCAGTCGACAGACCCCGAGCGAGCATAGCGAGTCGAGGGGTGAACTATCAGTGATGTAATTATACTTAAGATAGCAAAAAAAGTGAATTTAGACAATCTAAAAAGAAGATTGAGCCTGATTACCCGACCTTCTTTAAGATGGTTAAATAATGATATAAAATTGCTTACGGCAATGTTTGGGCCATCACTCTGGCCGGCATAGCCATGGCATAAGAAACCACCGACAGAACTTCGCCCGAACCGACAAAAACTTTAGCTAATAGTTTGCCTGCCGGCTGCAGTATGGCCGAATAGGCCAAAACCGTATCGCCTACAGCCACTTTAATATTGCCTGCCAGCCAATAAACAACTTTGCCCCAGATATTTAGCGTCTGCTGAGTCATTGCGCCATACGAATCTGCTAAAAATTTTAGATAGTGGTCGACAGACTGCTGGTTGGCCTGATAAAAAGTCATTTCCTGGTGATTAAAGGCCGGGCCCAATAAATTTATCAATAACGATACGAACAAAAGGCAAATTAAGAGAGTGCGGTAGTTGCGCTGACAAAACTGAACGCCTCCCCGACAACCGGGCAGCAGGTCAGAAAACTTTTTGCAGGATAAAGGATCCAGTTTAAAGGATTTGGCCGAGGCCATTAAACCGAAATGGCTGTATTTTTTGGCTCGCTGGCGAGCCGTGGTTTTTTTAGATTTTTTGTTTTTCATTTTTGTTTTGTAAAATTTATTGATTAAAATATATCTTAATTTATTTTATTTAGATAAAGCATAAAAATTTAACGGAACTGCAGTCCGCACGGCTGACACGTTTAGCATCTTATGAAAATTACTTTCTAAATTATTCTCGGCTCTGGTGATTAGCTGTTGAGTATAAGGATAAATTTTTTGTTCTGCCGAAGCGTTCCAATTTTTAAAAGTTTCTTCTAAAAAATCCGCGCTCGTTATTAATGATTCGTTGATCTCTTTTTCTGCTCGGCTAAAAAAATTATTCCAGGAAGTTTTAACTTTTTCCAGACGGGGCAAATTATTAGGCGCCGCTGCCAGCCGCTTGCCTGCCTGGTAAAAAAATGTTCCCAGGCCCTGTTCAACTTTCTTGCTAACATAAGCCATGCCCGAGTTATAATCAGCCAGCAGCGATTGGCTCAAGAATGGACGATGGCTGAAAATTCTTATCAGATTCCTGCCGGTAAAAAACACTAAATCAACAACCGGCCGGCACAGGTATTCATTAAGGCCTTTAACGATCTTAGAGCTATTTTCGTAATAAGTGGCGGCCTTGGCCTGGCCAAACGAAGTCATCAAAAATAACAGAACAAGAGCGATGATAAAGAATATTTTTATTTTTGTTTTCATTTTATATTTTAAGTCAGATTTGATTCAACTTAATTCAACTTGTCTGAAAATAGTTGCTGTTAAGAATCAAATTGATAATATGGTCGATTTCATTTTTAGAATAACTGCGCCAGCCTCTGGAATCTCTTTTAGCCGCGGGAATTTTACCTTCTTCCTCCCATCTTATTAAGGTTGTTTTATTCCTATCGACTCTGTCTAATATATCTTTTAATCGATAGGAATCAGCTATTTTCTTCATATTTTTTAGCTCACTGACGACACTGACTAGCGCTGACAAGTCACTGACTTTCTTATTTTGTCAGTGACTAGTTTGTGCCGATTCGTGTCATAAGTGATTAAAGTAACAAAAAAATGGCTAACTTCTATTAGCCAAAATATACTACTATACTAGTATACTATAATCATTATAGCGCATTTTGAAAAAAAAGTCAAGCCGATGTATTAGTCCAGCACATATTGGACATTAAGTTATTTTTTAATAAATAATCCACAGGAGAGGTTAAATTTAGACTCCAATGATAACGTTCGGTATTATACCATATCAGCCAATCAACAAGCTT
>Ga0180007_10003114_pt1 | contig 18869 bp, 13 predicted proteins | sample MM_PC_MetaG_FD_121122 | JGI IMG/M metagenome (GOLD analysis project Ga0180007, IMG submission 121122) | Groundwater microbial communities from the Aspo Hard Rock Laboratory (HRL) deep subsurface site, Sweden - MM_PC_MetaG | ecosystem: Environmental > Aquatic > Deep subsurface > Groundwater... | reverse complement strand
TCATTCACTCCCGAGATAAGATCCCAATCCGTATGTTCTCCTGGGTAAAAATAGGCCAAAACCTCATAATCCAGCCCCGGTCCAACCCCGTACTGCATAAGAATCATCCTGCTGTCATGCCCGTCTTCATAGTGCACATAAACATAGTAAGGATCGGAAAACTCATATTTGGTAACTATCCAACTCCCTCCCAAAACAGGATCCTCGGGAGAAATAGTGGCGATAGACCCGCCAATGTAAGACATCGCCTCATCGTAAGTTGTTTCAGAATCGTCTTCTTCTTCCTCGTTTTCGACTGCGACTTCTTCAGGGGCATCTTTACTCTCGGCTGCAGACTCCTCACTCACTTGAGACTCGGTACTTGGCACTTGGGACTCAGTCACCTCGTATCCACTCCCAAAAGGTATAGCCTGGAAAGTCGCAAGAGCATCATAAAAAGTGTTTCTCAAAGTGGTTCTGTTGTCCTCATCATTATTTATGTGAGAAATTTCATAAATATATCCGCCGGTTCTTTCTACATAAAAAGTTTGAACATCCTGCAGCTCGGTTATAGCCTCCAAAGCCGGCATGAAATCGATCCCGACACTACTTTCGATAACAGATTCGGAATACTCCGGATAAGTGGCCTCAACCCATTCCGACAAAGTCATCTCTCCGGCATCATCATGCAGCGCAACAATAATGTAATCCGGATCAAGCGGAGCATCATCTTCCTCATCACTGTTATCTGCCAAAGGCAATTCAAACTTCACATAATCGCTAAACCTGGACATTTCCCAGTCACTCGATATATTCCATGAGAACCCAAGCCCCTGATCAGTATAAACCTGCTCCTTAACTTCATCCGATTCGTCTTCCAATGCCTCGATAATTTCAATATCAAGAATTTTTAAAACATCTTTACCCTTATCGCTAGCCTCGGTCACTTCACCGTAAACCTCAAGCAAATTTCCAATATACTTCTCTCCATCAAGATTGTACTTAACACTGTAAACATAAAGAATGTCGCCCTCCTCGGTCTGAAGTAGGTGAGTGGCGCTTTCACTAACCCTAATCCCTCCAAGTGACTTCAAGGTGCCCTCATAAGTCTCAAAAACAGGTTCAACTTCGACTTCTTTCTCCAAAAAAGGCAAACATCCACTCAAAGGCAGAATCAGAACCGCAAGTAAAACAATAATTTTTTTCCTCATGATCGAAAAAGTTAAATTTTATAATAAAGAAGCTTGTCTTTGGGGAGATTCAATACCAAGATGCTTGTACGCACGATCTGTTATCAAGCGGCCGCGAGGGGTCCGCTCAAGGAAACCAAGCTGAAGTAAAAAAGGTTCGTAAATCTCTTCAACGGTATTTTGCTCTTCATTCGTAGCGGCCGCAATAGTGCTTAAACCAACAGGTCCGCCGTGAAATTTGTCCGCAATGGTTGTGAGGATCTGGCGATCTGTATTATCCAGCCCCAAATCGTCCACTCCAAGTGCGGAAAGAGCCTTCTCGACAATAGGAAGACCGATTTCGCCGCCATCCTCATAAACAACGGAGAAATCTCGTACCCTCTTAAGTAATCGGTTCGCAATTCGGGGTGTCTGACGGGAAGATTGTGCGAGTCTGGAAGCCGCGCTGTCCGCAATCTGATATCCGAGAATCTCAGAAGAACGTTTGATAATCTGCTCAATCTCAGGTTGCTTGTAAAATTCAAGCTTAATCACATTCCCGAATCTGTCCCTGAGAGGGGAGGAGATCATAGAAAGCTTGGTAGTTGCTCCAATCAATGTGAATTTCGGCAGAGAGAGCCTCATAGAACGCGCTGCAGGGCCTTTACCGATAACAATATCAAGGCAAAAATCCTCCATCGCGCTGTAAAGAATCTCCTCAATAGGAGTTTTCAACCTATGAATCTCATCAATAAACAAAATATCGTGTTCCCGCAAATTCGTAAGAATCGCCGCCAAATCACCCTGTTTCTCGAGAGCGGGACCGGCGGTGGTCTTCACATTAACACCCATCTCGTGAGCCAAAATATTGGCCAAAGTTGTCTTCCCAAGTCCCGGAGGGCCGTGTAGAAGCACATGTTCGAGCGCATCCTCTCTCTTTTTGGCAGATTCAATAAAAACCGACAAGTTCTTCTTAACCTCAACCTGCCCGATATAATCTTCCATAGATTTCGGCCGGAGAGAGTTTTCATGCTTGTCAGTCTCTTTCGGGGAGGAGGCAACAACCCTTTCTGTATCGGATTTTTTGGAGATAACCGCCATAAGATGAAAATTAACGGTTTCAAAATAGCGTAAAACCCCATAAAATACCATATGATGATTACAAAAAACGGGTTTTTCAAAATCAAGGATGTGGTGGGCGTATTTGTCGGGGTGTTTCTCCTGATGATAGGAGTAGAATTCCTGATGAGCAAGATCCCGTTTTTCACTCAAATGATAGAGGATGACCTTTCCGGGTTAGGTTTTATTATGCTGTACTTGATTCAAACCATGATTTTTCTGATTCCGCTTCTGTTATTGATGGTTTTCAGGAAAGCTTTCAGCTTGAAGGATTTAGGATTTAAAAAAATAAAATTCCGACAAATCTTGAAATATGCAGCCCTGGGATATCTGTATTACTTCATAATAGTCCTGGTGATCGCCCAAATAAGCTTCTCATACAACATAGAAATCCCGGGATTCCGGCAGCAAGAGTCACATATTCCGCTAATCGGGGAGAGCGGGCTTGGAGCTGCGATAGTGGTTTTGATAATTACACTTCTGGGCCCGATTTTTGAGGAAATTTTCTTCAGAGGGTTCTTATTTAAGACAATGTTAGGGCGTTGGCCGACGTGGATTGCATTCATCGTTTCAGCCCTGATTTTCGCCGCCATACACCTGGAATTCCAGAGCATAATCCCGATTTTTTTGTTGGGATTAATCATGAATTGGATGTTCTTTAGGACAAAAAGCCTTTACCCCGGCATATTTTTCCATATTATTAACAACGCAATAGCGCTAGGATTGGAGTACTTCATTTATTTGAATCCTGCACTCCAATTAGGATGAAATCATGGGTTGGAGGCTAAAAACATCGAGAACAGATAAAGGATTAGGCGCAAGCCAGGACGAAACAATGTATAGTGAAGTCGCAAAAAGAGAACCAAGCTCATAGAAAACTCAATAAATATATTATGCCCGCGTAGCTCAGTGGATAGAAGACGCGCAGCGAAGCGGAGCGTCCTAAAAAAATAAGAAATTATAATTAGCTTGTTACGATAGTAAAAAATAAAGTAAGAATAATTATCAGACGAAACGAAAAGCACAGTTCATATACAATAAGCACAAACATGCCCGCGTAGCTCAGTGGATAGAGCAGAAGCCTTCTAAGCTTAAGGTCGCAAGTTCGATTCTTGCCGCGGGTACCACACGCAAAACAGAATGAAATTCTGATTTTGCGCGAATAAAAACAAAGAATTGTGCCTTGAACTTAGGCGTAAGCTAGTTTTAAGCGAATATATCGACTTTTGCAGATTAGAAACGAACCTACCCAGATTGGAGGTTCGAACTTTTTAATTAAAGTTTACTTGCCGCAAATCTTCCATTCTTGCCAAGTTTTCTATCTCGAAAATCAGAAATCCTCAAGACAGTTCTTTTATGAGTAAAAGGAGTACAAATATTTACAAAATTTCCTCCTTTGTCTTGAGCAAGGATTTCAACTCGGTATTTTTTCCTCTACTTCTTCTTTAATTAAATCGACACCAACATCGGTAGCACCTTTTGGAGCTTCTACTGAATGATCCTGAAATAACCTTAATAGTTCCTTGTTATCCATAATATTTTTACGAAGAAGTGTATTTTACCAAAAAAGAGCATTTTGTCAATCGGTTGCGTTGCTATGACAACCCAACCTTATTCCATTTCCCAAACCTCCGGAATCTCCTTAATAAATTCCTGTGCAAGAGTATATGTGTAAGCACCTTGATAAGGCATTAGAATAATATCTCCACTTTTTGGAAGACCTTTTGTGAACATATAGTATCCCCAAATATCATCCGGTGTGCAAAGAGATCCATATAGTACAAACGGTATTTCTCGCTTGAGATCAAACTGACTCAAATTAATCAAGGGGACATAATAAAAAAACTGATGTTTCTCCCATCCTACCATATTTGTCCCCCCGTCTGTGATGGCAAGATTCTTGTCTTTGACATCCATAATTGTGAGCAAGAAATGCATGGTGCTATGAGAAATGAATCTCCCTGGTTCGGCATACAGATGCACATTGGGTAGTAATGGCAAAATTGTATTTTTATAAACAGCAGAGATCTTCTCGGCAAAAACATCGATAGGATCCACCTTAATAGGCAGATAACGCGGCTTAAATTTGTCAGCCAGCATATGCTTAATATGTTTATCAAAATCGGGTATATGTGTCTCCTGATTAGGATTCCACGGATAAATACCCTCGGATGTTTCGGGATAAAACCCGCCACCAATATCAATATATTCAAAATCCAGTCTCTCTTCTACTCTGAAATGTTTCTTGAAATATTTGGAAAGCTCATCAAGTGTTTTCAGGTACTTATCAGGAGTTTTGTTGAAACTTATATGAAAATGTACACCACAAAAATTAATATATTTATATTTCTGCGCTTGGTCATAAAACCCCTTGAGATCGGATAGGGGAATGCCAAACTTGGTCCAACCGCTTTGCATTTTGGTATAAATCCGAACGCCGCAGCGCATAGTAACTTTTTTCTCACGCGCCATCTTCGCCATGAGCTCAAGTTCACGCAAACTTTCAAGATTAACGGTCACTTTTGAATGATGTTTCAAGATCAATTCAAAATCATCACGCGTCTTAGCGGGCCCCGTATAAATAATTCTTTTGGAACCTGCCTTGAGGGCAAGCTTAAGCTCGCGTCTGCTTGAGACATCTATATTTTCACCTTCGGAGACGACTGTTCGCAGCAGCCCGGGATAATAATTGCTTTTTGTCGCAAAAAATATACTTAAATCAACTCCGTACTTCTTAAAAGCATTCTTAAAACTGCGAATATTTTTCTGAGCCTCTTTTTTGTCAAAAATATAGAGTGGAGTTTTGGATTGTTTTACAATCCTTAAGAATTTTTCTTTATTTATCATTTCCAATAATTAGATTCTCTATTTGTTTGAGAAATTTCTTGCCTTCTACAGAAAAAGTATATCCATTTTTACGAAGGTTTAACAGAGGACGATGCGTCATCGAAAATCCCATAAAATAATTGTGAGAGATAGTGATTTTCTCCGGATTGGCATGATAAATGAAAATCGCATCATCTTCGAAATCACTAGCTTTTGAAGACGCATAAACAAAACCACCGGATACGGGCTGATAAAAGCCAACCTTTGCTGTATTGATTTCTGTGTCAATATGACCATCCGCCAAAAAATCCAGATCCAAGTTAAAGCCCTGATAGCTTGTATCAGGTATGAATCTCTTATTTAAACTCAATTCTCCGCCACAAGTAACCTTGGCAAACTCATTGCCGAAATTAAGCCCGTGCAACAGTTCTTTTTTGAAAGAAATTTGCGGTGTTGAACCTCCAAGTCTAGGGTTACATTCAATAAAATAGATCTCATTATTTCGGATAATAATGTCAAAGTTGGCAACTCCTATAAATCCTAGTTCTTGAAGCGCTTTTCCGGCTTTCTCAAGATAAGAATTAAGCTTCTTAATAACAGATTTTGAAAAATAAGAAGTTTTAACCCATTGGATTCCGTAATAAACACTTGTGCCGTTTGCATTAAGAAAATAAGCCTGCACACGCAAACCGGAAAAAACCATTTTTTCCGGACCGATCAAAACACTAACCCCGATTGGCAAACCGTTATCAATGAATTGACGACAAAGCAGAGGCAGAGGTGCCTTTTCGGAATTAATGAGTTTCTTTATCTCAGACCTGTTTTTTGCGAAAAATGTACCTTTCGAACCGTTGCTGTCAGGGATTTGTACAATAACGGGAAAGGTATCTGCGAAATCCACATCTTTCTCGTTACGCAAAATCCAACTTTTTGGAGAGGGTAAACTGTTTTTTTCAAGAAATTTCTGAAAAAATATTTTATTTTCTATCTTCTTTTGAATCTTCCAAGGCGTCACGACAAGGCCAATACCTTGTTTCTCTGCCCACTTCTCAATGTAAGTAGAGGAATGAGTATCCAAAACCAACGAATCTACGCCTTTTTTCCTAAGAAGATCTGCCAAATCTGTTTTGGAAACTACTTTTTTTTCATCGGACCAAGCTTTGCTTGATGGGAGGTCGATATTGATAATCTTATTATCGGAATAATTCTTTTTCACAAGATCTCCACAAGCACTTTCATCAAAAGTTATGCAGTAATAGTTGCCTTTATTGTTTGAAAATAAATATTCGAGGCTTTCGAAGGAAGCGATTTTTAAACCAATCATTGTATCGATATTTTAATCTTATTGAATGCTTTATTAACATTTCTCTCGGCTTCCTCGGGGGTTTTCCCTTTTGCTGAAACATATCCTATGTAATCAGAACCTTGTGGAGGAACATAGACATTACTTCCTTCGCAAACAAGTGTATCTACATTAAGGACATTGGGGTCATCTGTAACCTCTGGTGGAATAAATATTTTTTCAACCTTACCTGATTTGGCAGGTATTAAAAATTTCATCATAGTATGACAACGAATACTCTTTTCATAATGTCTTTTTACTCCGAGAGCGACCATAATCGATTCAAACATGAGATTGTAACCGGTAACTGTAAAAATGGTATCGTGCAAATCATCACCACCAATACGACAACCAATTTCGACTATCTTAGGGCATTCTTGAGTAAAAATGATTTCGGTATGAGTGGCTGAATTTAAAATACCCATCGTATCAACAGTTTTTCCTATGAGATCTTCTATAAGACATTGTTCTTTCTTGTTGCAGACATAAGGGAGTTTCGCTGCAAGTTGCATAACACAAGGAGGAGCCATGCGTATTTGATATTCAATGCCCATAATAGTAGTCTTCCCGTTTTGAGTAACTGCATCCACGCTTATCTCCGGACCTGCCATATACTCTTCGACAAGATAATCTGTCACCATATCCACATGATCTGGCACACCGATAAGATTCATCTCTTCTTGATCAAAAGCGAACATATCTTCCGAAACAGCTTTCATCTTTAAATATTTGATAGCTGCCTCGTAATTTCCCTTTAAACCTTTTAAGTCACTTTTATCCCGAATCATAAAAGTCCCATAACTGGCGTTGCCCCCAACAGGTTTTGCCACGCATGGCACGCCGATGGACATAACAGCGCTAAGTAGTTCCTCGTAATTTCTACAAAGCTTATATTTCGGAATAGGAATGCCTCCTTTTTCAAGCTGCTGCCTCATGTGATATTTGCTCCTGCAGTTGAAAGCGGTAATCGGATCATTGCCGACGCACCCATACTGTTTAGCCAAAAGGGCTGTTAGGGGGGTGAGCCATTCTGAGGTCTTGATTGTGACGGCATCGAATTTAACAGATTGAGACCCCATGAAATTAAGGACAGCTTTTGTTTCCCGCAGGTCATAAGTGAAATGCTCTTCAAAAACCCCCGGCATCGGATCAAAAGAACCATCGCTCAAAAGATAAAGTTTGCAACCTAATGCTTTTGCATCTTCAAATCCTTGATAGACTATTTGGCTATAATCAGAGCCGGTAACAATTAAGACATTTTTTTTCATCTAAAATTGGAGGTGATAAAAAGGAGGCTTGTCCTTGTATCTTTGAACAGCCATCCAAAGAACTTCCTCCAAAAGTTCATCATAACTATATCCGGCAAGTTTTGCAGCAATTGCGATAAAATCTTCTTGGTTTATTGAAGGGTTCGGATTCAGCTCGATCAAAAACGGGTTACCTTCCTTGTCAACTCTTACCTCAATTTTAGCATAATCGTGACAGTCAAAAATATTATAAACATCAAGTGACATTTCACTGATTAACTTTTCCAACTTAGCATCTACTCTTGCGGGTCTTTCAACCTTGATCGAATCAAGAACTTGTTTATTCTTGTTATCCCAAAGATCGGACGAATAAATATGCCAATAATCTTTTGGCATTTTATGGAATACAGAACGAATTAAAGGGAGAACTTCGACTTCATTCTCATTCCCGATAAGACAAACATCGAATTCGTTGCCTTCGATATACTCTTCGATTAGTGCCGGTCTTCTGAACTTTTCTACAATTATTTTGAGTTGCTTCTTAAGATCTTTTTCATTGGTCACAACAGATCGATTGTTTATTCCAAAGAAATTATCGGAATTGGCCGGCTTAACGATTAAAGGGTACTGCAGATCTTTATCTATTTCGTCATCCATATTTTCAACATAATCCCAGTCAGGCGTAGGGATGTCATGATATTTAAGAATTTTTTTAACCTTTATCTTGTCTCTCGAAACAGAAAGAGTAGTGGGATTTGATCCGGTATATGGCAATTGAAACATATCCAAAAGGGCCGCTGCATGGGACTTCAATAGGGGGGAATTATAAATCGCTTCACAGAGATTCATCACTAGATCCAAGTTGGCATTTTGTATCTGCTCAATAGGGAAAACGGTATCACTGATATCGAACAAGCTGACATTATAACCTTTAGCCGCTAGGATGTTTTTGATATTTTCTCCCGTATAAATTCTTTTGGTGGTATCGTCGGAAATGGATAGCAAAGAATTAGTTATAATCCCGATATGAAGTTTTTTTATTTCTTTATGATCAATGATCCTGATTTTTTCGATTTTTGAAGCTTTTATGATTTGATCTCTCACTAATGAGGCGGATGAAAGAGGAGATTTTCTTATTGTTTTGCCTAGAGAAGAATCTTTATGAAACCGAGTAACTTTAATTTCTATTTTATTCATCAACTTATTCATAAGTGTTTCAGCTTCCTGATATGTGCGACCTTTTACTACAATCCACCCGGCATTTTCAAACCCCTCCGGAGGTGCCAAAATAGTATCTCCTATATCTTTGGTGGATATAAGTTGAATAACATTATTTGTTTTTTGAACTTCTTTGATGCCATCTATATTTGTAATAATTCCGGAATGATTCGGAATGAAATAGCGGCATATGGCACATTCTTTTGATGGATTATTTGCATAGTTAAAATTAGCATTGCAGGCAATTTTTAGTCCGACACCTACCATATCTATATTCCATACATGTTTAACATTTACATAAATATCATCACCGCCCATTCTTGACCCGACTTCTACGATTTTAGGGCCTTTTGATGTTATTTTAATCTCAATATGAGCCAAGCTGTTCTGGACACCAAGGGCAATCATGGAAGACTCGGCAAGTTTAATTACTTCCGGTTCTATTTTTGGGTCCAGCCTGGCGGGTGTGATGTCTCCGTATTCGATGAAATAAGGCGGCTTGATAGGTTGTTTCTCGTTGATGCCGATCACATGCGGTATCCCGAATTGAGAGAAACACTCCAAGCTTATCTCCATGCCGTTCATGTACTCTTCATACAAAAAAGCTCCATCATTTTGTTTGAATATAGGATTAAATGTTTCTGTGCAATTTTTCTGAAGATATTCAAATGTGTTTTTTGCTTCCTCCTCACTTTTAATCATGATTACGAACTCGCTGTCGGCACCATATACAGGCTTCATGACGGCCGGAAAACCGATTCTTTTCATAGCTTTCTTTAAATCGCTTTTGTTTTTGACCAAATGAAACATAGGATTTCCAAGACCTGTTTCATCAAGCCGTTTTCGCATTTCGTATTTATTGCGTGTATTTATGGCTGCCTCATAGCTGTTTCCGGTCAGCTTGAACTCTTCGCATACTTTTGCAAGTAAAGGCACATCATCTTCCCAAAAAGTAATTGCGCCATCAAACTTAATCTCAGGGTTGACCTTGAGAAAAATCTTTAGTTTATCGATTACTTCCTTGTGATTATATGTATCCGCTTCGATAAAATGATCGACGAGTTTTTTGTTTACATCTAATTTTTGATTAACCAAAATCACATTCATCTCAAGTTTTTTTGCCCTTTCCAGAGTGAATTTTTTTTTCTTCCCGCCAGAGTTTATAAAAACGATGTTCTTATTAGATAAACATTTGTCTTTAACCATTTATTTTTTTTAATGCCAAGTAGAATATATTATAATTTCCAGATAAAACAAGAGATAAGAAAAATAAGGGTATAGTAGAATTGAATAAATTTTCAAAACAAACTAATATCCTGAAAAACCTCCGCAAAAAGCTCCTGAGGAGAACTTCCCAAAAGCTCCCGCCCATCCATATCAGCCGCATAATAAGGCAGCCCATCTTCATCGTATCTAACTTCAAAGGTAACAGAATGAGGACATTGAAGGGCGCCGGCCTCAAGCTTGTGGGCAAACCAAATAACATTTTTTGGCCTCTCGGGAGAGTCAAAAATAATATATCCGCGCTCTTTAAGTTTAAACAAAAACTCATCTTGAATTTCTCGAACCTCAACAGTTTCAGAAGAAGCATTATGAAAACGGAAAACAAAATCATTTACAGTCAATGAAATATAAGTTTCGTCGTCCTCAACCTTGGAAGGCTGCTCAACATTCTTCAAACTCGGTAAAACAACAGCAGCAATCACCATAATACAGCCGGCAACAGTAACAACTCTATTTATATTTTTAACCTCAACCATTTTTCAGTAAAAATATCTTCTTTTAAGAAGGTAACTTCTACAGGTTAATCTCAGGTATGTCAAATTTGATTCAATCTGTAAAGAAGCATAATCACATCCTTTCTCATCATCTCCTCGTCGGGATCAAACTCATCTCCGTCAACATCAATCAGATCATTTTCATAAGCAAAATAAACATAGGGCCTATACCACTCGGTTGATTCTGTAGCAGCGATATCGGAGAAAATTTCCTCGGAAATATCTACTTCGCTCAAGTCGGTACCCGCAGTTTCAAGTACGATTTTAAGCATTTCAACCTTGTTTACGGTAGCGGAAGGCCGGAAAGTTCCGTCAGGATAACCTTCAACAATCCCGAGATCGGCAGCAGCGTTAACATACTCCAGATACCACGACCCTGCTATTACGTCAGGGAATAAGGAGTTAACCCCGTCATTTGGAGCATACCCGAACGCCTCAAGTAAAACTTTAGTGGTTTCGGCGCGGTTGATAGGGGAGTCCGCCTCCAGTGCGCCCGTATCATCATTACCCGTGAAGATACCCTCTTCCTGAACCCAAGAAACGGCCAGGCACTCCTCATCATTAAGCTCCTCAGGGTTAATATCGGGGAAATCACCGCAAACTACCTCGGCCACACATTCACCTTCGATAACATTTTCAGCTCCAGCTACACTTGCATAACAGTTATTGGAATAAGTTGCATAAGAGCCATCAACCTCACCGCAAACCGGGGCATATTCTTCGGTACATTCAATGTCGATTGCCTCTTCACACGAACCTGCAAAATAGTCCGCCTCATCACATTCACTGCCGTTATCAAACACGCAAACACTATAATATACGGCATTATCATCAAGTCGAGCCTCTATATCCCCGCCGTTCATTTCACAGAAGCTGTACTCTTCACCGCAAACCCCGGTGTAGAAATCTTCCAAAGAGCAAGAACTTTCATCTTCAAATAAACAATTCCCCTCAGAAACAGTATGTCCAAGTTCAGTGCAGTAATCTTCTTCCTCAGTAGCAATCTCTTCTTCTTCTTCGACCGCAACAGTACTTCCATACTCGTAAGCACCCAGATCATGCCCGAGACCCGCAGGGCGAACCCCTCCCGTTAAATCTTCGGTAACATCGGCAAGAGTAGTACCGCTGTCTTTGCAGTAACTTTCAGCGGTTATAGAGAAATCATCGGTAGCCGCGCTTGTGAATCCGGGAACCTGATCAACATTTTGAGCACCGATAGTAATAGGACTTTTCGCCCTGTCTTTAACCCAAATATCGGTCTCTGCATTATCGTAGAAATTATTGTAATTCACGGTTCCGTATAACAGATAACTTTTTATATAAAGCCCATCTCCTTCACCATTCGATTGCCCTGAAGGATCAGAATCATTTTGATAAAAAATATTATTTATAATCTGTAAATTCGCAGAATCCGCATAGATATAAACCCCTCCGCCGCTTTCATCAGCTTCATTATGAGCAAAAGTATTGTTGTAAAGAGTGGGGAAAGAATAAACCCCGGCATATATCGCTCCGCCTTCACCATTTGCTGTATTGTCGTAAAAAAGACTGTTTTTCACAGTTCCTCCATAAGCATTAAGATATGAAAAATACAACGCTCCGCCGTCTCCGGCAGCGGAATTGTTCTTGAAAACGGCACGATTTATAGTGCTGTCTGCTCCAGGGGAAGAAATAGCAATAGCTCCGCCACTGTTTGAAGAGTTATTTGAATCAAAAATACAATTATAAGCATCCAAAGAACCGCCGTAAACGTAAACACCCCCTCCAATCTCTCCATACCCGTTTTGAACGGTCAAACCTTGAATAGTTGCATTTGCGGAAATATTAAAAATACGTCCCGAATTCCCTCCATCAATAACCGCCAAAGTAGGATCGCCACTTGCAGACCTGACGGTAAGATCTTTATCAATAACAAGATTCTCATAATAAGTTCCATCGGCAACCTCAATGATGCCGCCGGCCTCTGCATTGTCGATAGCTTCTCCGATAGTCAAACACTCGGTGCCAACCGAAATAACCCCATCTTCATTGTCATCAAGACATGTATAAGTAACCTCATCGGCAAAAGAAAGAGGCAGTCCTGCAATCAGCAAGACAAAAGCAATCAGTACGATTTTCTTCATTTCATTTTTGTTTTAAGGAGCAAATTTTTAGAGTTTTCTCAGTCCATATTTAGTAGAACCGAATACTCATCCGCTCCATTATACTCGATAGCGAGCCAGCGATAAATAGTTTCTGCGACCTCGCCGCGAGTCATATAGTGACTTGGCTCGAAATAAGAGCCGTTAACAGGAGCAAGGTTGAGTTCCTTTGACATGTTTGCATAAGGTGAAAACCAATCCCAGCTACTTACATCTTTGTAAGGATTACCGATTACAACAGGCGAAACATCCGCATCCGCCGCATTCAGAAGAATTTTCAGGAACTCAACCTTATTAACCGAATTACCCGGCTTGAAAGTCCCATCAGGATATCCGTCAACAACCCCGGAAACTTTTGCGGTGGCAACATAATTGGCATACCATTGACCGTTGTCAATATCAGGGAAAGTCAGGTTGGAACCGTCGGAAAGATCGGCATCAAAAGCTTCAAAAATCATCTTAAGAGCTTCAACTCTGGAAACAGAATTGTCGGGTTTGAAAGAGCCGTCGTTATAACCTGTGATTATCTCCTGTTCCCGGAGATATTTGATAGCTTTATAATATTCATGATTTGTATCGACATCAGAGAACAGAATATTGCTCATAATTTCGCTGGTTCCAACAATTGCTCCGTTTTTAGCTTTGATTAGGACATTTTCAGTAGAAGTCGGAGTGAAAATCACTTCTGCAACACCGCTCTTGAAATTGCTTTTACTCAAAGAATCGAAAGCGAAATCACCATCACCGATGATAGTAGTCAAAGCAACATTGCCTGACAAATTATAAGAAGGTGTAAAATTACCGCTCGCATCAACAGCCTTAATTGTGACGGTTTCAGGGATCCCTATGACGAACTTCCCATCGTGTTCAATCTCGAACCCGCTTACAAAATTAAGCTGTGAAATAACGGAAATGTCTGTTTCAAGTTTATAATCCTCAAGTTCAAAAGAAAGGGTGGTTGTACCTTCTTTGCCGGGGGAAAATATAAGTGTGTAGTGTCCGTTTTCAAAATCATCTTTTTCAAGATGAGAAATGCTCAAATCCCCAACTGAAGGGTCGGAAAGTGCAATCTGAATGCTTCCATCAAACTCAGGACCTGCAATCCTGTTGCCTGATACATCATTCAAGTACATATAAATAGTCAAATTACTGCTCGCAAGAACATAAGAATCGTTTGTGAGAGAAATTTCATGGAAATCTCTGGAAACAATGGGTTCCGGTTCCGGTGTAACGATCTCTTCCTCGATATCTTCTGCAACTTCTGACTCAACTACGGCCACCACTTCTTCCGTAACAGTGTCGCTTGTATAAGTGTAGGTAACAGTATCGTCGTTGTCGACTGTAGACTGCAGACTGTCTATTCCATCAAGGTATTTTTGAACATAATCGAGAGGATGAATAGTGTAAGCAAGAAGGTTCTCGTATCCGACAGCTTTATTTATAGCATCAAAAAACGAATATCCGAGCGAAGAATAATCAGAATAACTGAATGGCCAATAAGGATGCCAGGGGGCCTCGTCATTATCTATTTGGAAATGCAGGTGATTCGTTGTAGCCAAACCGGAATCGCCGACTTTCCCGATCATCTCTCCTTTTTCTACAACATCTCCCTCGGAAACAATCACGCTGTTCAGGTGAGAATAAGAAGAGTAAAGATCGGTTTTATAATTTTCATTCGCAAGAGAAGGAACATCATGATGCGCAATTACAATATAATTGCCGAATCCGCTGGAACTGTAAATGGTTTCGATAACGACCCCGTTTGCAATAGCGTAAACGGGTGTACCTTTAGGGGCTTTGATGTCTATGGCAGGATGACTTCCGGCATACTCTTTTCCATCACCTTTATAATTCCCGGCATAAGGTACCGGATAAGTAATCTGTGTGTTCGCGACATCTTCATAAGCTTGTGTTCCCCAGGTTAAATCGGCAGTATCTTCAATCAAAACATCTGCGTCATATTCAGGAATCGGAATAAGCATTCCTGCAGAAGAAAAATAAGAATAACTGTTGGACTGCATTGCATAATCGGTATAAGTCCAGTTCGGTACCTCTTGGACAGGGTAAACAGTGCCGTCAAAAGGTGCGTGCTGTGGAGTGTTCAAAAGACTAATCCTGAGATTAATCGCACTGTATTGAACAGTAACAACAGCCGAAAGAAGCACCATGGTGATAATAAGCCAATGCCTGAAATGTTGATTTTTTCGCTTGTGGCTCACGTTTTTTGGGTTAATAAATCTATGTATTATAACAGAAAAGACCTTGAAAAGCAACAGGTTAAGAGGCAATATCCTTATACATATGGAAACTTTCATCTCAAAAAATCCGGAACAGACCAAGGAATTAGCGGCACAGCTCTGCAAAAACGCCAAATTAATCCTGTTATCGGGAGAATTGGGCAGCGGCAAAACAACTTTTACAAAAGGGCTTGGAGCGCAATTTGGCCTCTCGGAAAAAGAAATCAAGAGTCCGTCTTACACAATAATAAGAGAGTATGACGGGTTCATGCACGCCGATTTTTACAGGCTTGAACAGGTTGACGAGTTGATTTTGGAAAGAATTAAGAGCTGGGACGGAATAGTTGTGATAGAGTGGCCAGAAATAATGCTGGATCTTCTGCCGACGCCGCATTTGCATCTGACGATTGAGAGGATGGGAGAAGAGGAGAGGGAAATTCAATTAATTTCAAGATAATGGTTGAACAGTTATGGGAAGAGTTCCATGTGCCTGAGAATGTTAGACAGCACTGCCTGGAGGTTGCGAGAGTTTGCAGGTTTATCGGGGAGCGGATCCCGGGAGTGGATTTGGATCTTCTTTCTAAAGCTGCATTGCTGCACGACCTTGTGAGGGTGTGTGATTTCAAGGATTTTGAGACGGACGATGAGGATTTGAAATTTTTAAGAAAAAAATACCGGGGAAGGGGGCATGAAGAGGCGGCGGCGGAAATTCTTGCGGGAAGGGGGGAGAAAAAGTTGGCGGATTTGGTGAAAAGTCATAAGTTCTCGAATATCGCGGCGCTCAAGAGTTGGGAGGAGAAGATCTTGTATTATGCCGATAAAAGGGTTGAGGGCGATCGGGTTGTGAGTTTGGAGGAAAGGTTGGATCGCGGGCGGGAGAGGAATGCTGTTACGATTGAGGAGCGGCGGGTGTCGGACGAGGTGCGGCCGAAGGTTTTTGAGCTTGAAAAAGAGGTTTGCAGGGAGGCGGGGATAGAGTTGAAGAACATAAAGTGAAGCTGGATGGGCGGGAGCCGAAGCCTCAAGGGGAATCGAAAGCTGATTACTTGGCGGATGTGAAGTGGATGCGAGATTAGCTAGACGCACGCAATTCCGTACGCCAAAAGTGATCAGACCCTCACTCGGCAAAACGTCCAGTCAAAACACTTGATTTACTCCTGTTAGAGGAGTAGTTTTTGGGTAGAAATTAACCACTCAAAAATGACCGATAAAGAACTCTTTGATCTCTGCCAGAAATACGGGGGGAACGCTAAAATATGGCAGCGCAAATTCGCAGCCTTGCTGCCAGAAGTTGATAAAAGGAAACTTTGGAAAAGGAAAGGATTTTATTCAATCTATGATTTTGCCGCAAGGCTTGGAGGGGTGACCACCAGGATAGTTGATGAAGTTCTAACTCTGGATAAAAAGCTCGAAGACAAACCTTTATTAAAAGCTCAGGTAGAAAAACAAGGATGGAGCAAAGTAAGCATTGCAGCAAGAATACCTGTGAAGGAAGAGGAAGCGGTAAAGATGGTAGAAACCCTTTCAAGAAAAACTCTTGAAGTATATGCGCACGAAGTTGACATAAGCAAAGAAAGTCCTAAAGCAACAACCGGTTGTAAACCTGTAAAGTTGAACTTCAAAGTAAAACCCGAGACCGAGCTCCGCCTCAGGAAATTCAGACAAGAACTGGAAAAAGAAAGAAAGGAGTCAGTCTCTCTTGGAGAAGCACTTGAAGAGTTGCTCGATCAAGCAGAAAAACCCAAACAAATTCGCAAATCTGAGCCGTCAAAAGAAGGTAAGAGATACATTTCCGCAGGGGATAAACGCAAAATCAAAGAAAGGTACGGCCACAAATGCGCAATGTGCAAGCAACCTGCGACCGAAATCCACCATCCCGACAGGTTCGCAGCCACCAAAGCCCACAAACGCCTCGTCCCCCTCTGCAAACATCATCACCAGATCGCCCACGCCGGTCTAATCGAGAACGAACAGGATGACCCGAAAGATTGGCGACCCCGCAAACGCATGAAACCCAATGCGATTGACAAGAAGTACCAAAAACATCGGCAAAAGAATTACCGGATTGAAAATTTCAAAGTATGATGCCTCCGCACTCTTCAAGAAATTTACAACCTTGTACTTGAACTGGAAGAAGGAGGCCTAACAAAAACCGAAATCCTAAGTGAAATTGAAGATCAAAGGCCATATCTACTCCAAAATATATGGAGGTTTTATGGGATACTGCGAACCCAAACCTGGGGGTATCGACTAGGTCAAAAATTAGTTACTTTTTATTCCCGCGCCAAATAAACCCCTGTATCTTCATCCCGATTCAAAGCGATGTAGCTTTTCGTATCTATTCTTTCGCCGATAATCGAATTAATCATACCTCTAGTTTGAGGGCCGACAACACCCGCTCCGAGATCATCCCGGCCGGCAATCAGTCCCCATCTTTGCTGCAGTTTGAATACCGCATGTTCCGTGACTTCGCCGTAATAACCGGTAGGGTCCAAGAGCAAATATCCGAGAGCCTGCAATTCTTCCTGTAACGCATAAACATCATCTCCGCGATCCCCGAATACCAAGTAATCCGCGAAATAAGTAGGATTTTCAGCCAAATCAGCATACTCCTGCATCTTTTGGAACCCATCATTGAGCTCCTCGATCGACTCAAGTTCGGTTTCTATGTCTATGTCAACCATGACTTTATCCATAGCTTTTCTTGAATTTATACCAAAATGTCCGGCTCCGAGCTGCCCCCAATCGTCAACAATTCCTTGATCGACTTGGAAGTTGTAGACAGCCATAGCCGTTTCATCTCCGTAATATCCGGAAATATTACTGTTAAAATAACCTAGAATTCCGAGACAACTCTGTAGTTTGCGAACATCTTCTCCGTCTGTTCCGTACCAGATGTCTTTAGGGAAAAGTTGTGGAGCCAAAACAGTTGCTTTTATGAATTTTTCAGCATCACTGTAACCTTCCAAGTAAACATTTTCCTCAACAGTAGGATCAACTCCGTAAATGGTTATTTCAACATCACGAACGCCCCAATTGAGAGCCCTCTGAAGTCCAAGATCCCCGTATCCCATCCAAATATCAAGCCGATCATAATTGTAATTGCGCTCACCTGCCTCAAGGATAGCACCTCCTCGATCGTGAACGGCCACAATCCCAACACCGGGAATATACATTTTGGTCCCAAAATCGTAAGAAGAAGGAGCCGCAACCATACCCGGGTAAACGGGAGTGCCGTCAGCGCTGTTAACACCGCTTCCGTTCAATCGGATATCACCATCATAACTACCGGTAACATAATACTCCTGACCCTCGAGAGGGGAGTAGTAAGCGCTGATCGTGAAGGTTTGCTCGTAAGGGGTATCGTCATCAGCGGAAGCAGACCAGTCAAGCGGCGCAAAAGTCAGTCCGAAATTGGCCGCCAAGGCCACCGCCAAGAAAAACCCGAGAAATTTCAATGCTTTATATTCACGAATAATCATTTTTGAGGTTTAAGAAATGCCAAGTTTCTTGCGAATATCGTCCGCTTCCGATTCATCGCCTTTGGTAACTTCGCCTTCTATAGCTTTTTCGTAATCGCCTTCTATTTGAGAGGCGGCTTGTTTGTAGTCTTCGGCGACTTGCTGCATTTCTTCGACATCTTCTTGAGCAGCTTCCTTGATGACATCGACATTTTCTTGTTCAATCTTCTCCATTTCAGATTCAACTTGTGAAAGCTCTTCTTTCGCATTTGCAATATCTTGGTCCAAAAGATCTGTAATTGCAGAAGCCAATTCTTCAGGTATGTTTTCATCATCTATAGAATCCAGTTTC
>Ga0180007_10003113_pt1 | contig 18871 bp, 14 predicted proteins | sample MM_PC_MetaG_FD_121122 | JGI IMG/M metagenome (GOLD analysis project Ga0180007, IMG submission 121122) | Groundwater microbial communities from the Aspo Hard Rock Laboratory (HRL) deep subsurface site, Sweden - MM_PC_MetaG | ecosystem: Environmental > Aquatic > Deep subsurface > Groundwater... | reverse complement strand
TGAGGCCATCAGAATTTCAAAACCATTTATTCGAGGTAGTAGATGTTCCTCGACATAACTCGACCATAACCCTTCCTGACCTTTGAAACTGGAATGAATTTTCCTGATTGTTTCAGCAAGGAAGGTACCTGTTCCAGTAGCAGGATCAAGTATTTGAACTTTATGAACATCAACTTCTTCTTGCGGTGTTTTACCTCTTACTTGTTTTGCTCCAGCTATCTCTCTTTTAATAATGGTTTTTGAAGTATCGGCGAGACCTTTGGGAAGACCAAACTCAGTCTTTAAAATATCATCTACCGCACGGACGATAAACTTAACTACAGGTTCAGGCGTGTAATAAACCCCCCTTGATTTTCTAAGTTTTGGGTCATATGCTGCGAGAAAAGTCTCATAGAAATGAATAAAAGGATCTTCTTGAGCAGTCGATTTTCCAAAATCAGATAAGATTGATTGTAAATCAGTAGCTCGGAAGATTTCACATAAATCATCCACAATCCAGACAACGCGATTATCGAGCTGCGCACCTGAAACATAATCAAATAGATTTCTTAGAAATGGATTAGAGCGTGGAATAAGGTCTCTTGCTTCATGTCGTGAAAATGTTTCTAATGTTGTGTCGTGTAGTCTTGCCGCAAATAAACCATATGCAATTGTCTGGGCGTAAATATCTGAGAATGTTTTTTCATCTAAATCGTGAATTAAAATCTGTCTGAAAGCGGAAAGTTGATCAATAAGAGAATTGTCATCATCTTTATCTTTGACCGCATTAAATAAAACTTCTTCCATCATTCTGGCCTTCTGAGCCATCATCTGGGCTAATTTTTCAGCTGATTTTATAGTCTGGCCTTTAAATCCGCAAAAATCTGTAATGTGAGTTTCAAAAGAAGATAGATTTTCAGGATGTATTTTTATTTTTCCATTTTCAACCGATGCAATTTTAATAGTTTTCAGTTTTTGCCCGTACTTATAAAACCTAAACTCCAAATAATCAGTAAGAACTAAATTATCAAGACTTACAAAATACCGCTTCATTTGGTCAGATTTCTCAATCTTGTCCAAATCAACCGCTACATCTTTTGCTTCGATATAACCAAGAGGTACATCCTTTTTTTGTATTATGTAGTCCGGCGCACCGCATTTCTGTCGTTTTGGTTCATTGGTAACAGTGATACCACTTACTAAACCGGCAATTAAGTTTTGTAAATCACCTCTATAACTGTGTTCAGTCGAAATTCCGGAATCATATAATTTTTTAACTTTCTTTAAGTATTCGTTAACTGGCATTTTTTTCCTCTTTCAATCGTACCTCATAAGGCGGGTATTAGCTGTACAAATTTTATTCAATTATAAATCATTTTTTGGACAATTTTTGTCCAAACTGGTATATATTTGAAAACACATTTTATGTGTTAATTTTTCTAGTATAATATTTAAATGTTTTGACATATGTGAAATTAAGTACAGTCATATCATATTTTATCATCATACCACTCTTTCCGTATTCGCTCCGGTGAGCAAAAACCACGCCAGCCGCAAGCGGTCTGTCATGGTTTTTGCGTTTCACCTCCGCTTACTTTCTACCAATTTTTCAAATGTATTTTTCTGGTAAATAACTGACTCCTCCACCGGCGCAGTTTCCGCGTCCGCCCCCTGTTCAGGGTGAAGGGGCAGCCGCAGAAAGCTGCTGCCGAGGAGGTCTCATGTCACTTCATTACACAATTTATGGCGCGCACGGGTTGCTGTCGCCGGTTGTTCCGCGCGCGTTTCTTCACAGCTTGTCAGCGCAGTCGGTTGTCGGGTTTGCCGGTTCACGAAGTTTTTCGCCGTGTCCGTCATTCTGTTTGTCGCTGGTATGTCAGCTTGCCAGTTCGCGGTGTCGGTTCGCAGTTGGGTCGCGCGCTTATCGGCCCTCCTGGCCTGCGCGCTTGTTACAGCCATCCTGGCTGCCGGGCTGCGCGCCTGGTGTTGATCGTGCGTTTCATTTCCCGCTGGTGTTTCACTTTTCCGGCAGTGCGTCGTTTTACCGCGCATTTCCTGAGCGGTCGTCGCTTGGTTTGCCGGTTGCGTGGTCTTCGCCTGCGGGTTTACGTCCTGCGGTTGCACTTGCTACACGTACCCGGCAGCTTGTTGCGGCATGTTGTACTCACATGGTGCTGGTGCCTCACCGCTGGGGTCCGGGTTCACGGCTGTGTTACCGGTTGTGCCGTGAGCGCGGTGTTGTGGTGCTGGTGGTGGTGTAGTGCATTACTTCGTTTTACAACTTGCCGTAGACGATGCAGAGATAAGATGCATCATTTACGGTGAGTGTTTGATGCGGTGGGTTTTATGTTAGTTTGCTTTGACCGGCGCAAGATGACGAGAATAATGTTTATTGTAGGATGGATGCATTGATGCAGACGCTGTAAACGAGGAAACGGGGAGAGAAGAAGGGCGAAATGACACAGCGGATAAAATTGTATGTGTGTGAAGTATTCTGGCGATTTTTCACTAGGTGTATGGTTCATTAATATACTCTTTAACCGTATTGATTAATTTATCAATTTTCTTAAGACTTTTTTTAGTGTGAAAGTTATTAAATTTTTTCTGATACTTTCCCTTAAAAGTATTTAGTAATTCAATAAAATTATAACTTGAAAATTCAGTTTCAATCTTTTTTAAAAGTATCCTTTCCAGTTCGTTGATTTTGTCAATCTTGTGTCTGTCGATATAATTAGAATATTTGTCAAAATGAGTAAAAAAATATTTAAAAAAAAAGTTTTCATGATTAAATATTTTATTTCGCACTTGCGAATGAATTTTATTATAGGAAAAATGATTACCACATCTTGATATTACAGGATTACAACCTTCTCTATTATCTCCAGTTTTACCTGAATAGATTTTTATTTTCTTCCTGTTGGAAGATGTGGCTACTACTACATACAAAGAATAGTATCTTTTTAATGCTTCAGGTTCAACAATGAAAGAATAAATATTGTCTTTCATACAAACCCTTCATCCGTCAAAGTATATCCATTCTTGTCTATTGTATGAGCTTGTCCTGATCCTCCAACAACGCGACACCAACTTTTAACATACATTTGAAAATTACCATTTTCTTTTTTCAATAAGTATGAAAAGCCGCCACACATTCCTGGAATAGGAATCCACTGTTCTTTGTCAACTATTTCATCACTGATATTGGGCAACGACACATTATTTTCTTTTACTAATTCTTCAGCTCTTTCATTTATTAATTTATGAAAATTTTCTTGTATTTTTAATAATTCATTATCAATATTCACTCACACCTCGTTTAGCTATTATATTTCTCACAACAAATTTTTTACGATATTCTTATGCGGACAATACACAAATGTTTTGATATATGGAAACTGCATAAAGGCATATCTCATTTTATCATCACCCCATTCTTTCCGTGTCCGCTTCGGTGAGCAAAAATAATAACGAGCTAACGTGTGCGATGTGTACTGTTTGGTGGGAGCATTGATGCGGATTGATTTATACGCAGGTTTACTTTGATTGGCGTAGGACGCAGACTGCGGCATCGGCGCAAGGCCGCTGATTTTTGCGTATTGATAACCGCCGCGTATTGGGTGGTTTAGGCAAAAAGTGACTGGAGTCTGCGGGTTTTCTTGAGGGACCATCTACGGCGATGCTTTCGGAATCCCACATCTGTAGGGATTTCGCCGGAGATGGCGTCACTCTGTGTCCGCTGCAGCATCAGAAATGCATTTCAATAACATAAATATACGCACGCAAGTGTCCCCAACAATCCAGATTACTCGGAGGTACACAAATATTTAGAATCTAGTCGAGATGCTGCTTAAATCAACAATCATTTGCATTTCTTTTCCATAAAGTGTCTGGTACTTTCTACTGAACTCTACTAAACCCGATGATGAAAAAATCTTCGCATTATCTATTGTAATTGTACCAACTTTCTTATTTTCTTTATCTAATATGGGAAATTTATCATCAAGGCGGATGCCGTTTATTATACCAGCATTTATTGTCGAAACAGATGATGAACGGTCTAATACATTACAGGTTTTGATAATATTTTCGTGTTGTATAATAGAGAAGTCTATTTCAAAATAAATCTGTATTGTTTTACCCGGTTCAATATTTATTTTGTAAATGTTTTTTTTAATATCAGCGATTTTATTCTTTAGATAATTTAACCTTTTATACCAGCTATTAAGTACTATGCTAGCGGCCATATTTCCCGCCCAAGCTTGTTCATTGTTTTGATTGTTCGCCATAGCCCGGCGTATTGAGTTTATTTGTTCTTGGGTGTAATTCAATTCGTCGATATGTTTGGATAAAGTATTTTCACTTAACCAAGAAATGGTATGCACTCCAGGTGTAACTGAGATTGATAAAAAACTCTTGCATTCCGATGCTTTACCACCATCTATGTAAATAAAAGCGGGGATTGATGTATTCGTAATATTAACTAAAATTGTCGACGTTTCTGCCTTATGAATAACTTCGATTTTTTTATCATAAATATTTATGACTTCATTCTCATTTACAGTCAGTTGATGTGAAACAACTATTTCACCTGTCTTGATCGAAACACATTTAATTTTAACGAAAATATTATTATTTAACTGCGACACAGAGCCTAAAATTATGTAATCGACTATGGTATTAGTATTGACTGAAATTATTTGACTGTTGTCAAACAAACCTGAAAGATTTATTTGTATTTCATTTACTATCTTTGAGATCTGTTCTCTTTCGGCGGTTTTTATTTCGCTATTACTCTTTATATAGGTTTCTAACATTTCTGAGAATACTAAACCGATATTATATTCTTTTAGTTTTTTTGAATTATTGTCAAACGGGTAGACAGCAATGCATATTGGTTTAACAGAACGCATTTTTGATAAAACAGCATCAAATGCAGGCAAAAGCAAAGTTTCAAGCGAATTTGCGTGAAGATTTGTATTAGATGATATCTTTGTAATAAAAATAAGTATTAAAAAGATGTTTCTAGCCATCCGTATTTAATTATTTGAGTAGGAAAATATAAATACTATCCTATTTGATTGTAACAGTATTATCATTTATAACGTTAACCGCTTTCCACCAGTAGTAATTTGTCGACGTATAGAAAACAGCAACATCATACGTATCAGGTGCCAATTGTATTTCGAAATAACTCTTCGGTACAAACTGTGAAACACGAATTGGGTTGGCCCAATTTTTCCAAGTATAATCATAATTCTCTTTAGTACTTACGATGAAAACTGTTAAGTAGGTTGTATACAACATATTATTAAAAATACTTAAAACTCCACAGTTTGCATATACCCCGACAGAATTCTTTTCAAGGCCAACCATACTTATAGAATTAGTACATGGAATGATATAAGTGCCTGAGTAAGTTTGTTCAATAACAGCCCCTTTCTCAGGACCAAGAATACTTGAAGACGTATTTGTTGCTATATACGTGTATTTTTTAAATGGCGGTAAAGTGACATTTGTAGAACCGGTGCTAACAACATTAAAACTCCGGTAGACATGTTTTGAAGTAACAGCTCACATTCATACTCTTTTTCTACTAATCCGCAACTAAATATTATTGGGAATAAAAATATTAAGATTGTTTTGTTCATAATCTATTTATAACAAAGTAAACTCGATGTGTTGAACATATTACCTTTTATTATACGATTATATGCAAATAAAGACAATAAAGATAGAACGGTTTTTACGCCGCTCTGTCTTCCTGGTAGTTACTCTACGGGGTGTTTCATTCCTTGCTTCAAGAAGAAATAAGCATTTTTATTGCAGCGAATTTGAAAGCATCAGCGTCATAATATTATCGTTATGTTTCTCGAATATCGATGTCATACTATAAAACGAGAGTATTTTATCGATTATAAAGTTACGATGTGACTCAATCATTTGCATCGTACGGTGTTTGTTCGCAAGGATCTTCCCTTTACAGAAGTTAAATTGATTTGTAAAAATGAGATATTTTTGGTATGACGAAAACATTAAACCAAAACTATTCGTTTGCAGACTTATTTTACCGGTGTAGGACGCAGACTGCGGCATCGGCGCAAGGCCGCTGATTTTTGCGCTTTAATGACGGCTGCATTTTGGGTGGTTTAGGTGGCGGGGTGTGGAGACCGGAGTCTGCGGGTTTTCTTAGATGACAATCAACGGCGATGCTTTCGGGATATCGAAACAAACGGAATTTCGCCGGAGATGGCGTCACGCCAACGGCGTGACTCAGTGACCGGACGCGTCAGGTGAGGGAGCCGATACGGAAGGGAACTTGTTTATAATCAGGGGTGGGAATGAGTTTACGAATGTGGTCGGGGGATTTGACATTCATCTCCGCCATGCGCAACGGGCAAGCATAGGGAATGACCGCAGCGGATTGACTGCTGCAATGACCGGTTTTTAATGTAACGGATTAGTTAAAAAGTGTGCTGCTTTTTTTTATATGGACTGAAAAAAAGTCGCGGGGTGTGCGGAGTGACCCGAACGGACTATTCCGCCCTAAGAGCTGGTGTTTCGACATACGGCACATAAAAAGCGGCGACTCCGGAGCCGGTGGACTAAAATATGCCGTAGGAGGGTGAGGCAAGGAAAAGCTCGAAAAACCTGCGCCAGGGAGGAAGGGAGTTCAAGCAATGGTGGAGATGGATGGCGGGATGGTGGGGGTAATCGGGATGTTTTTTCATCCCGGAAACTTATCCCTAAGGAAGGTTTTGAAACACGTAGGATTATGAAATGAGACAGGAAAAGCACAAGGTTCTCCGTTTTATCCAATATCAAAAAAAACTGAGGAGGATGTTGAAAGCATTCCATTCAACGTCGGGTGGCCATGCCAGAACCGGAATAATGGGATAGTGACTGACGTACTGGGATAGGTATATCATACTAAATATTACAAATTTCGCAAAAATGTAAAAATTTAATTTTTTTTGAATTCAAGCATCACTTGTGCACAGTATTTTTTTTTAAACGATTTAATTTTAAATTTTGAATTTTCCTTAGGATTATTGGGGAAGTGTGTTGTGGTGAAGTGTCATGTTTATAATAGAATGTACTATTCGTTAAATCTTAATGAAAAAGTATAGCAACATATAAATCATGTTGAATGAAAAGTCAGGCAGAATCAAAATAAGAAAGGACATGCAAAAGAGGTGGTCAAAGCTTTAAAGAAAATTCAGAAAAGAAGCTAGCACGGAATTTCTATGCAAATTACTTAACCTATTCAGTGCAGTAATCTATGTCAACATGTTCTCGTTTGCTTGTTTGGCTGAATGCATAATCATTTTTTTTTGATAGAGCATACTTTTTCGGTGTGTAACCGATAAATTTTTTAAATGTTTGAATAAAGTAGTTGAGATCATTAAAGCCACTTGCAAAACAGACACTAGTTACATTTTGTGCTCCTTTATTAATAAGCCCTAAAGCGTGAGTGATTCGAAGAAAATTAATATATTTCATAATATTTTGGCCAGTTTCATTTTTGAATGTTCGGCAGAGACAATATTCACTTATGTTGGCAATTTGAGCAAGCTTATGCAAATTAATTTCATTTAAATAGTAATTATCTAAATATTCTATTATTTTTGCTATTTTACTACTCGGTCTAACAGAAGGGAGTTCACAACCTTTGTATATTATTTCTATGTGCTTCAATATACGGTGTATAACAGATAGAGCGGTAAAAATAAAATAACTATTACTCAGGTTGGTAGTATCATTTTTTTTAAAATTAGCAATTATATTCAAATCTACAAGTTCTTCTTCTGCAATTTCACGAGGAACAGCTAATATTTGTTTGCCGTACAGTAGCCAATTAAGTTTTTTGTCAAAACTATTAAGAGTTTTACTAAAGCAAGAAAAAATATTTTTTAATTTTTCGGAATTTATTAATACGAGTAAAAGCTTGCTTTTTGTATTGCCCGTGATATGCGTTGCATGCCCCACGCCTGCCGGAATCACAATTATATAACTATCTTTAAATAAAATTTTTTGTGTAGCAGTCTGTGCATAGCCGGAAAGGCCATCACTAGACAGTATTTCAATTGCGTTATGTTTATGAAAATTTACGTGATATTGCTCGTGTTGTACTTGCTCAAACTTTGATGTTAAAAAGTCAAAATATTGATAAATGGGTCTTTGTGTAGAATCCTTCATTTATAGCAATTTTACAATACTTTTAAAATTTTTACCATAGAAATTATTAGACATTAGCGTTATACTACATCATGTATGTTAAGTAGAGTATACGCAGGTTTTTCTAAAACAGAAATTTCACCTTCTATAGGAAGTGAGTTATGTGGCTATGGAATGTATTTAGAGCGCTGTGCTGAAAGTATTTTGACTCCCCTTATGACACGTAGTATTGTTGTATCAGACGGTTTCAATAAAATATGTATTATTTCCTGCGATTTAATAGGCCTTGATTATGAATATGTTGTTAAGCTCCAGAGTGAATTGAGTAAAATCATTGAAATTCCGGTTGGAAATATAATGATTTCTTGTACGCACATCCATGCAGGACCTGCTACGTGCTACACGCTTGACGGTTGTCTAGGACGTCAGGATAAAAATTATATGAATAGTTTATTTACAAAAATTTTAAAAACTGCAGAAGCCGCAAATAAAAACATAATGCCTGCAAAAATTGGTTTTGCTGCTAAAAATATTTCTGGTATTGGTTATAATCGTGTACTTAATAGTGATCTTTTAAAAGAAGATGTTTTAGTATTGCGCATTGATATTGAGGACCAAAGAAAATTAGCAATAATAAATTATGCGTGTCATCCTGTTTCATTGGGTGTGACTAGGAAAATTTCTGCCGACTTTCCTGGATATTTAATTCAAAAAATATTGAATGAAAATGGTATATCAGGATTTTTTTTACAAGGATTCGCAGGTGATATTAATCCGAGTAATATACGCGGTGGCAATCACTATGATCTCGAAAATAATGAAACTGCTTGTCGTCAATTTGGCAGTAAACTTGCTGATGCCGTTGTTGAAGTTTATAAAAATATTGATTGTTGTAATAGAGCAAAAATTTCAGTTACTAATACTACGAAGAAAATCAAACTTCAAATTTTTTCTGAACAAGAGGTAATAAATAGCCGATGTTTAGGCGGAGAAAGGTTTCATCAGATTTGGCAAAAAAAAGCGATTGAACGACTATCTGAGCGATGCTGCTTTTTTAAAGTACCCATTCAAATTATAAAAATTGGACAGTTAGTAATTTCAGCACTTCCTGGGGAAGTCTTTCATGAGTTCGGAACTAAAATACGAAAGGTATATCAGCATGTATTAACAGCCGGTTATTCTGGTGGAAATATTGGATATATCCCTGATACTTCCTCATATAAAAACGAAAATAATTATGCAGCCTACTTGGCTCCCAGATTCTACCCTACTGTGTTTCCACTTGCCCCTGATGCAGGAGAAATTTTAACAGAAGAAATAATTACATTAATAAAAAATATGAATTAGGAAAAACTTGTGAAAACAACAGCAATTATCGGTATGGGAGTTCTTGGTAGACTACATGCACAAAATTTAAAAAAAATCCGCGGAGTCAAGCTCGTTGCAGTTTGTGAAAAAAATTTTGATTTTAAAAGTAAACATTCAAATACTTTAATGAAATCAATTGGCGTTGATTTCAATAAAGTAAATTTTTTTTCGAATTCAAAATCCATGTATGCATCAGAAAAAATTGATTTTATTATCAATGCCTTGCCCACTTATCTTCATACAAAATATAACCTACAAGCTCTTGAGCATAATTGCCACGTATTTACAGAAAAACCGTTTGCGTTAAATAGTCATGAGTGTGATATAATAATTAATAAGGCTATGTTAATGAAAAGAACTATAATGGTGGGGCATTGTATGAGGTTTTGGCCAGGTTGGATGGAACTAAAAACATACGTAGATAAAATGGAGTATGGGCAACTTAAATATATTAGCCTGAAACGTTCTGGTCCATCTCCGGTATCGCGATGGTTTTTCGACAGAAAAATTTCAGGAGGTGTGCTTTTTGACCTGCAAATTCACGATATAGATTTTTTAAACTTTCTTTTTGGTATGCCGAGAAAAGTTTATAGCCGAATACAAAACAATAAGGATAATTCAATTTACATTGTTGCAACAAATCTAGATTACGATAATACAAGTGCAGTAATTGAAAGCGGTTGGCACGGTAAAACGACAGACATCTTTATGATGAACTACAAAGCGGTATTTGAAAAGACAGTGATAAAATTTGAAAATGAACAACTATTAATTTTTAATAAAAATAAAAATATCTACGTTCCAGTACCTTGTTTAAAAAAAAAGAATGGTTATTGTCTTGAATTACAATATTTTGTTGATTGTCTTCAGCAAAAAAAGAGACCACTCATATGCACACCGAAGTCGAGTCGTGATACTATCAGAATTGCTGAAATAATACAAAAAAGTGCAAAATTAGGGAAAGTTCAACATATTACAAAAACAAAAAATAAAGGTTCAAATTAATACTATAATTTGGTTATAAGAAAAATATCGGGGGATAACATGTCAAAGTTAGCGATTAACGGTGGAAAGCCAGTGAGAAAAAAAACATATTCAGCTTGGCCTATATACGGAAAAGAAGAAGAAAAAGCTCTTATTAACGTATTACACTCTGGTAAGTGGGGTAATCAGGGTGCGCATACTGGAATATTTGAAAAAGAGTTTGCTGAATACCATGGTGCCAGATTTGGTCGTACGGTATGCAACGGTACTGTTAGCCTCATTATAAGTCTTCAAGCTATCGGAATAAATGAAGGAGACGAAGTTATCGTGCCGCCGTATACATTTCTCGCCACTGCAACAGCAGTATGTGCAGTAAATGCATTACCGGTTTTTGTGGACATTGATGAAAATACTTGTAATTTAAATCCTGAATTGATTGAACCGGCTATTACTGAACGGACACGCGCTATTATACCAGTACATTTTGGTGGTTTACCTGCGGATATGGAGAAAATTCTATCGATAGCAAAAAAACATAATCTGAAAGTAATTGAAGATGCAGCACATGCACACGGCTCAATTTACAAAGGGAAAAAAGTCGGTTCGCTTGGTAACTTTGGCTCATTCAGCTTTCAGTCCTCAAAGAATTTATGTGCAGGCGAGGGTGGCATTATTTTAACAAACAACAGAACAGACGCAGACATGTGTGAAACTCTACGAAATTGCGGTAGACTAAAAAATTCAAAATGGTATGAACATGGAATTTTAGGCGGTAATTTCAGGCTTTCACAATTTCAAGCAGCAATACTCTCTGCACAGTTGAAAAAATTAGACTCACAAACTAAAACAAGAAATAAAAATGGAATCTTTTTAGATAGCGAGTTAGCAAAAGTAGATGGCATTAGACCACTTATACGCAGTAAGGATGCATCATGTGTTAGTTATCACGCATACATCTTTCGTTACAATAAAAAAAAATTTAACAATATTCCCAAATCAAAATTTGTTTCAATTTTAAACACTGAAGGTATACCTGTAACTATAGGATATACAATGCCATTGAACCAGCAACCATTATTTAAAAAAAAATTATTCGGACCTTATGTTGGTTATAAACATGCACGATCTATTGATTATGCAGCACTAAAAATGCCGGTTTGCGAAAAAATGTGCACTGATGAAGCCATTATTATCAGTCAAAACGTCATGCTTGGAACAGTGGAGGATATTTCTGATATAGTTACCGCGGTAAAAAAGGTGCAAGATAACCTAAATAAAATATAAAATATTTTCTTGATTAGCACTATGCTCCATCATATCCCGAAAGATTGGTATATTTTCACAAAAGTAACAATCTTGATTTCAAATTGAATTTTAAATACGGTGTAACTAATAAGGTAAGATACGGATTAGGAGAATATTAATGAAAAAAAAAGTGAGCAATCACCAGGGGAAAATACATTTCATCATTAGTTATATTATCCTCTTGGCAATCGTGTGCAATGTAAATGCTAAAAACTATGTGGAAAACTGGAATTTTGAAAATGGGGGTGATATACCCGATAATTGGATATTTTCTGGTCATGATAAAGATTTAATAGCATATAAAAAAGATAGTGGGATTAGTGACAGTCGCTGCTTAGTGATTTCGGGAAAAACAGAAAAATGGTGTATGGCTCAAAGTAAGAGTTTTAAGCTTGTAGAAGGAATTAAATATAAACTATCTGCTAATTTTTCAACTGATAATTTTGAAGGGATATGTCGAATTGCAGTTATAAATACAGGATGGACTTGGTATAAACAGCTACTTCCATCACAGGGAAATAGCGATTGGAAATATGCGGAAATTGAATTTGAAGCTGGGTCTTCTTCTGATGGATTATTTTATCTTGTTATTCATTGTGAAAAAATCAACGGCAAGGTAATGGTCGACGATATCCTTCTTGAGCCGATTGACGTAGAAGAAGAAGAAGAGGCGCTCAAATCTCAAATTGCAGAAAATCTTTTTAAAAATATTTTTCCCACAGGAAGTTTTGAAGGTGCAACGGTTCCTTTTCAAAGATGGCCACGGGATGGCAATCTCATTGCAGAATTATCCGAAGAAAATCCAAAGGATGGTTCAAAATGTTTACATTTAATAAACGAAGCAGGCTCTTCAACAATTTTATATACCTATATTCCTCTTAAGCCGAATACAGAATATATTATAGAAACATCGGTTAAGGTTCTTTCAGCACCATCAAGTTTAGGATTCAAAATAGAATTTCAATTCATTAAGGAAGGTGGGGTCAATGGTAGTGCAGGCAGAACACTCATACAAGTCCCTCTGACAAACACAAGTGATGATTGGAAAACAATCAAACAACTATTTGCTACCAGCGAAGACACTTCCAAAGCTCAATTTATAATTATTTTAGATAACTCTGCCTTTGAATTGTATCTTGATGAAATTATAATTTATCAGAACCCTGACGCAGTCAAGTCAACTTATAACATACATGTTCAAGATGATTTGTTTCTTAAAATTGACGGCCAGCTTGACGAAAATATCTGGGTAAAATCAGATGTGATGGAAAAATTTTATCTGTCCTCTGAACAGGATGGTGTGCCTCAAAACAATACAGCAGTACAGATGGCATTTGATCAGAAAAATTTATATTTATCTTTCAGTTGCACTATTGCAGATCGCAAGGATATTCAAGCATTTGGATGCAAACGAGATGATGCAAGTCTCTGGAAAGATGATGGAATTGAATTTTTTATTTTTCCCAAACCAGGCACTGGTTATCATTTTATTGTGAATACACGGGGAATATTTGCGGATTATTTGATTTTCGAAACTTCTTTTGGAAATGACACAGGACTTAAAGAGGATATCAAATGGAATTCTGGTGCAAAAAGTGCTGCTGTGGTTTCTAAAAAAAAATTCACAATAGAAATGCTAGTTCCACTGTCCGATCTTAATTTAGATCTACAGAATTTTGACAAAATCCTTGTGAATTTTAATCGTACGGACGTTAAAAACAATGAACTATCAACTTTCTCGAAACTATCCGGCCAGCATCTTAAGCCGAGAAATTTTTCTACTATGAAAAAAAGCGGAGATAGTCTAATTTTAGAACGTTTTACAGGAATAACTAGCAAAAACACATTTACAATAGAACGATCTGAAAAAATGTTTTCTTTGATAGAGTCGTCAGAACCAGCAAATATCTCAGTATCTTCATGGTTTCAATATGGAGGACTCCAACTTTTATTTAGAAACGAAAAAAATAAAAATTGGAATGAGATAGACGCCATAGAAGAGAAAAATTTTAAAAATATAGGCTTACACGGGGAACTCGCTGCTTTTTCTTTAACTATGCTCGCCAATTTCAAAGATCGTGGCGGTTTATCGAAACTGCGCGAGTTTAACAAAAAATATGGCACTCGTTCTATGATGAATTCCGAAAGTTCTGCTGTCATGCACATGGCTGTTGAAAAGTACGGAGGGGAAATCCTTGACAGTACACCATATGGTGCCGCCAAACGCGGCACGACTTCAATTATTCATCCATCTTACAGTCAAGCTGCCTTGATCGAGTCAACAAATCAACTCATATTACTTAAGGACGAACCATGGATCTTTAAACTTTTTTATGGTCGCGATGAGCCTCTTAATAACGAAGATCAATGTTTTAGTCTGTCTAAAAATCCAAATTCCATATTTGTTCAGGGATTCGATGCTAAAGTTAAAAAAGAATTCGGTTTTGGCAAATATGGACTCCCGGATGTTAACAACAAAGATAGGTCTAAAAACCAGCTCCTCTATGAGCGGTCTTTTATTGCGTTTGCACGCACTTGGACTGCTGAATTTAAAAGACAACGTGAAGCCATTAATCGAGAACTAAAAAAAATAGATCCACAATTAAAATACATACCTATGAATTTAAATTTTATAGGAGGCGTACCCTTCGACGATCTTTCTGAGTATGATGCGACCATGGGCGATGTTATCGCCTGTGATCCGTATGCTTCTTGGATCGAAACTGCTGGACGAGGCATATATAATCACGGATTTGGCACAAAGATTATTCGTGACCTCGTTGATATTCAGGAAGTGATGACAATCGTACAAGCTTTTACCTACAAGGGGTACAATCCGACCGTAGCGGACATCAAAGAATGGGTAAGTCAAGCATTAAAAATGGGAGCAAATCATATCCAGTATTACGATCAGGACAAATACATGATAACGGATCCGGAAAAATATAAAGAACTGATGCATGTAAATGCCAGAATAACCAGCATGAAAAAAATTAAAATGCCTGTAAAAGTTGATATAGCTATTTTATATTCTCTCTACACTTACATGGCTGATGGTGTTTGGAGTGAGGCCAATGAAGCATATACAACTTATGGAATCCTCGGAGAAAAATTAAAATGCTGGTTCAAATTTATTAGCGACCGTGAAATCGAAAAAGAAAAAATTGACCTGAAAGATTATAAATTAATCTTTATTCCTGCGATGCGATTCGGCACTGATAAAATATTTAACGACATAATAATTGCGTTGGCAAATGGGGCAACGGTTGTATTTCTCGATCCGCACAGTTTTGAATATGATGTTCAGGGGGGGGCATTTTCAAGTTTACGTGAGAAGATTCTAGGAATTAAAACTGGAGAAGCAAACAAACAAACTTCGATTACTATTCCCGGGCTCTCTGGAAAATTCCCTCTTTACCAAAGACGAGGAAATGTTGACAAAGTGAGAGTCAATTCATTTTCTATTAAAACTTCAAGAAGCATAATAGGGAATTATTCCGACAATAGTCCTGCAATAGTAAAGGGTAAGTACGGAAAGGGGACATTTTATTACTTTGCTGCAAATCCGATGAGTCCTGAGATATTCACTGACGAAAACAACTGGTCCGATTTTTTTCGTATTATCCTCACAGAAAATAATATCCCAATGAACGAGAATATCTGGAAATTTCATATTGATGGTAAATAACATATACTGCATGATGTGGTTTTGAGTATGAAACATGTTTTATTATAAAAAATTTTTAGATGTTCTTCATGTTTAATGTACTTTTCTTTTGTGTTTGTTTTTTATTATCCGAATTAATGTACATGGATATATGAAGACATGAGATATTTTCAGAAATAATAAATTTTATAAAATGTGTTGTTTCCCACTTTAAAATCAGAAAAAAATTAAATCAAAGGAGAACAAAAATGTCATTCAAAATTGGTATTATTACAAATTCATTAAAGCTGCCGTTACAGGTTGCAATAAAGAAAGCAAAAGAGATGGGTGTGGACGGAGTACAAATTCACTCAGTTTCAGGGGAGGCTAGTGTAGATGTATTGAATGCGGAAGCAAGAAAAAAGTTAAAAAAATTTATAGCATCTTTAGATCTTGAAATATCAGCAATTTGCGGAGACCTGGGCGGACATGGGTACTCTTGTGAGAATGAGAATCATGAAAAAAAAAAAAATATTTCGATCAAAGCAAATAGTCGATTTGGCAGTCGATCTCGGAACCAAAATTGTAACTACACACATAGGTGTAGTTCCTAAAGATACTTCTGATCAAAGGTATTCAGTGATGCTAAGTGCTTGCCGCGAGCTAGGAAAATATGCATCCGACAAAGGAATAACTTTCGCCATAGAGACCGGTCCAGAAACTGCTACGGAATTGGCTTGCTTCCTGAATGACCTAGATCAATCAGGAATCGGAGTAAATTTTGATCCAGCTAATCTCGTAATGGTTACTGGAGATGATCCGGTGCGTGCGGTAGAAACACTAAAACGTTATATCGTACATACCCACGCTAAAGACGGAGTAAAACTTGCACCTTCAAATGCCGAAGATGTGTATAAATCTTTTGCTGAAGGCGGTATAAATGGGATAGATACTTGTAACCTTTTCAAAGAAGTCGCACTCGGAGAAGGTCAGGTTAATTGGAACGGTTACATTAATGCATTGAAAAATATCGGATATACCGGATATCTCACAATTGAAAGAGAAACTGGAAGCAATCCTATCGTGGATATTAAAAAGGCTGTTGATTTTCTGGCAAAACGGATCAAGTAATATTAATCGTCTGTCAAGAAAAACTATCACGATAAAATCAGGGGATAAAGGGGAGGTATGTGCAATAAACTTTAAGTTAGTTTATGTGCAATATTTTTTTTTAGCTCATAAATGTATTTCGTTGATTGAAAATTTATTTCTTTTTAGAGGTACTTTATCCACCATAGCCTGTTTACATCGCTATTGCACACTAAATATTTCCTTTTAAGGAAAGCATTTATTCGACTTCGGCAAGACACAATTTGTGACAAAAGTCATGATTTGATCTCTCAAATCCTTGGCTTGACTCTTTATCGGCAATTATCATATACAGATTTTCGGTTAATCTCTAATTTTTGTCGATATCCCCCCAGTGCACAATTAGTTGTTTCAAGGCATTCTCGTCGATAGTAAATCCGGTAAATACTTCTGCATATGTGTATAAATTATGTTTCGTATAAATGTTTTATAGTTGTATACCAGAACCCTGTTTGGTCATGTGATTATGAGGAGTGTGAATGTCTGGTGGTGGAGTCGCTTGCTAAATTTCGAAGTTATTATTTTCCAAAATTTTTTCGATAAGTTTTCTTATTGTAATAGTTTCATCGATAGTTGCATTTTTATCAAATATCAGTAAATGTTTCATGAACAAGGTAGTTTTGATATTAAAAGAAAGTGCGTGTCCGGTTAGAAGATAGTGTGCCGAAGTATTAAAACAATTACATATTTTTTGAAGAGTTTTGATTGGGGGAAAAGATTTTTTTTCAAAGTTCCATACAGCTCCTTTTGTTGCATATCCAAGAGACTTTGCAAAATTTTCTAATGTGATTTTATTTACATCACGTAGGATTTTAATATTTTCATGAAAGGATGATTTGAAAAAATATATATCTTTATCATCAAATTTAGAACTTTTCATTTCTTCATAATTTTTTTTAATAAACTGCTTAATCGATTCATCAATATGACTTCGTTCTGCTTCCGGCAATTTTTCGACTTTTTCAGCTAGTGAGAAAAGGTTAATGTAGTTAATATAGTTATTTTGTAAACCGAATAAAACAAAGTCTGTAGACACATTAAATAGATTTGCAAAATCTATTATAATTTTATAATTAGGTAATACATTGTTAAATTCATAGCTTCTAAATTTTTCGATTTTGATTGATAATTTATTTGCAATATCTACTGAGGATAGATCGAAGGTTTTTTTAAAAAGCTTAATATTTTTACAAAAAAGAGTTGACATTTGAGTATTTTGATATTATAATGTATTAACTAAATGCTAATACTTAATTAAGTATTAAAAAAAGGCTCTGTGTTTCTCGTCTGGTAACTTTAAACACAGAGCCCTGAGAACCCTCATAAAAGGGCGTAAGAATCTTACCCTAAATTCGCCTTTTTGTGTAGGTTCTCCTGTAAGAAACATAAAAATCAGGAGCAACCACCATGAATCCCCAAAAAACCATCGTGATCGCCAATCAAAAGGGCGGTCTCGGTAAAACCACCGTCGCGCAAAACGTCGGGTATTGTATCTCCCAAACCGGCAGAAAAACCCTACTCATTGACCTTGACCCGCAGCAGAACCTCGGAAAAACATTTAATGTAGACACGATTTCAAGTGTCGCGGATGTACTTTCCGGAAACAGTGCGGAACCGGTACAAATAAACAGAACAAATCTTTTCATTCTTCCAGCAGGACCGAACCTTTCGGTATACCTTGCGAAAATGGCCGCAGATATTGATCTGCTGTTTCCGCTTCGTGAGTATGTGAAAAGTCTTTCAGATTATTCCGTGATAATCATTGATACTCCGCCGACTCTGGTTGGGCTCACGCTCGCCGGTTTCATTGCAGCGGACTATCTTCTCATTCCGGTTTCAACTTCTTTTTATTCCACCCACGGCACGGATGACTTGATACAAACATACGTAAAAGTGAAAAAGCAACTCAATACCGGATTAAATCTTCTTGGGTTTTGTGTGTCGATGCATGACGGCAGAACTGCACTCGGTAATGAAATTCTTGACGGTCTACGGAGTCAATTCAACGGTAAAGTGTTTTCAAGCACAATCAGTAAAACGGTGAAGATTGAAGAAGCGCAAGCGAAAGGAAAAAGTGTCTCGGAACTGTATCCACAGGCCGATGTGAGTAGGCAGTATTCTGCACTGACTAAAGAAATACTAGAGGTGATCTATGGCTAAAAAAAACATTACCGGAGGAGCAAAACTTTTTCAGAACGCGCACCTGATTGACCAGGTGTCGGCGCAGGTCGCCACAAACGGAGCGGTAATACAGGAGATACCCTT
>Ga0180007_10003112_pt1 | contig 18871 bp, 19 predicted proteins | sample MM_PC_MetaG_FD_121122 | JGI IMG/M metagenome (GOLD analysis project Ga0180007, IMG submission 121122) | Groundwater microbial communities from the Aspo Hard Rock Laboratory (HRL) deep subsurface site, Sweden - MM_PC_MetaG | ecosystem: Environmental > Aquatic > Deep subsurface > Groundwater... | reverse complement strand
CAGTTTGGTCAAGCTCAAGGCGGGAGAAAATTTCAACCACAGGAATACATTTAGTATTTCGAGGATTGAAATTTGAGCCCAACGCAGAGATCGGCCAAAATGGGGCGTTTTGAAACTGGCTCAAATAATTACCATCTTAAGCAAAGGAATACCCCGTGAATAATGACCATACAAAACCTTCCATGAATCAGGATATCTTTAAACTTGGATTAAGTGTTGAAACTATTTCCGTCTATCTTTTATGTTGTGGTTTAACAGACCAGGGAACCGTTATCTCCACAAAAAATCTTCTGGGCATATGGAACGACAGCCAGGAAGCTCTTTATGAAGGAATAAAAAACCTTGAAGAAAGAAACATTCTCCTTAAAATAATATCCGATGGAGAAGATAAAAACGTTTACAAGCTTACCGATACAAAAAGCTGGGAATTATAATTGATGAATTCGCAAAAAGTCCCCAAACCGTCATACCGGCGAAAGCCGGTATCCAGAACCCAATGAAATTACTGGATGCCGGATCGGGTCCGGCAAGACGAAACAGGATTTTCCAGACTTTTACGAGTCAATCTTAATTTATGCCTTTGTAAAAAATATCTCATAACTCAACTATTTTTAGAAAGCTCTTTTACAACACAGTCTAACACAGCGGCAGGAGGAACATCCGTATGGATACCGGCGCACAACCCGCCCATAACATACCAGTTATCAACATCAGCAATAATACTTTCTATAAACGGCCACTTTTTACACATACGAGGTTTAACAGGGTGTATAGTACATGCCTTATCCCAGAAAATACAATATTTGTTTAGGCCCTGTTTTAGTAAAGGTTTCCCGCATGATATATCACAATATTTACTGACAAAGCTTTCAGGATCAGTATTTATATATTCTGCGATAGCTTCAATATCTTTTTTTGTTACATATGTTCCGCCATATCCCTTACAGCAATCGCCGCACATTTTGCACTTAAATATATCATCGGGCTGAAAAATATGCTTAGATCGCATGTCTGGTCTCCATCGCCTTTCTCAACGTTACCTGATCAACATATTTCAGGTCACTGCCGATCGGAACACCGGATGCAATGCGTGTAACCTTTACAGAATATTTTGAAAGACACTGAACAATATACGAAGCAGTTGCCTCGCCTTCAACACTTGTGCTTGTGGCAATAACAACCTCGGTAATTTTCCCTTCATCAATTCTTTTGATAAGCTCTCTTATCTTAATATCGTCCGGCCCGATACCGTTAATCGGAGATAAAGCTCCTGAAAGTATATGATAAAGTCCGTTAAATGACCCGGATTTTTCTATTGCAACCATATCGGCAGGCTGTTCCATCACGCACAATAACGAGTTATTTCTGGATGGATTACTGCATATATGACAAACTTCAGTTTCGCTTAAGGCAAAACATATATTGCATATTCTAACTTTCTGCTTCATATTGAGTATGCTGTCAGCAAGCTGCTCAGCTTGTTTCTGTGAAGATCGCAGAATATTTATAGCGTAGCGTTCGGCTGTTTTTTCTCCTACTCCCGGAAGTTTAGTAAGATTTTTTATCAGATTCAAAACGGACAAAGGGTAATGCATATTCATGCCTCTGTATCGGCTTATAAGACAGATAATTATCGTATATTGTCATCAATCATTTATAATGATCACAAGCAAAATCACATCAGGCCCGGAATATTCATACCGCCTGTTAATTTGCCCATTTCCTGTGAAACCATTTCCTGGGATTTCAATAAAGCATCATTTACCGCAGCAAGAATAAGGTCTTGAAGCATTTCAACATCATCTGGATCAACAACTTCTTTTTCTATTGTTATTGAAAGCACCTGTTGTTTACCATTTGCCTGTACTTTAATCATGCCTCCGCCAGCAGTTGCTTCAACAGTTTTTAAGGCCAGCTCTTCCTGCATTTTTGCCATACCGGCCTGAAGCTTCTGGGCCTGTTTCATCATATTCCCCATTCCCTTCATTAAAACTTCCTCCTCCTATAAAATTTTTACATCATGTAAACTGCCATTAAAAATATTAAGCGCCTCTCCAACAATAGGGTTGTTTAAGGCGTCATCTTTTAATTGCGCTGATTTATTTTTTTTATATACATTAACATCCGCAGATATCTTCTTTTCGAAAACTATTTCAATATTTTTTCCAAAATAATCATTACATATCTTCTTTAAATTATCCAGGTTTTTGCCACTTGTAATTCTGCTGAAATTAAACCCGTTGCCTTCAACCTCTATTGTAATGCTATTATCTGCAATATTTTTTATTGAACACTTTAACATATTGGCAGCAAGTGATAGATTTTTCTCTGAAATAACTTTATAAAGATTATTCCATATTTTTACAAAATCATTTTCTTTGCTCTCAGAATTCGTTTGGATATTCTTTAAACCGGTCTCATCTCCTGATTCATTATAAGAATCGGCAGCCTTTTCGCATATTTTTTCATTCAAAGTTTCTTTTTCAATATTTTTATAAGTAATTTCGGATTCAAAAGTATCATTCTTATTTGAATCAGGAATATTTTTCAAAAGACCGTCAATTTTTTCTATCAAAAGCTCTATAGGTAACGCAGGTTTTATTTGAAGTAATTTTAAAAAAATGATTTCAAGAGTAAGTTTCGGATTCGTAGAATACCGCATAGCCGATTCTTCATTATAAAGAATATCAAAGATCTGGCTTAAAAATGTTACCGGAACATTTTTAGCCTGCTCAATCATCAAATTTACTTCATGTGAAGGCAATTTTATCAGTTTATCAATTTTTTTGCCCATCTTAACAACAATCAGGTTTCTCAAATGCTCGGTTATTTCCGAATAAAGCTCTTTGAAATTATGCCCGTTATGATAAAGATCATCAAGAATATCAAGCAGCGCTACAATATCCGAGTTCAATACAGCATCTGTAATTTTAAAAATCGTTCTTCTGTCAACAAGACCAAGAATATCGGAAATATTTTCACCGGCTATGCTGCCTTCGGAACAGCTCAAGACAAGATCGAGAAGACTTAAGGCATCTCTCATGCAACCCCCGGCAGCACGGGCAATTGCGGCCAGGCTTTCTTGTGAAACATCAATATTTTCTTTTTTGCATATATAAACCATCTGCTCTGTAATGTCATCAAGACCTATTCTTTTGAAATCATGGCGCTGACATCTTGACAAAATTGTTACAGGAAGTTTGTGCGGTTCAGTTGTTGCGAATATGAACATCACATGAGGCGGTGGCTCTTCAAGAGTTTTTAACAAAGCATTAAACGCTGCTGTGGTTAGCATATGCACTTCGTCTATTATATAAATCTTATATCTGCTGTATGCAGGTTTATATTTTATATTATCTCTTAAATCACGGACATTTTCCACTCCGTTATTAGAAGCCCCATCTATTTCAAGAACATCCACAGCATTGCCCAAAGTAATTTCTTTGCATGATCTGCATTCATTACATGGAGAAGGTGTCGTGCCTTCCAAACAATTCATTGCTTTTGCAAGTATTCGGGCAACAGTTGTTTTGCCGGTACCGCGTGGGCCTGATAACAACACAGCATGCGCAACACGACCAGCCGATATGGCTTTGGATAAAGTCTCGGTAACATGCTTCTGGCCAACAACAGTATCAAAATTTTGAGGGCGATACTTGCGGGCAAATACAAGATAGGACATAAATAAAATTTCCTGAAACTAAAAAACGCACCTAACCAATAAAATTATGAATAACAGCTTAGTTAAAAATATGAATGGGAATGGTTTTTTTACTATGATTTTATCTGGCGGAGAGAGAGGGATTTGAACCCTCGGTGCCGCTATTAACAACACACACGATTTCCAGTCGTGCTCCTTCAGCCGCTCGGACATCTCTCCTTATAAAATAAATGTACCCAGTTTTCTATCTCACAGCAAGACCTTTGCATAACACCCGAATATAAAGTCATATCAGGACATACAAGTTATTCAAAGTTCATGGCCAACCAATTGCTTTAATTGGCGGAGAGGGTGGGATTTGAACCCACGATCCCGTTTTTGACAGGATACCGCTTTTCGAGAGCGGGGCCTTCAGCCGCTCGGCCACCTCTCCTAAAACCCCCCGGATTTTACGGAGCATTCAGTATAACGTTTGAATGCTATATGTCAATAATGTTCTTTACATTCTTGCCTGCATAATAGCAAAAGCCTGGTAAAGCTTTACCAGGCTTTTGCTATTTTTATATTTTAAAAAACGTAATAACTTGTTGTTTTTATTTGGTCGGGACGACTGGATTTGAACCAGCGACCCCAGCGTCCCGAACGCTGTGCTCTACCAGGCTGAGCCACGTCCCGACATTTAGGACTTTTCTTATTTATTTCAGTATAAATTTATTGTCAACAATAAGTGATGGATTTGTAAAAAGCTTTTATTATATTTTAAACCTTACGCTTTTTAAGCGGATTTTTAATAACTATTGTTTCATCTCTTCCCGGGCCAACTGAAACAAGACTTATCGGCGTTTCAATAAGCTCTTCAATTCTTTTTAAATATTGTTTTGTTGTTTTCGGAAGATCTTTATATTTTCGTATGCCTGAGATATCTTCATCCCAGCCCGGCATTTCCTCGTATATCGGTTTGCATTCCGATAATAATTTAATGGAGGCAGGCATATCTTTTATAATCTTTCTTTTATATTTATACCCTGTGCAAATTTTGAGCGTTTTTAAGCCGCCAAGAACATCAAGTTTTGTAATAGCAAGGCCAGTTAAGCTGTTTAATCTGACTGCATTTCGCAAAATAACTGCATCAAGCCACCCACATCTTCTCTTTCTGCCTGTTGTAGCGCCGAATTCGGCCCCTTTTTTCTGCATGTAATCGCCGGTTTCATCGAACAGTTCGGTAGTAAATGGGCCTGCTCCGACTCTTGTGGTATAAGCTTTTACGATTCCGAGCACGTAGGTAATTGCTTTTGGGCCGATACCGGAGCCACATGCGGCATTGCCTGAAACTGTATTTGATGAAGTAACGAAAGGATAAGTTCCATGATCAATATCAAGATGTGTCCCCTGAGCCCCTTCAAAAAGAACCTGCTTGCCCTCTTTTAATGCATTGTCAATTATAACCGAAACATTTTTTGTGAAAGGTGCAAGACGTTTTGCATAAATAGAGTATTCTTTAATTATGCTGTTTGCATCAAGCGCTTTATCTGAAAGATATTTTTCTAAGATAAAATTTTTTTCGGGAAGAACAGTGCTAAGTTTTTCTTTGAAAACTTCAGGATCAATAAAATCCACAAAACGTATTCCCTTTCGTGATGCCTTATCTTCATAACATGGGCCGATTCCGCGCCCGGTGGTTCCTATCTTGTTTTTCCCTTTTGTGGTTTCTGAGGCAAGATCGATATTTTTATGATAAGGCATGATAACATGAGCAGTTTCCGATATCATAAGACTCTTCGGCCCTATTGATATTCCCTTGCTTTTTAAGGATTCTATTTCTTCAATAAGCACTTTTGGATCAATTACTACTCCGTTGCCAATAATACAGGTTTTTTTCTGCAAGATGCCGGAGGGCACAATATGTCCTATGAATTGTATCCCGTTTACAACCATTGTGTGGCCTGCATTATTTCCACCCTGAAAACGAACGACTATATCGGCATATTCGGAAAGAAGATCAACTATCTTACCTTTCCCCTCATCGCCCCATTGAGTTCCTATGATTACTATATTTGCCACGGACTTTGCTCCTTTCAAGTATCTTCGTTTTTAGCAAGTTCAAAATTTGTGCGCAGATATTTTACTATAGTTTTTTTATATCTTATCATTATAGCAATATCAGTTATCCTTTATCGGGTTCGTTTTTCTTTAAAAAAATCCTGCATAAGAGCTTTACATTCTTTTTCGTATATTCCGGGTATTATTTCAGTTTTATGATTCAGCCTTTTATCTTCAGCAAAATTGTAAAGAGATCCTGCGGCTCCCCATTTAGGGTCGTATGCTCCAAATACCAGTTTTTTTAATCTTGCATGTATAATTGCACCCATACACATAATACAAGGCTCAACCGTTACATAGATGATCATATCCAAAAGCCTGTAGTTCCCGATTTTAGAGCATGCGTTCCTAAGCACAAGTATTTCGGCGTGAGCACAAGGATCACAAAGGGATATAGTGCTGTTATGTGCTGTCGAAAGAACTTCCCCTTTTTCATCTACTATTATCGCACCTATAGGAACTTCACAATTTTGTCCAGCCTTTTTTGCTTCATTGATGGCAAGTTCCATGTATGTTTCATGCTCGTTCATTTTAGCCACAGCTTTGCTATTTAAACTTTTATGCATTGAGTTATTAAGAAATTTTTCCGTTGACTTTACTTAAACTATATCCTATGAGTTTGCTAAATTCAAATCAATTCACAATGCGCCTGTAGCTCAGCTGGATAGAGTGCCGGACTACGAATCCGTAGGTCGCAGGTTCGAATCCTGCCAGGCGCGCCACTATTTTAGTAAAAGGGGCTGTTAATTCAGCCCTTTTTTGTAAGTTTCCGGGTTGTGATAATAGTTTTTCTACTAAGGATAATATATGAAAACAGCGTTAATTACCTGAATAGCAGGTCAGGACGGAGCATATCTTGCAGAGTTTCTTCTGAAAAAAGGATATAATGTTCATGGGATAAAACGAAGGGCCTCTTTGTTTAACACCCAGAGAATTGACCATTTGTTTAAAGATCCTCATGAAGAGAATGTAAGGAAGGGAAGCGGATTAAAAGAAAAAGGTGTTGTTGCTTCTTTTAATCCTGAAATTGCAACAAAGATTGGTATAGACTTTCCTGTAAAAAGATTAAAAATTTGTAAATTTTGTATTTTTAAAGACTTTATAGCAAATGGAAAAAAACTCCAGAATATATATTGCCGGACACACCGGACTTGTGGGCGCTGCTATTTCAAGAAAGCTTCAAAATAATATAATCCATTCAGCATTCAAAGCAAATCTCTGTAAGCGTTTGGGGAACGGGAAAACCTTATCGTGAATTTTTGCATGTGGATGATCTTGCTGATTCCGGTGCATTTTAAATATACCTGGAAGATACGAAAATTGTTAAATAATATAGACTATTAACCCTTTAAAAATTAAGACAGGATTGTTTTATGAAAGGAATCATTCTTGCCGGGGGTTCCGGCACAAGACTTTATCCCCTAACTAGTGTTGTAAGCAAGCAGCTTCTGCCTATATACGACAAACCGATGATCTATTATCCTTTGTCTGTGCTTATGCTTGCAGGTATTCGCGAAATTTTAATTATTTCTACTCCTGAAGATTTGCCGAATTTCAAAAAACTGCTTAAAGACGGTTCTCAGGTAGGCTTGTCTTTTTCCTATGCCGTTCAGCCAAGACCGGAGGGTCTTGCCCAGGCCTTTATTATCGGGGAATCTTTTATTGCCGATGAACCTGTATGTCTTATTCTCGGAGATAATATTTTTTATGGTGATAGTTTTTCAGGCAAGTTGGATAAGGCAGCAAAGCTTGAAAACGGAGGCCTGATTTTCGGATATATTGTAAAAGACCCGGAAAGGTATGGTGTGGTTGAATTCGATAAACATGCTAATGTTCTTGGTATAGAAGAAAAACCGCAAAACCCCAAATCTAATTACGCCGTTCCGGGTTTATATATATATGATGGTGATGTTGTGCAAATTGCAAAAAACTTAAAGCCATCTAAAAGAGGTGAGCTTGAAATTACCGATATTAACCTTGAATACTTAAAGAGGGGAAAGCTTAAGGTAGAGCTTTTGGGAAGAGGTGTCGCATGGCTTGATACAGGAACATTTGAATCTTTGCAACAGGCTGCAAGCTATGTTCAGGCTATACAGGAACGTCAGGGACTCATAATTTCGTGTATTGAAGAAATAGCATATAGACTTGGTTATATTAACAAAGAACAGCTAAAAGAACTTGCTTCCATACTTTTAAAAAACGAATATGGACAATATCTGATGGAATTGATTGAACACGATACTAAGAGGTGAACGTGAATACAACGTGGCTCAATTTTAAAGATATTTTGGATCCTGCCACAGGATTAGGAGCATTAGCTATTGGCTTTGTTATAATTCTTGCAGCTCTTTGGGCCTGTTCTATCACAACCCGTCTGGCGGAAAGGTCACACTGGGTTATAGGAAAACTAAAATTCAAGATAGATGAAACAGTAATTAAATATGGTTTGCGTATAAAAAATCTTCTGATCTGGATGTTGTTTTTTATAGTGTATGCGAGCCTTGTTCCTGGTCTTAGGGCCTTGTTTAGTACGATTGTTGCGGGTGCAGGCATTACAGCTCTTGTTGTAGGTTTTGCGGCAAAATCATCACTTGCGAATATAATTTCAGGCCTTAGTATTGCAATATACAGGCCTATCCGTATCGGAGACAAATTGTCAATAGAGGGCGAATACAGCGTTGTGGAAGATATTACGCTGCGCCATACTATTGTGAGATCCTGGGATTATAAACGGCTTGTCATACCAAATTCAAAGCTGGATGAAATGACATTGATAAATTATAGTATAATAGATCAGCGCATGAAATGTATAGTAGATTTAGGAGTAAGCTATGATACTGATATTGATCTTGCCAGAGAAGTAATTTTGGATGAAGCAAATAAATGTCCATATCGTGACAAAAAAGGAGAGGATGCACCTTATCTTCGGGTTAGATCTCATGGAGATTTTTCAATCGGAATGAGGTTATATGTATGGGTTTTAGATATAGATGATGCATGGGTTGCAAAATTCTGGCTGCTCGAAAATATAAAAAAACGTTTTGACCGTGAAGGTATTGAAATTCCTTTTCCATATCGAACAGTGGTTTACAAGAATGATTTGCCAGCTCCCAGACATAAAAATAATACTCCTTCTTGATTAGGTTCTTATGCTAAAATAATATTATGAATTATCTGCTTGAAATAAAAAATCTTGTAAAAAAGTATAAAGAAGTTGTTGCTGTTGACGGTATAAGTTTTTTGGTTCGTGAGGGTACCTGCTTTGGTCTTATCGGCCCGAATGGCGCTGGTAAAACGACTACTATTGAAGTCATTGAAGACATTATTCCTCCGACTTCCGGTGAAATTCTGTATAAAGGCAAATTGCGATCATCATCTTTTAAACAGGAAGTCGGTATTCAGTTTCAGGAAACTGCTTTGCTTTCTGGACTGACTTTGCGTGAAACCTTGAAAGTATTTAAAAACCTTTACAGCAAATCTGCAGATATTGAAGAAATAATTGATATCTGCAATCTGCGTGAAATACAAAAAAGAATAAACGATAAGATCTCAGGAGGCCAGAAGCAACGACTCATGCTTGCTCTTGCAATGATTAATAAGCCTGAGCTTATGTTTTTAGATGAGCCTTCCACAGGGCTTGATCCTCAGGCAAGAAGAAATCTATGGGCTATTATTCAAAAAATAAAAGAAAAAGGAAAAACGATTATTCTGACAACTCATTATATGGAAGAGGCGCAACGTCTTTGTGATGAAATTGCTATAATGGATAATGGAAAGATAATCGCTCAAGGAACTCCTGGTCAACTTATCAAAAAACATTGTGATGAGATAACTGTGATTTTGCCTAAACACAGCATTGCTTTTTCCTTGTCAAAGATTCCTTTTAAATATCGCGAGATAAACGGCAATATTGAAATCAGAACAAATAATATTAATTCCTGCCTGAATATGTTGATAGCAGAAAGTACTGATTTAACAGAACTGGATATACGTTCCCCGAATCTTGAGAATGTATTTTTAAATTTAACGGGAAGACAGCTAAGAGATTAAATATGAGTTTCAAAAGACTTTGGGCAATGTTTCATGCGCGGAACCTCGAATTTTTCAGAGACTGGTCGGCTCTTGGCTGGAATTTTATTTTTCCTTTCTTAATAGTGGCCGGCTTTGGATTGATTTTTGGCGGTAATGATTATACTGAATATAAAGTCGGGGTTTTTCCGTCTCAGCACGAAATAATAAATATGAAAACTATTGATCTTCCTTCGCGATTTACAGAAACACGCTACATCAAATTTATAGGATTTGAATCTTTTGAAAGCGGGATAGCAAAACTGAAGCATCATAAAATAGACTTTCTGGTTAAAGCCGGTTCACCGTCACATGAATACTGGGTAAGTGATAGCTCCCCGAAAGGTTATATAGTTGAAAAGATCTTTAATAGCGCTTTGTTGCCTGATGTAAAAAACATTTCTGAAAAAAAAGAGATAAAAGGAAATGAGGTAAGATATATAGACTGGCTCTTTCCCGGAATTCTTGCTATGAACATGATGTTCAGCGCTCTTTGGGGTGTTGGATATATAGTGGTTCGTTACCGTAAAATGGGTGTGTTAAAGCGCTTGCATGCAACACCACTTACTGCCTTTGAATATCTTGCCTCACAAGTATTATCAAGAATATTTATTCTTGTATTCACCCTTGTTGTCGTATGGATTGGGTGCGATCTGGTTTTTCATTTCAAGGTTGTAGGCTCTTATTTTGACCTTTTTATAATTTACTTTACAGGAGGTATATGTCTTAGTGCATACGGGCTGGTAATTGCCGCAAGAGGCTTCAGCGAAGAGTTTACTAGCGGAGTTGTAAATTTTATAAGCTGGCCTATGATGTTTTTATCCGAAGTATGGTTTTCTCTTGAAGGATCACCACACTGGATAAAAATAATCGCCAAGCTGTTTCCATTAACACATATGCTCTCAGCAGCAAGGAAAGTAATGAATGACGGTGCGACACTTGCCAATGTTGCCCCGGAACTTGCAGTTCTGGTTTTTATGACGATAATTTCAATTGTAATTGGGGCTGCTCTCTTTTCATGGAATAAATAAACAACTTTGCTTTTATTGACATTTAGTGTTTGCTGGCTTATAAAATTGTTTAAATAATACCATGTTGTACTGGACTTTTTCTCAAGCCATGCTTATTTATTAGGCATAATAAGTTCGTATTATGAAACATTTTTGTAATAAGCGAGGTGAGTGCCATAAAGAAAATCTATAAAATTAATGATATGCAACAATATTCGGACCGTATTCGTGAAAATGCCGAATGTCTGGCTTTTGTACCTACTATGGGCTTTTTGCATGAAGGCCACCTTGCACTTTTGAAAAAAGCTCGTAAATTGGCTGATGTTGTTGTTGCAAGTATATTTGTAAACCCATCCCAGTTTGGCCCAGGTGAAGATCTGGAATCATATCCAAGAAATATCGAAAGAGATCTGGAGCTGATGGAAAAAGAACATGTGGATGCAGTATTTATCCCGGACGCAAAAGATATCTACCCGGATAGATTCCAAACCTATGTGGAGTTACAAAGCCTTCCGGAGCATCTTTGCGGGTTGTCAAGACCCGTATTATTTAAGGGAGTTGCTACTATAGTTTCCAAATTGTTTAATATTGTAAAACCTCATATAGCAGTTTTCGGGCAAAAAGATTTTCAGCAGCTTCTTGTGATAAAACAAATGGTTTGTGATCTTAATTACGATATAGAAATAGTAGGGGTTCCTACCGTTAGAGAAAAAGACGGCCTTGCCATGAGTTCAAGAAATAGTTATCTTAGCCAGGAAGAAAGAATTCATGCATTATCCTTATATAAATCTTTGAATAAAGCCCTGGAAATGGCAAAAGCAGGTGAAAGGGATACATCCAAAATAATTAAGGAAGCAACAGATATAATAATTTCATGCCCTGATTCTACGATAGATTATATAATGATCTGTGATTCAGAAACACTTAAAAACTTAGATACGATAGACAGACCGGCTTTGATGGCTCTTGCAGTAAAAATCGGAACAACAAGGCTTATAGACAATATGATATTACAGATATAAAAATCATGTATCATATTAAAGCTGCCGTTAACATTCGCGCTGAAATATTGAAAAATAAAGGAGATGATTAATGGACAATGAACAATACTTTTTTACATCAGAATCAGTAACCGAGGGACATCCCGATAAAGTTGCGGATGCCATATCCGATTCTATCCTTGACGCTATTATGGAAAAAGACAAAAATTGCAGAGTGGCCTGTGAAACTCTTGTTACAACAGGTCTTGCATTTATTGCCGGCGAAATAACAACTGAATGTTATGTTGATATGCCTCAGATAGTAAGAGATACCATTCGTGAAATCGGATACAGTTCTTCACAAATAGGGTTTGACTGGAAAACCTGCTCGGTTATAACAAGTATTGATCATCAATCACCGGATATTGCACAAGGTGTAAATACAGGTCAGGGTTTGTATCTGGAACAAGGTGCAGGTGATCAGGGCCTTATGTTTGGCTATGCCTCTGATGAAACTCCGGAATTAATGCCCATGCCTATAGTATATGCGCACAAGCTTTGTCATCGTCTTGCGGTTGTAAGAAAAAACGGAGCACTGGATTTTTTAAGGCCTGATGGCAAAGCCCAGGTTACAATAGAATATGAAAACAACTGTCCCAAAAGAGTTGATACTATAGTGATTGCGGCACAGCATAAACCTGATGTGACCCATGATGAACTCAGGGAAGCTATCACCGATGAAGTTATAAAAAAGGTTATTCCAAAAGATATGATTGATGGCGACACAAAGTTTTATATAAATGCCACCGGAAAGTTTGTCTTAGGCGGCCCAATGGCAGATTGCGGGCTCACCGGCCGTAAGATTATAGTTGATACCTACGGGGGGCAGGGAAGTCATGGAGGCGGATGCTTTTCAGGCAAAGACCCGTCCAAGGTAGATAGAAGTGCTTCATATATGGGCAGGCACATTGCAAAAAATATAGTAGCAGCAGGCATTGCAAAAAAATGCGAAATACAGGTTGCATATGCAATCGGTGTTGCAAATCCCATATCAATAATGCTTGATTTTAAAGGTACGGGAGTTGTTCCCAGAAAACGAGTAAAAGAGATAGTAAATGAGGTTTTCGATTTACGGCCTGCTGCAATAATTGAATATCTTGACCTGTTGCGGCCTATATACAAGAAAACCGCAGCCTACGGACATTTTGGCAGAAATGAACCTGAATTTTCCTGGGAAAAAACCAACATGGCTGATGTGCTGAAAGAAAAGGCAGGATTATAAAACATTACAGACAGGAGTATAAAATGCTTGTTCCGGTTAAAAAGAAAAAAAATATGAACGCACCAAACCTTGATCTTTCACTGCCCTATAAAGTAGCAGATATTTCACTTGCCGGTTTAGGCATTAAAGAAATGGAATTATCTGAAAGGGAAATGCCGGGGCTTATGGCGGTTCGCGAAAAATATGGTCCCCAAAAACCTCTAAAAGGTATGAAAGTAATGGGGAGCCTTCACATGACTATTCAGACCGCCATGCTGATTGACACCTTAAAAGCTCTTGGTGCAAATATTCGCTGGGCTACGTGTAATATATTTTCTACTCAGGATCATGCAGCCGCTGCTATAGCAAAAAAAGGATCTGCAGCAGTATTTGCATGGAAGGGCGAAACGCTTGAAGATTTTTGGTGGTGTACAGAACAAGCGCTTATATGGCCGGATGGTTCAGGGCCGGACTTGATAGTGGATGATGGTGGTGATGCTACTCTATATATTCATCACGGTGTTATGGTTGAAAACGATCCTTCGCTGCTTGACAAAAAGTATGACAGTCCTGATATGCAATGTCTTATCGCAAGGCTTAAAGACAGTTATAAAAGAGATCCTGGATTCTGGACAAAAATCGCATCCGGCATACGAGGTGTTTCCGAGGAAACTACTACAGGTGTCCACAGACTTTATAGTCTTGCAAAAAACAACCAGCTTCTCTTTCCTGCTTTTAATGTGAATGATTCTGTGACAAAATCCAAATTTGATAACCTGTATGGATGCAGGGAGTCGCTTGCAGACGGATTAAAACGCGCAACAGATATTATGATTGCAGGTAAAATGGTAGTAATCTGCGGATATGGTGATGTGGGAAAAGGATGTGCCCAGTCAATGCGCGGTTTTGGAGCTAGGGTAGTAATTACAGAAATCGACCCGATATGTGCTCTTCAGGCAGCAATGGAAGGCTATGAAGTCTCGACAATGAAAGATATTGCGTCTGTAGCCGATATATTTGTTACTGCCACAGGCTGTTGTGATGTCATAACCGGTGAGCATATGGAAAAGATGAAAGATGAAGCCATAATTTGTAATATAGGCCATTTCGACAGTGAAATTCAGACCAGTTATCTTATAAACACACCGAAGTGTAAAAAGATTACTATTAAACCTCAGGTGGACAGGTGGATATTAAAATCCGGCCGTTCAATAATTTTGCTTGCAGAAGGAAGACTTGTAAATCTTGGTTGCGCAACCGGCCATCCAAGCTTTGTTATGAGCAACAGTTTTACAAACCAGTGTCTTGCACAAATTGCTCTTGCAACCGAAAAATATGAAAAGAAAGTATATACTCTTCCAAAAACACTTGATGAAGAAGTGGCCCGTCTGCATCTTGCGCGGCTTGGAGCAAAACTTACAAAACTTAACAAAGCTCAGGCGGATTATCTTGGTATTTCTGTAAAAGGGCCTTTCAAGCCTGACTATTACCGTTATTAAGCATAATGACACCATCTTTGGCATGGCGGGGTATAAAACCCCGCCCTACTACAGGTGTTGAAACACCCTGATGGGGTTTTAGACTCATAAGCGCTAAGTTAATCTATAACAACTATATGAAAGTAATTTGAATATCAAATATAGAACAAGTGAACAACCCCCTTAATCCCCCTTTTTTAAGGGGGAATGAATGTCGAAGGAAGAGAAACGGTATGATATCGAGGATCGTTTGATATTACATACCGCCGAAAAAACTATGCAAAATATTTTAGTAAGCGCCTGCCTTATCGGAGAACAAACCCGCTATGACGGGCTTGTTCTTCCTTTACCAAACAAAATTATCGATAAGCTAAAATCAATAGCGACTATAATACCTTTTTGTCCTGAAGTGGCGGGGGGCCTGCCTGTGCCCAGGCCAGCATCTGAGATAACCTGTAAAGACGGTTTTTGTGTTCTTGACGGAAAAGCAAGTGTGAAAACTGTAAAAGGTGATGATTTTACGGCTTTTTTTATAAAAGGAGCGCAAAAAGCACTTGAAACGGCAGCAATTAATAATATCAGGGTAGCAGTATTAAAAGAAAAAAGCCCTTCATGCGGAAGTACATTTATCTACGACGGAACCTTTACAAAAACTCTTAAGAGCGGCAAAGGAGTTACTGCCGCTCTTTTTGAAAGAAACGGAATCTGTGTTTTTGGAGAAAAAAAGATAAAAGACGCTTTACTGTTTATCCGAAATCTCGCTTGTTGTTAACTTTTCTATTTTATCACCCTGGCGTATCTTATCAACAACATCCTGTCCTGATGTTACCTTACCAAATACCGTATGTCTTCCGTTTAAATGCGGCTGAGGGCAATGGGTAATAAAAAACTGGCTTCCGTTCGTGTTTGGTCCGGCATTTGCCATGGATAATACTTTAGATTCATGCTTTAACGGATTATCTTTAAATTCATCTTCAAAATTGTATCCCGGACCGCCCATACCTGTGCCGGTAGGATCTCCGCCCTGAACCATAAAAGAGTCTATCACTCTGTGAAATACTATACCGTCATAATAGCTCTGGCCGGCTAAAAATACAAAGTTGTTTACCGTTTTAGGAGCGTATTGCGGATAAAGTTCAATCTCGATAACGCCTTTAGATGTTTCCATAACCGCCTTATAAGTTTTTGACGGATCAATTTGCATTTCAGGGGGGTTGTTCCATTGCAGTTTTGTCATAATTCACCTTTATTAGTTTAGTTTGTTAGTTGATATAAATTATTATATCAATAAGCTCTTTGGTTATATATTTCAAGAATTTTATGAAAGCAGGATTTGAAAACGGTTTCCGGTTGACAGTTTACGGTTGCCGGTTTTAGAAATTAATGCTCTCGCAGAGCACACAGAGAACACGGAGATAAATAACAATTTTAAAATAACTCTGTAACTCTGGGAACTATGCGAAAGATAAACAATGGAAATAAAAAAGGCAGAGCCTGCTTCGACTCTGCCTTTTTTATTCTTGAATTATTTTTTTAATTTTCTTTTGCTTTCAACCGTGAACTGTGAACCGTCAACCGTTTTCAACCGACTAAACTTTTAATCTATTTTTTTAATTTTCTGCTTACACCTGCCAGACCAACAAGGCCAAAGCCGAGAAGGAGTAATGTAGCTGGTTCGGGGACCTGTGTTGTTTCAGCGTCGTGTGAGAAAGGAGCAAATTTATATTTAGCCTTGTTACCACATAGATAATGATCATAAGCATCGAAATGCACAGTTGTTCCTATGGGAACTCCCAATATCGAAATTTCATAAACATTAATCTGACCAGTTTGAGCTATGGGCGCAGGAAGATTATTTTCAAAGTCAGCTATATATGAATCATTTAAGCTAAAATCGCCCAATTTAAATTCCTGCCACCAGGTCATATCTCCGTAAATGCCATGATCTGGCAAGGTAGTTCCATCTCCTAATATTGGTAATGTACCATCTGTAACAGTTTTTGACCATACAGCAGAGCCCGGAGTTGATGGATCAGTAAAACCACTATAATTTTCAGTAGTCATACTATTAAAACTAAATGTAGGTGTAAGTCCTGAAGAATAAGCCAAAGCTAGCTTTACATCGTAAATGGTACCTTTAGCACCATTACCAACAACCCATAATTTTATAGAATCCGCTGTTTCAATAGCCCATGTCTCAGTTGTGCTATCGTATATTGATCCTTCAATGTATAATTGAAGTTCCGGTAATGCATAAGCACTGTTGCTGAATATGGTGACCAGCAAAAACACTACTGAAATATAAAATATTTTTTTCATATTATTTTTTCCGCAAAATTGTTAAACAAGGTTATGTTAATATTCAAATGTTAATAATAAGTTAAGCAAAAAATATACCAAAGAATGATTTGGTTGTATATGCGGTGTCTGATATTTCTAATAGTTTGAATTGATTAATGATAATAAAAGAGACCGAAAAACGCTATTTGATTAAATATTAAATTTATCAAATCACTTTCAAAAATTGCAAAGAAAACCGACACTGCAAGGTACAAGGTTAAAGCTTCAAAGAACAAATTTTAAGTATAAAGGCATGGTGGTATAAGGAATTAAAACGCATAACATATATAAATACCAAGATAAATATTATATATTAGGGTAAAGTTTTAAACAAAGAGATGATACAGACATATTAGGGATAGATAATTTTGATGCATACGAAGCTAATTAAAAAAATGCTATAAATAGTAATAGTTATTAATTAAATAATCAGGCTATTATATATAGAAAAAATATATACCGTTATAACTATCTGTTTATTTGTACTTATACGAATAATTGTAAAGAAAACCGACACTATTTAGGCTATTATAAAGCTTTGCCGGAGTTTAAACAAATTAAATGCTGTAATATTAGATAAATATGAATATAATATGGACTGATTAAATTGTAAAGAATTTCGACAGTGAAAGGAATAGATATCCCTCTTATAAAGCACCTGCGATCTTTTTTAAGGTGTCCAAGAAATTCTTTTCATATTGAGTACCCATGTAAGGGTGACAACAAGTTTTAAAACTGAAGATGAATCACTAATGAATATCAGAAACAGTAGTATCCAGACAATCAATCAGCAAGCCATAGAGCCACTTTCAAAACGTTTCAGTTTGGTCAAACTCAAGACGGGCGATAATTTCAACCGCAGGAATACATTGAGTATATCGAGGATAGCGCTAAAGGTTAGCGCTTATGCTTCACTACGTGTCACTTCGTGCGATATTTGAGCCCAACGCTTAAGATCGGCCAAAATGGGGCGTTTTGAAACTGGCTCTATTATTTAGTTTGATGGCTTTATTGTACTTTTTTGAATGGATACTTTTTTCTGGAGTTTTATTTTTAAACGGATATTATTTATCCAAAAACTTATAAAAGGAATTTGCTGATTTCAACACAAAACGCCTAACATCTCAATATAATTGTTTATTAAATGATACGATAAAATGGCACACGCTTTGCAATATCCAAAATCAAGGAGGAATGATAATCATGCTATCTAAGTATAATAAAATACTATTTGACTATATATCGGTAAAACAATCATTAAAATACTTTTACATTCTCTTCATTTTCTTCATTTTCTTTATACTTTTTATCTTCATTTCGTGTACACCCCAGTATGCTATAAACTCACAATCTGAGAGCAATGGCGCAATGGACACCACAAAGCATTCCCTTACTCAAATTTATTTTTATCCAAAAGAAGGCCAGTCGACAGAACAGCAGTCCCGCGATCATTATGAATGTTACATCTGGGCCGTGGATCAGACTGACTTTGATCCAAGTCAGTCACCTTTGCCTACCGAAGAACGTATTAAAGTGGTGCCTGTCCCTCCACCTGGACATGATACTGTCACAATGTCTATTATAGGTGCGGTAATGGGGGTATTAATTGCAGGGCCAAGACATGCAGCAGAAGGCGCTATTATCGGTGCAACCGGCGGCGCTTTAGCAGGCGTTGCTTCCGATACCTCAAGAGTGCAACATGCCAAACAGCAGGAGGAAGCCTACGCATCACGTAATCGTGTGCAAATTGCCAAAGCTGAAAGAAAAGCACTTGAATTTCAGCGCGCAACGTCTGCATGCCTTGAAGGGCGCGGCTATAGTGTAAGGTAAAAGTCAGAATGGATGTACAGTAGAGCCAGTTTCAAAACGCCCCATTTTGGCCGATCTCTGCGTTGGGCTCAAATTTCAATCCTCGAAATACTCAATGTATTCCTGCGGTTGAAATTTTCGCCCGCCTTGAGCTTGACCAAACT
>Ga0180007_10003111_pt1 | contig 18873 bp, 16 predicted proteins | sample MM_PC_MetaG_FD_121122 | JGI IMG/M metagenome (GOLD analysis project Ga0180007, IMG submission 121122) | Groundwater microbial communities from the Aspo Hard Rock Laboratory (HRL) deep subsurface site, Sweden - MM_PC_MetaG | ecosystem: Environmental > Aquatic > Deep subsurface > Groundwater... | reverse complement strand
TTTAAACATGCCAGAAAACAGCTGGTTTTGATATGTTTTCCACAATGAGATGGCTAAGATAAAGAAAAAAGGACTGCTAAGTCCATGAAGAAAATTAAATCTTCATTTCGTTACAGCCCCTTTCTTTTTCGTTTATCTTAAATTAGAGATTTAAACTTGAAATCCAAGATTTTATGATTTCCATATTTGATTCCAAATTCTTTTTTACACTGAGTAAACCGAGAGTGCCAGCAAACATATTATTGACTTCAATAGCTGCTTTGGCATGTTTTTCAACTTTTCCTGGTCCACCGTCATGAGTGTAGAAAAAGTAGATTTGTTTCCCTTTAAGATCATCTATAGCAAAGAAACTTTTAATTGGTGGAGCATAAGTTCCTGCCCAAATTGGTGTACCAATAAAAATAGTGTCATATAGGTTAATATCTAAGTCAAAATCAATCAATGAAGGAGATTTCTTCATAAAGACTTGAGAACCACCCCAAAAGTATTTACTAAATCCTTTAGATTTTAATTCATTGACAGGTTTGATGTTGAGCAAATCACCATTTGTCAATTTTGCTATTGAGTTTGCAACTAATTCAGTTGTTCCTTCAAAAGAATAATATACAACGAGAATTTTAGACATTGTTAGCTCCTTTAGTATAAAAAATTATTAAATGATGCAATATATAATTTTTTCATTTTTTTATCCATCACTAGCCTTATCTCAATTTTATCATGAAAAGTTATATTTACTTAGTAACACATTAATGATTTAAGACTGTAATCTATAAGGTATATATATTATATGTTATAATACAATTGAAAAAAGGAGGTTGAATCATGTTAAAAAGAAGAATTATTGCTGTGATGCCTTTAATTAGTTTATTATTGTTTTTAGGTGCAGGTCTTTTTTTAGATAAATGGGCTTTGGGATGGACGTTTTTCTTACTTATTCCAGTCAGTTGGATTCTGCTTACTGGTCAACCGTTGAAGAAATTTAGTGAGATTATGCCTATGATCAGTTTAATCTTATTTTTGTGGTTAGGATTTGGTTTGGAATTATGGCATTCAGGCTGGTTGGTTTTCTTATTGGTCCCTATTGTTAATCTCATTGTTGAAAAACGAATTAATGCGAGAAAAATGGTGGGTTTGGTTATTACGGCTGCCTATATTGCTATAGGTTTAATTTGGAATGAATGGCATCCAACATGGATAATATTTTTGTTAATTCCCATTATCAATACGATCTTTTTCCCACAAAAAAATGCTTTTGTAGAATTTAGAACTGAAAATATTAGATCTAGATTTAGAAATATCATTATTGATGAAGAAAAAGATGAAGATAGAAATTAATTTTTTCATGCTTTAGAACAATCACGCTCAACTCGAGTCATTTAATCATACTCGAGTTGAGTTTTTAATTTGCTACATATAAAATGTTATGATTAATTTAAGAAATCGGTTTCCTTTTTTAATTTTTATGGTATGATGAAATTATAAATTCATTATATTTGGAGGTAATTCATGTTTAAAAAGAGCATTATACTCGTACTTATTATATTTTTATTTGTATTAAGTTCATGTGCAAAAGATAACGATCCACTGCCACCTACTGACGAAACACTTCCATTATCAATTGAGCAAGTACTTGGATTAGAAGATATTGAAGTCATACAAAATGAATATTTCGATCCTTTAAAAGATGTGGAAGTCATCAATCAAAATGGTGATGATATTTCATCAATGTTTGAAGTTCATGGATTAGTCTATTATGGTGTGACAGGTTCTTATAATCTTACCTATCAAATGACATATGGTGATGATACGATAGATGAAACAAGAAGTGTCACGGTTAAAACAGGTACAATTCATAGAGATTCTGATACAAGAACAACAATAACTGCAACGACAATTTATGAAGAAGCTGGATCATACCGTAGCGGAAGTGCTTCAGATCTTGATCATCCAATTGCGCCACAACTACTCAATCAAGATTTACTTACGAGTGCTGTTCCATCTAATGGTTGGTGGACATCACTATTAGCAGCAAATTATGGTGCTAGCAATGGTATCTATACAAATCCTTATCGTTCTTCATTTAATAATGATGGTGTTGAAATCACGAATCCTGGCACAGGATTTGTTCAATACTGGAATCCAGATGGATATAATACAATGGCAGACTTTTCACTTGCATTACCTGATATGTATTTAAAGACATCAACATTAAGTCTTGGTTATACAACACATGTCATCGATTACAGTGATACAACCGTCAAGGTTGCGATGAGAAACACATCACAACCAGAAGACCAAATGGTTTTAACTTATGCTCAAGGTTCACCTTATATATTTGCCGAAGTTAGAGACTCAAGTTCAGCATATTTAACTTTAGGTGTTGCTGGCGTTGATAATTATGAATATTTTTCCGTAAATGGTAATCAAATCACTGGAAATTCATATATCGGTGATGGTATAGTTGTCAAACTTGTACATAAAGATGTCGGATATGATACTTATCGTCCAGCGCAAGTTGGTCAACCAATATATGCTGATCGTTACTTTTTGATAAGTACACCAGACGATACAGTATTCAATTTATCAAGTTCAAATCATCCACAAGGTTTAATTAATAAAATTAATCTTGATTTAGGAGATGATAATTATTTATCAGTTGCTGCTATTCAATATTTGAGTGAAGCAACATTTTATCATGACCATGCTTATGCAAAAACGATAACTGGTGACGTATCATACAATGTTGATCATGTCGATAGTGTTGTAGAAACAAATTATAATATTGCAACTCAATACTTAAAAGCAAATAACAATAATGAACCAGTACAGTTCATGATGCCTCATCACTATCAAAATAGTGACCAAGCATTAACAGATTACTCATTCGAAACTGTTCGAGGTGAACTCATTGCTACACTTGGTTCTAGTTTCCAAACAAGTTTATCTTTTAATGGTGTATTACCAGCCATGACATTGCCAACAAATTCTGAATTTTCTGAAACGGATTTAACTTCCTATTTGACAGATTTAGGGACAAGAACTGAAATTAATGATACTGAAAACTTTTTAAATGATGAGGGACCTTATTGGAATGGCAAAGCGATATATCCTTTAGCACAAGGTATTATTATTGCAGATCAAATGGGTAATGATGCCCTTAAGGCAGAATTTATTTCAAAATTAAGATATGTTTTGGCAGATTGGTTTACTTATTCCTCAACAAGTGATGACAGATATTTATATTACAATGAAGCATGGGGAACTGTCTATTATTCTAATAATGATTTTAATACAGCATCAGAGATGAGTGATCATAGTTTCACACATGGCTATTTGGTTTATGGTGCAAGTGTGCTAGCGATGTATGATGATACATTTACTGATGATTATGGTGATATGGTTACTTTATTACTTCATGATTATATGTATCCAGAAAAAGATGATTATGATTTTGCTTATTTAAGATCATTTGATCCTTGGGCAGGACATACTTGGGCTCATGGCTTTGGTACATTTGCCGAAGGCAACAACATTGAATCTTCTAGTGAAGCACTACAATCATGGCTTGGTGGCTATCTATGGGCATTAAATATAGGAGATACTGAATTAAGAGATGCTGCAATCTATGGGTTTGTATCTGAACTGAATTCAGCTAAAACTTATATGTTTGATTATTCTGAAGAAATATTTCCTGATAAATATAGCGAATATGCATCGGTTGCAGGTATGCTTTGGGGTGGCAAGTATGATTATGCCACATGGTTTGGGGCAAACCCAACATTTATTTATGGCATCCAGTGGTTACCAAACGGCGAATATCTATCTAGTTATGCAACAAATGATACTGAAAGAGCTCGTTTATCAGATGTTTATCAAAATTACCTAAGTTCAAAAAATCAAACAATCGATACATGGTATTCAAATATGTGGAGCATTCAAGCTTTGATGAATCCAACAGTAGCGATTAATCAATTTGATGCAAATTTGATATTAAACGATGATTATCCTAGCGATTTAGCACAAACCTATTATTTAATTAATGGTTTAAAGAGTTATGGTCAAAAAACGGATAGCTACCATATGATGATCCATGAGTATGTAACTTCGTCTATCTATGAAGATCAAGATGGCAATATTCACGCGCTTGTCTGGAATCCGAGTGACCAAGAACAAACAATATTTTTCATAGATCCATCAGGACAAGTGATTACAAAAACTATCTCAGCTAGAAGTTTTAAAGAAATCAGTCTCAATTAAGTTATATTTTCACTAAAATGTAAGTCATGATTAAAATGTACCAAAAATATGGTAAAATTAAAGCAAATGATTTATATATGAAAGGGGATAAAATTAATGAAAGAAATGCGTCATGTTTACAAAGAAAAAGCAGTAACAAATATGGTAGGTAAGTATTCAGTTGTCATACCCATTATCTTAATATTTGGAATCATCACCGGAGGTCTTTCAACATTAACAAATAATTACCGTCCAAAATATGAAATCGATTGGACAACCTTTGAAAGAACTTTGGTAGACTCTGGTAATCCAGCACTTGTTTTAGTTTTTAGTCTGATTGCATTTTTAGTTGGAGCAATCGTTATCTACGCATCAACAAAGATGTATATTCAAACAGCAAACAATGAAACTCCTGTCATAGAAGATATTTTAGTTGTCGGTCTCAAAGAAGATCCATTTAGATCTATCGTATTACAATTTATTATTAGCTTATTTACTATGTTATGGACATTATTGTTTATCATTCCAGGCATTGTTAAGTCTTACGCATATTCTATGAGTTTTTATATCGCAGTACTTAAACCAGAGCTTTCTGCAAATGACGCATTGGATTGATCCAAAGAATTGACAATAGGTCATAAGATGGATATCTTCATGCTTGATTTGAGTTACATACTTTGGTACTTAATTGGAATCTTAACTTTAGGTATTTTATGGTTTTGGATTATTCCTAAACATATGACAGCTAGAACTCTTTATTTTAAAGAAATTTATGATATCAACTATCCTAAACCAGTTATAGAAACAGAATAATCATCAAATTTAATTATGCTAAAGTTAAAAAGGTATAGGTGGAATTCACTTATCCTTTTTTTATAAGGTATCTAAACTAGCAAATAATAATTTGACATTCATTAAAATAGGAGTATACTGAAGGTGTATTCCCCATATATAGATTTTTAGTTTACTAGATTAAAGAGTTTAGTATTGGGATTTACAGTTTCAATTTTCTCATTAAACAATGATTTACATTTTCAATTTTTTGTAGAAGTAAGTTTTTGTGTTTGTATATATGGGGAATACTTATTTATTATAGAAGATACGAGAGACCAGTATGGTCTTTTTTTCTTTAATTTTTAAGTTTTCTACATAGAATCTAGAGAGTAACAATATATTATAAGAAAAACAGAGTATAATTTAAGTATCAATATGTATAAATAAGGAGATATCTAATGTCAGAAAGAAAACAAGCTTTTCTATTTATAGGCTTGACAATGATCATGAGTTGGATTGTCTTGTGGGGGCCATTAGCATTATTTCAAATCGATCCTACAAATTTAGGTTCTTTAGAAGAACTTAAGATTATACCTTTTATCTTATTCACGCTTAATGGTTTTATGCCCTCTATCATTGGAATTGTTCTTTATCTAAAATTTGATGGCAAAAAGAAAACTAAAGAGAGACTAAAATCTATCATTTCTTTTAAGAAGACAACTTGGATTCTTGTTTTAGAAATCACTTTAATTTTTGTTGCCATTTGCGGACTCCAAATTGCAATTTACGCTATCTTTATTGATCGTTTTGATTTTCGAGTTTTCTATATAACACTACCTCAGATTATTCCAATCATTATACTTGGTCCTTTGAGTCAAGAAATTGGATGGAGAGGATTCCTTCATGATAAATTAAATAAAGGCTTTGAATTGCATATCATCGCACTCATTATTGGTGTATTTTGGGCTTTATGGCATCTCCCGCTATTTTTTATGCCAGGGACAAGTCAGTTTGAATTAGGAGTTAACTATATCCCGTTTATGATTAACATCATCTTAATTTCAATCATGATGAGTGTTTACTATTTCAGGTCAAAAGGTTCTTTACTTATAGCTATATTCATTCATTTCTTATATGTTTATTCATTAACTATATATTTACTTGGTACAACATATTCACTCATCACAAGTATGATCACGATTCTTCCAGTTTTACTAGCTACTGATGTGTTACTTCATACACATTGGAATAAAATCAAGAGTCAAGAAGTGATTGTAGAATAAGATATCAACTAAAAAGGACTTCTAAATAATTCACTAGAAGTCCTTTTTTATTTGATTATGAATTTAGATTTGTTCAACTTTCTTCATGATTACCCATTTATTCATAGGGTATTGAATGATAAAAGCCAAGAACATCATCATGTTTTTAATGATTAAATCAGCCCAATCATTACCAACAAGATTAGATATTGGAACATGGATTAATGTTGGTATCCATAATTGGAGCAAGAAAATGATTAAAATCATGATGCCATACATGATTGCACTCGATAAAACGCGATTATTTGCTTTAAAAGTAGCTTTTCTTTGAACAATGAAGTTAAAGATCTGAGCTATAATGAACGAAAGACTAAAAGCCAAAAATGAGCATAAACCACCATTTGCTAATGAATAATCTAATAGCCATATTTGAATTTCAATTTGAGACAGACTTGAAAAAATCCAATAATTGAATAGTGCAAATACACTGATTTCCACTAAAGAGGTGAGTAAACTCACAGAAGTATACTTAATGAACTCCCAAATATGTTTGTCAACGATGATTTTATTTTTTACTTCATCATCACTTTGATTTGGCTTAGACATAAATTTTTAGAACCTCTTCATCCTCATCGATGATACCTGTGTCAATAAATCCATATTTCATATAAAATTGGTAAGGCATCTCTCCTGCCATATCACATGAAAGGTAGACAGTTTTCATTTTTTCATCCCTTGCCATTTGCAAAATAGTATCAAGAACTTGCTTGCCATAACCTTTTGCTTGATAATTTCCACCAATCATTAAGCGCCAAATATCTAGAGCGGGTTGATCTTCTTCAGGGATATGATCAGGGGCTCTATTTAGCATAATGAAGCCAATAGGTGTATCATCAACATAGACTGCTCTTGGCCAAGCTTTGTTCTGATTCAAATAGGCTTGTGCCAGCGATGTTTCATTTCTAGCAACACATTTTTTTTGTGTTTCGCTTAAAGTATCACTTAAACGAATCACGGATCTAAAATTGTCGTTTGTAATTTCTCTTAATGTAATCATAGTTTTCTTATCCTTTGTAGAGTATTGTATGGATTAAAGATTAAATAAAAAAGCATCAAAAAATGATGAAATAAGAAACTTATTTATTTCAGCGATTACTTTTTATTGCCCTAATGAAATGAGTTTCGTTTCTACACCATCAATAATGTTCAAGCTTTCTTGAAGTTCTTTGATTTCTTCTTTACTACCATTAAGTTGGAGTAGAACTAAAGCATCCTCAGCACAGACGTTATCTGTTTCATGCAACCCAAGTCTTAATTTAATGATGCATCCGAATTTAGTTAAAACGTCTTGAACCTCAACAGCACTTTGAGTGCGATGATTAATGAAAACTCCTAAAATGACATAACCTTTCATTATTGACCCTCTTTTCCTATACAAGTATGTATACATTTTACACTGAAATAGATTAAATGAATTAAAAATAATCATATTTTACGATTATGTTAAACGAACGGATTCAGCATAATGAATAGGAGAATGCATTGATAAAGGGTATAATAGTATTGAAGTGGAGGTCTACTCACAATGAAAAAGAATAGTAAAGAATTTTTTAGAGATGTAAGAAAAAGAACTGATAAAGTTGTTGATTCAGTACAAGAGTCAATTGAAGAAACAAAAGATAAAATAGTTGTATATCAAGCTTTTAAGAAGCAAGCACAAAAGGTAAAGAAAGTCACCAGTGAATTTATTAATTTGGACTTACCAATTTATGGTATTTTAAATGAAACTACTAATCAGATGACATTCAGATCCAAAGATAGTCTTGAATTGATTGATTTATTAATGATAGGTAAAAGTATCTACAAGATAGATAGTATTAATGAAGAAGTTATTCCATTTTCGATTAGAATTGATGATGAAATACATGTTGTAGACTGTAAAGTAGCAAATCTTTCAAAAATAAAATAATCATAGGAGTGGTCATATGAAAGTGTTATTTATTGGCGGGAGCGGGACAATTAGTACTCAGGTATCTAAGCTTGCTATAAAAAAAGGTATTGATTTATTTGTTTTGAATCGTGGGAAACAAAATTTTAAGATTCCAAAAGAAGTTAAATTACTTCAAGGGGATATCCATAACAATGAAGAAATCGTATCTTTATTAAAAGATCAATATTTTGATAGTATCGTATCATGGATTTCTTTTACTGTTGATCATGTAAAACGTGACTATGATCTATTTAAAGGACATACCAAACAATATGTCTTTATCAGCAGTGCTTCAGCTTATCTAAAACCACTACCTTTTATACCAATTACAGAAGATATACCTTTAGGCAATAAATATTGGGAATATAGTGAAAATAAAAAGAAGTGTGAAGACTATTTGCTTTCTATCCATGATGATGCATTTAATGTAACAATTATTAGACCATCTCATACATATGATGAAACTATGCTCGTTTCTCAATTAAGCAGTAGGAACTATCCTTATACAATGATTGATAGGATGCTCAAAAATAAACCAATTATCATTCCAGATCTTGGAGAAACACTTTGGACTATTACCTATAGTGGCGATTTTGCACATGCATTTATTGATGTATTAGGCAATAGCCAAACTTATGGGCAATATTATCACCTCACAGGAGATAAAGTCTACACTTGGAACCAGATTAATCAATTCATCTGTGATGCTGTAGGCGTTAAGCCACACGTGGTTCATATTCCAACCGATTACATATTGAAACACTTTCCAGAGTATAAAGCAGAACTCTATGGTGACAAGATGAAGAGTACAACATTTGATAATACAAAAATCAAATCAGTTGCTCATAATTATCAATCAGTTTATGAATATAAGGATATTGTAAAGCTTGTCGTTCAAAGATTAATATCAAACAAAGAACTTCAAGAAATAGATGATCAATTTAATCAAAGATATGATCTTCTCATACAAGAATATACTCAATTCATTCATCAATAAATATATAAAACAATCAACATCATGGCTAAAAAGGGTGTAAAAAAACGTAAACAGTTTATAAACGCTCTTTTTATTTTGATTTTTTATAATCTTAATAAAATCTTAATATTTAATTTATAAAATGTATGATATTATTAGGGTAGTAAATTACAGCTTGATTTTTTACATCCATTATAATTTTTTGAGGGCTTAAAGAGTCAGCTCATAGTTATACTGAATGATTGTGTAAGAGATAATAGAATATAGCTATGTACTGATCCTTATTATTAAAAATCTATTTTGGCAGAGATAGATGATTAAAAAAATTGTAGGGATTTTTGTTTTATTCAAAATCGAATCAACTTGTTGAAAATTTGACATTTAGAGGTGCATCAATGAGAAAAATATGGATTTTATTTCTTATCTTATTTCTTACTGGTTGTCAACAAATAGATGAGGAAGCATTGAAAGCTGAAATCAAGAATGAAGTACTTGAAGAAATTCAATCTCAAACTATTGATTTCAACGATCATTTAAAATCTATTTCTATTTTGGCTAAAAATTGTAGTGTTGCGTTAGAAATAACAATGCCAGGTGATGTGAGCAGTATTGGATCAGGAGTTATTTATAGTAAAGAAAATAATGATTACTATATCTTAACAAATGAACATGTCATTCGTTATTATTTAACTCTTGAAGTCTATTTGCCAAATGAAGATCTCTATATTGCTGCAAGTGTTGTCAAATCCGATGCAACTGTTGATCTCGCAATACTTAAAATTTCAACAATTGAACCATTGAGTGTTTGTAGTATTGAACCTGTGACTTATGAGGTTGGTGAACTTGTTTTATCGGTTGGATCACCTATTGGGCTCGAATATTGCAATACGGTGACTTTAGGCATTATATCTAGAATTGAAGTTGATTTAATTCAACATGATGCAGCAATCAATCCAGGAAATAGTGGTGGACCATTATTCAACATGGAAGGGCAAATCATTGGCATTAACTCATCAAGACTAAATACAACCTATTCAGGCAACACAGTTGTTTCAGTCGAAGGTATTGGATTTAGTATACCTTTAGAAATCATCATAGCATTTATTGCATCATAAAAAAAATAACAAAACAAATTAACATAAAGATGTCACAATATGAATGAATAAAGAAAGAAAAAATGGAGGATATTATGAGGAAATTATTGGGAGTTTTCGTAATTTTTGTAGCTATGTTCTTGCTTATTGGGTGTACAGCACCAGATGAAGAAATACCACTAGAACCTATTAAAAATCTAGTGCCAGGACAATGTGATGGCGCAGCAAATTATTTTCTAATCAATGATGAATGTGTTTTTTTGACCGACTTTATTTCAGATAACATTTCAGTAAATGAAGATGAAACAAGAGTTGAACACATGAATTCAGTAGAATTAATGACCGACTTTGTTGCAGATTTAACTGGTTCAACAGGATTAGCTGTTATCTCAAGGGATGCGTATGAAAATGCCATCAATCTAGGTGGCTTAGACAATATGGATATCATTAGTCTTGCGACTACTGATGAGTACCAAGATACGCAAAATCTGATTGTAAAATTGACTGAAGACGGCTTCTTTGAAGAAGTGAGTTTCATGAATGAATCTGGTCAATCAGTAGAGATCACATCAAATCCATTAGCTCTTGAAGTTTATGGAGCATACACGGTTGTTGTGTTTGAGATTACGTATAATAACACCACAGTGCCAGAAAATTTTGCACAAAAAGTCTATGACTCATTTTATGCTGGCGGCATTTATCTCATTCATAATGAATCTGGTAAGATGTTTGCAACGAAAGATGTGATTGAGAATGAAAATGTATATTACTATCAGGAAGATCACTCTAGGACTGTGAATCTGACAGTAACACTCAATGAACCTGTTGTTGAGATACAATATATTCCGCAAGTTGATGAATTTAATATGCCAATTTTAGACGAATTTGGCAATATGATCTACGATGAGGTACTTGTGCCAGTTGTTGATGATATGGGTAATCCACTCATCTTTACTGAAGGTCCAATTTTAACTGAAGAACAAATGATTGGTCTTGTTAAATATTACGAACAACAAATCGTTGATGAAGATGGTAATCCAATGTTTGATGAAGAAAATAAACCAATCTTTGAATTGATTGAAGAACCTGTACTTGATGAATTTGGAAATCAAATATTTGAATTACAAATAGTTCCTGTTTTTGATGAGTTTGGCAATGTTCAATATCAGCAGGAATTTGAAGTCGAATTATATATCAATGATATACGTGATATTACAATTACTGAATACTATGCAACAGTGACTGATAATCCTATAACACCAATCACACAACGATTTGTTGATAAAATTATTTCTGAATACTTTAATTGGAATTACTATCGCATCAACAATTATATGATCTCATCTTATGGTTTTTCTGCAGGGAATGAAGATATTTATTACATTACAAGCATTTCAGAAGAAGGTATCAGTGAGAATTATGTAATGAAATTATCTTTTGATATTGAAACCAATGAATTAACACTTGAAAGATATATCAATGCAACTAAAGCTGGGTTCACAAATTGTGAAATCATACTCGATCCAAGAAACAACAGTATTATTTGTGATCCATGGGATGGAAGTAATATGAAAGTTTACTCTCAAACGCATGGTCTAAAGACCATACCTAACTCTGACAACTTACAACCAGTTACTTTTCCTAATGGGGAACTATATTTTTATGACAATCAACAAACATATGTAGAAGAACTTCATTATTATACAACACTACTTTATAACATCAATTCAGATGGTACACTTACGTCTCATTATATTGAACTTGGTGAAAAAGACGAAATTTGTCAAGATAACTGTATCAATGGTTTAAACATTAATATGTACCATAATGATACTGATCCTTATGCTGAAAACCAATATATCAATATCCAGACAGCAACAGGAGAAAAAATAATGACAAGTGCTGATTTAGAAGTTTCCAGCCTTGGTGAGTTTTCTTCATTTAGACCTAGTTGTAATGATATTAATGGTTGCTGGTACAATGTCCAATATGAAATTTTAGATGAATTGGGAGAAACGTTAATTACCTATGAATCTTCAAAAATGGTTTATCCTGGTGATCCAGTACCTAAATATCAAGAAACATATCAAATAGATGAAAATTCAAATATTCAATATGAACAAGTTTACTCTGATACAGATGTTATTTGTGATAATGCAAGTGGTTGTGCTAGTCAAATTAATCTTGTAGACAATTCAATCAATCAATATGGTGTTTGGTTGTATGGCAATTTCATTGTTCCTCAAGGTGAAAAATTCATTAGTACTATTTCTTTACCAGCTATCAATAACGGAACATATGAATATACGAAAGAATTATCGAGTGAAGTTTGCAACTATGAAACTTGTGATGAATATATATTGATTAGAATATATGATGATTCAGATCAGTTACTCAGTGAAACTCATAATTCGGTTCAGATTCTAGAAGGAGAATATATACCATTATATATTGAATATCATATCACTGCAGATACTACAGTTACCATGTCATCTACGGTATGTACAACATCAACTGGGTGTACGCGTTATTATGAAACCTATGACCAAAAATACTATTGGATTAACTATGATCAAGGTGATTCCATGTATGAAACGATTACATTTGTAGAAACAGACAGACAATTGATTACAGAAAAAACATTAACAAACCAAGTATGTACAGATATAAATGGTTGCTATGGTGAAGAAACTGAATACATCATTGTAGATGACTTTGGCACTGAGCTTTATCATTTCAAGAATTATCTTGGTATTGAATATGGCGAATTAAGACCATATAAAGTAACCATCAATATCAATGATACTGATGTAAACTATATGAAAGAAGCTCTTTCAGAAAATAGAGTATGCGAAACAGATAATTGTCGCGTATGGGTAGCTTTTACAACAGATATTAATGATTATGCCTCACTTGGATCAGGTTACGTAGTCTTCCATCTTGGAGATGAAATTTATAATCGCGTCATCATGACTGGAGCAACTCCAGTGAGTTTCCAAGATGAATTAACTTGTAACATCGATGAAGGATGCGTTGCTTATACAGACCAATATAAGATTGTTGATGAGTTTGGGAATGAATATCAATTAGAAGATATAAACTGGTATATTAATCAACTCCCTGTTCATTTTGCAAAAGGTGACAAACTTCCAGTAGATTCAAACTTTGAAGTGACATTCTTATTGTCTAATGTGGAATATTTAAAAACAAGAATTAATGTATATGATTTTATTTATAGTCTAAATAATGTCACAATTCTAGACGATAATGTTTACCTCATTGAAAAACAATCATGGGTTCAAGGCAATGAAAACTTCATTTTGATTTTTGATGAAGTAGAAGGAAAATATTACGCGAAGTATACTAATATTTCTGCATTTACTGAAATCACGAAATTTGAAGATGGTTATATTGCTATCAATGATGATGAAAATGCGATTATTAATTTTACATTTAATGAGGGATTATCAAATGATGATTACTATTATTTCGATGTAGAAGATTTAACAGCAGGACTTGAAATCAATGGAGTTAATGATCTAGTTGTTGATTATGATGGATCAATATACTTTAGAGGTGTAGATAATTTTATTAATGATATAACAGGATCAATTCTAGATGATGGCACAGTCATCATTGATACAGAAATTGTTGAATTTGAAATTGTTCGATTAAGACCAATCAACTAGGTTAACTTATTTAAACGTTTATTTGATAAGAAAGTGATAGCTCAGTCTATCACTTTTTTTTACAAGAAATAATGAGCATAACTAAATTTTTAGACCAAATAACTCATATAGTTCTTCCATATTAAAAAATCTAACAAAAATATTAAGATTATCTTAAGTAAGAACCTATAATCTTTTTTTGTTGTATAATCTAAATAATAGTAAAAAACAAAATCATTTTAAATATCGATTTGGTTGAGGAGAATAAATATGAAACATGGATTTTCTCGTGAGGATGAATTAATTTTTAGAAACTCAAATCAATACATTCAGCAAAAATATATACGACATGTATTTGCTCTTTTTATTTTATTATTTGCTCTTTTTGGTTATACAGATACAGTCTACTTTCCAGACTCATGGAAAACGCTTTTAATTGTTCGTTTTGGATTTGTCATCCCTATATTTATCACAGTTATTATTTTAACATACACAAAAGTGTTTCTTAAGAATCATCAAATTATCATTTCATTGAGTGCACTTGTCGCTGGGCTATCCATTGCATATATGCTCATTTTAAAACCAGATAATATTGCATATTACGGTGGCATGTTTATGATTTACTTCTCGCTATATTTTATTGTTAAATTGAGATTTAATTATGCAACTATGATAGGATTGTCCATATTTATTATTCATATCATCGGTTTTTTATTGATTGGGAATACCGTCAATGTTACATTCATCTATAGTACATTTTTTTATTTGGGATCAAATCTAATTGGCATGGTTGGATCTTATCATATAGAAGTGATGAATCGAACACATTTTCTTTACGAAAGAGAAATTGAGAAAGTGAATGTTGAATTGTTGGAGCAATATGAAGATAAGGCGACGCAATTTGAAAAATTAGAACAATCTATTCTTGAAAACAAACAGCTGCATCAAATCAATTTAGAAAAATCAAAATTAACAGAGTCACTTCAAAAAAGTGAAGAAAAATATAAGCAATTAGTTAATCAAATGCAATTAGGTTTAGCCCTTTATGAAATTGTCTTAGATGAAGAAGGAAAGCCTATAGACTATATTTTCTTGGATATCAATGATAGTTATACAAAACTATTTGGTATGACTAGTGAAATGTGTATTGGAAAACATGTCACAGAAGTCATGCCGCTTGTTGAGCCTTACTGGATAGAAACCTTTGGAAAAGTAGCGATTACCGGTGAATCTTTCTATTATGAAAATTATTTAGAAACAACCGGGAAATATTATTCAACTTATACTTATAGTCTAAAAAAGGGAGAATTTGCAGTTCTCGTTACAGACATTACAGAAAGAAAACAACTAGAAGATGCTTTAAATGAGAGTAATGAAAAATATATGGCTATTTTTAAGAAGTCTCCAATCTCGATAGAATATTATGATGCAAATGGAAATTTAGCTTATGTAAATGAAGCATCTTTAGATCTATTTGGTCTTCAAAATTTAGATGAACTTCGTGGTTATAATTTATTAAATAATCCTAATCTTTCACCTGAATTAATTGCTAAAATCAATAATTTTGAGCATATTCATGTTGAAATGGAATACAGCTTTGATAAAGTCAAAGCATCTAATCACTATAAGACAAATAAAACAGGGACAATGATTTTAAATTTATCCATTACACCATTATTAAAGGATAATCGGTTAAATGGTTACATTGTTCATACTGAAGATATAACATTAGAAAGACAAAAACAAAAGGAAGTCGAGTATTTAAGCTATCACGATTTTTTAACGAACCTCTATAATCGTCGCTATTTTGTCAGTGCATATAATAAGTATATACGTGAAGAACAATATCCCTTAGGTGTAATGATGGTTGATATCAATGGATTAAAAATTATTAATGATGCCTATGGGCATAGACATGGTGATCTGACGATCAAATTGGTAGCAGATTTATTTATGGATATCTTTGATCAAAATAATGTAGTAGCAAGAATTGGAGGAGATGAATTTGCGATTTTAGTTCCAAATAAATCATCTGAGCAACTCCAAGCTTACAAAGAACTAATCATTGAACACACAAAAAAGATTAATGTTGGTAATATTGAGATATCTCTAGCAATCGGTTATGAGATGATCTATGATAATATCAAAGGCATTGACGAAGTATTATCTGATGCTGAAAACTATTTATATCGCCATAAAGTTACTGTCGGAGCAAGTATTAGAAATCATGCCATAAAGGCAATATTAAATACACTGACAGATAAATACATTGAAGAAAAAGTGCATTCTGAAAGAGTAAGTAGTTTCTGCAAGGAAATTGGCATTGCATTAGGAATTAGTAAGGAAGATGTAGATGTATTAGAACTTGCTGGTATGTATCATGACATTGGCAAAATTTCAATACCAGATGCTATCCTTAATAAACCAAGTAAACTTACATCAGAGGAATTCGAGATTATTAAGAGTCATACATTAATTGGATATCAAATATTAAAAGCTGCAGATGAATATTCTGGATTAGCAGAATATGCATTATCACATCATGAACGTTGGGATGGAAAAGGTTATCCTAAAGGGTTAAAAGGCATTGAAATACCATTGTTTTCTAGAATCATTAATGTTGCTGATTCTTTTGAGGCCATGACTGCAAATCGTCCTTATCGTGATGGGTTGAGTTTAGAAGAAGCAATAGAAGAGATTAAAAGATGTTCTGGTAGTCAATTTGACCCTAGAATTGCCCAAGTATTCATTGATGAGGTCTTATGTAAAATAAAGATTAAATGTGATGATCAAAAGAATGAAAAGGAAATTGAAGTAAGCGAATAAACTGTAATTAAAAATAAAAAGACGGCTCAATAGTCGTCTTTTTAATTTGGTAAATACTAGATTGATTGATGTCTTGCTCGATTGATTTTAATATAGGCAACTGCTTCTTCAATCGTTACAAAAAATTTATCATCGCCAACTAATAAATTGATTTGAGATTTTTTAAGCGCTGATAAAGGTTCAGGTCTTATACCTGTAATAAGTACAGTAATATTTCGATCCTTACATATCTTAAGTGAAGAAGTAAAGGAATGTAAAGCAGTAGCATCAATAGCCGGAACGTGTTTCATACCAATAATTAAGTATTCTGTTTGTGGATCTAGTGAATTGATTGCTTCAACATACTTATAAGCTGCACCAAAGAAGAATGGACCATTGATTTGGTACATATGGACACCCTTAAGTGTTGGATATTTTTGATTTTCTTCTTTAAAATTAAAGTTAGCATCACTTTCAGTTTCTTCAGTAAAGTCTAAGTTTTTAACACTAATATCAGACACTTCAGACATTCTTTTCATAAATAAGAATAATGATAAGAACATACCAACTTCAATTGCAACAACCAAGTCAATCGCGACAGTTAAAATAAACGTGATGAGTAAAACAAAGATATCACTTTTTGGAGATTTCATCAATCTCTTAAATTCTCTCCATTCACTCATATTATAAGCAATAACAAATAAAACTGCTGCCAAAGAAGTCAATGGGACATTTTTAACCAAAGGCATTAATGATACCAAGATGATGAGCAAAGTAACTGAATGTACCATACCTGCAATAGGTGTACGTCCTCCGTTTTTGATATTTGCTACAGTTCGAGCTAGAGCGCCGGTAACAGGAATACCTCCAAATAAGACAGAACCAATATTCGCAGTTCCTTGAGCGACAAGTTCCATATTAGAGCGATGTCTACTTCCAATCATACCATCAGAGACAACGGCTGATAAAAGAGATTCAACTGATCCTAAGAAAGCAATAACGAGTGCTGGACCGATTAATAATTGAATTTGATCAAATGTGATATTTGGAAAATGTGGTATAGGAATCGCAGAAGATAATTCTCCAAATTTACTACCAACTGTTGCTACATCTAAATTAAATAAAGCAACAAGGACTGATCCAACAATTAAAGCAATCAATGTACCAGGAATTTTTTTGTTCACTTTTGGCCAATAAATAATGATGAGTAAAGATAAAAGTCCAATACCTAAAGTTGCTAAGTCAACATTTCTAAAGTTTTCAAAATAAGACATCCATTTTTCAAAGAAATCAGAAGGTACATTTGCAATATTTAAACCAAAGAAATCATTAATTTGAGAAGAAAATATAACAAGAGCAATACCACTAGTAAAACCAGTAATGATTGGATATGGGATGAATTTGATCATTGAACCTATTTTTAGTAAACCGAGGATGATCATGAACACACCTGCCATCATCGTTGCTAAAACTAAACCTTCATATCCAAATTCAGATATGACACCAAACACGACAACCATAAAAGCGCCAGTTGGACCACCGATTTGTACTCGGCTGCCACCTAAGAATGAAACCAAAAAACCACCAATAATAGCAGTATATAGACCTCTTTCAGGTGAAACACCAGAAGCAATAGCCAAAGCAATTGAAAGTGGTAATGCGATAATAGCAACAATAATCCCAGAAATAACATCTTTAAAAAATTGTTCCTTAGTATAGGTTTTCATCACAGAAAATAATTTTGGTTTCAACATTGACATAAATGAACCTCTTTATATAATTAAAGACATATGATATCTTTCTATTTATCGTATCACGACGATATAAATTGTACGCTTATGATTAGATATTGTCAATGCATTTTTATGCATTTATTTAATAAAAAAATCTCCCCTATGTGATCACCTTATAAGGATAGCAGTCATAGTGAAGATTCGAAGTTTATTTAGGTATTTAAAATAGGTTGTGGTGTTGTATAGGCTTTAAAAAAGGTTGTGGTGTTTACAATCTTTTAAAAAGGCCTTTTTTTTATGCATTAAAAAGAAGACCACGGATATGATAAGATTAA
>Ga0180007_10003110_pt1 | contig 18875 bp, 17 predicted proteins | sample MM_PC_MetaG_FD_121122 | JGI IMG/M metagenome (GOLD analysis project Ga0180007, IMG submission 121122) | Groundwater microbial communities from the Aspo Hard Rock Laboratory (HRL) deep subsurface site, Sweden - MM_PC_MetaG | ecosystem: Environmental > Aquatic > Deep subsurface > Groundwater... | reverse complement strand
TATATCCGGTTGAGCGATTATCCCGACTTTATAACCTTCTTTGGTTAATAAATTCCCAATTACGGCTACACCAATAAACGGGCTGTCTAAATAGGTGTCGCCGCTTACAAGGATTATGTCGCACTGAGTCCAGCCCAGCTTCTTCATTTCGTCTGACGTTGTTGGCAAGAACATAGCTGTATTCTACGTTATTTTCGTATTGTAGTCAATTATTACCTCCCTACCCCTGCCACTAAAAATTGACAATTTCCAGCTTAAAAAGTATAATTATTACCTACCAAAGTTAATATTTTAATCAAAGGCGTCCATTCATGGGAAAAATACTCGATAAAATCGACAAACCGCAGGATTTAAAACTCATCCGCAGGGAATTAATGCCTGAACTCCTTGAAGAAATCCGCAACGAAATCATCGAAACTGTATCAAGAAATGGCGGTCATATCGCATCCAGTTTAGGGTGTGTAGAGCTAATCACAGCGCTCCATTACGTTTACAATACTCCTGAAGATAAAATCATATTTGACGTAGGCCACCAGGCCTACGCTCACAAGTTACTTACCGGCCGAAGAGACAAGTTCAAAACATTAAGGCAATATGAAGGTATCAGCGGTTTTCCTGTCAGAGAAGAATCTGAATATGATGCTTTCGGTGTAGGGCATTCTTCAACATCAATATCAGCCGCTTTAGGTTTTGCAGTTGCCCGCGATTTAAAAGGCGAAAAAAATAAAGTTATAGCTGTTATCGGTGACGGCAGTATGACCGGAGGCATGGCTTTTGAAGGCCTCAATAACGCCGGCCATATCAACACTGACATGCTGGTAATTTTAAATGACAATGAAATGTTTATTTCGCGCAGGGTCGGCGCAATAGTAGGATATTTTGCAAAATTATTAACCCTGGGTTCCGTCAAAAGGATAGAAAAAAGAATAGAAACATTTTTAATGCGGATAAGAAACTTTGGTTCCTATTTTATCCGTATTGCCAGAAGATTCAAATTCTTGTTCATCCCAAGCTTATTATTTGAAGAAATGGGATTCACTTACATCGGGCCTGTAGACGGAAATAATTTTAATGCTTTGGTTGAAATATTATCTAATATCAAAAAAAATCATGGCCCCACTGTTTTACACATAGTCACAAAAAAAGGCAAAGGCTATCATCCTGCAGAAAAAAACCCCATTAAATTTCACGGAGCCGCGAAGTTTGAAATAGAAACCGGCGAAGCGCAAAAGTTTGCAGGAACGGACAATAAACCGACCTATACTGAAATTTTCGGGCAAACCTTAGTAGACCTGGCAAAAAGTGACGACAAAATTGTAGCTATAACTGCGGCAATGTCCGAAGGCACAGGGCTGAAGCCGTTCGCAAATGAATTTCCAAAAAGATTTTTTGATGTAGGCATAGCTGAACAGCATGCCCTTACATTTGCAGCGGGCCTGGCGGTAAGCGGTTTGAAACCGGTCGTTGCGTTATACTCCACGTTTCTTCAAAGAGGTTTTGACCAGCTAATTCACGATGTAGCGCTTCAGAACTTGCCTGTTATCATAGCCATAGACAGAGCCGGAATAGTAGGAGACGACGGCAAAACACACCAGGGAATATTTGATATATCCTTCATGAGGTTAATACCTAATTTCGTCATTATGTCACCCAAAGATGAGCAGGAACTCAAAGACATGCTCTACACCGCAACCCAATTGAACAAACCAGTAGCGATAAGATACCCTAGAGGTAAATCTATCGGTGTTAAACTTAATGCATTGTACACAAACATCCCTTTAGGTAAAGCCGAAGAACTGATTAGCGGCAAGGACATGTACATATTAGCCGCCGGCAATATGGTTTACCCTGCTCTTGAAACTCAAAAGATGCTGAAAAAAGAAAATATAGACGCCGGTGTCATCAATATGCGCTACATAAAGCCTCTGGATGAAAAACTTATCGGAAACATTTCCAAAAAAGCAAAGAAAATAGTTACCCTGGAAGAGGGAGTGTTAACCGGCGGTTTAGGCAGTGCAATAAAAGAGATAGTAAGCGGGCCTGATGTTAAAATTCTGAATATCGCTTTGCCCGATAAATTTATTGAACATGGTTCGCAGGATATATTAAGAAATAAATACGGTTTATCTTCAGACAAAATGTTTGAAACAATAAAGAAGTGGTATGCAAATTAACGACAAGCCAGCCAATAAAACTGTACGGCTTGACCAATTGATGCTTGAAAGAAAACTGGTTGAAAGCAGGGAGAAAGCGCAGGCTCTTATACTTTCAGGTAATGTCAAGGTCAACGGTGAAACCGTACCGAAAGCTTCAAAGAAATTTAGCCCTGATATGTTAATTGAAGTAAAAGAACCTTTGAAATATGTTTCGCGCGGCGGGCTTAAACTTGAAGAAGCGGTTCAACATTTCAGTATAGATATAAAAGACAGGGTTTGCCTGGATATCGGTTCTTCAACCGGCGGGTTTACTGATTGCCTTTTGCAGTCGGGAGCAAAGAAAGTATATTCGACTGATGTGGGCAAAGGGCTGATTGACTGGAAACTCCGCAACAATCCTAAGGTTGTTTTATTAGAAAGTATTAATTTCAGGTATTTTGACTCGGAATTATTAAAAGATGAAATTGAAATCATTACTATAGATGTTTCCTTTATTTCGTTGGATAAGATTTTGCCGAAAATAAAAGAGGTAATTAAGAATAAGGTAAAAATTATTGCTCTTGTAAAACCGCAGTTTGAAGCAGGAAGAAGCCAGGTGAAGAGGGGAATAATTACTGATGAGAAGGTTCAGCTTGCAACGGTTGAGAAAATCAGGAGTGTTGCGCAATCATTGGGATTTACATATAATGGTGTGGTGAAATCCCCGATTCAGGGAGCAAAGGGCAACACAGAATATTTGATTTATCTTACAAATTACGGTAATGACAACCAATAATAAGAGCTGTAAGCGTTGAAGTTGTAGGCAGGATAAAAGATAAAAATAAGATGAATTACGATTTTAAAAGTTTTGAACCAAAATGGCAAAATTTCTGGGAAGAAAAGAAATTTTTCCTCTCAGATGAAAAGTCTGCGCTTCCAAAGTTTTACTGCCTTGTGATGTTTCCATACCCTTCCGGCAAAATACATATGGGCCACGTACGAAATTATGTTATTGGTGACGTTATTTCGCAATATAAACGAATGAAAGGTTTTAATGTATTTCACCCGATAGGCTGGGATGCTTTCGGCTTGCCCGCGGAAAATGCCGCAATTAAAAATAACATACCTCCAAAAACCTGGACAAAAAAGAATATCGACAATATGCGCGAACAGCTCAAGGGTTTGGGCATAACTTATGATTGGACCAGGGAAGTCGCTACCTGCGACCCTGAATACTATAGGTGGAACCAGTGGTTTTTTATAAAGATGTTCGAAAGAGGGCTTGCCTATAAGAAAAAATCTTCAGTTAATTGGTGCCCGTCCTGTAAAACAGTGCTTGCTAATGAACAGGTAAAAGAAGGGTTATGCTGGAGATGCGATTCAGAAGTAGAAGAAAAAAGCCTTGAACAATGGTTTTTTAAAATAACTGATTACGCAGAAAGGCTGTTAGAGGGCATGGATACAATTTCCAAAGGCTGGCCTGAAGAAGTAATAACCATGCAAAAAAACTGGATAGGAAAATCCATCGGAGCTGAAGTTGATTTTAAAATAGACAACCCTCCGTCAAAAGATATTTCAGAGATCCGAATATTTACAACACGTCCTGACACTTTGTTCGGGGCCACTTTCATGGTTTTGGCTCCGGAACATCCGTTGTTACAACTGGCGAAAGTTCCTGACACCGTTAAAGAATACATTGTAAAAACAAAAAAGAAAACACGCCTTGAAAGAATGTCAACTGAAAAGACAGGTGAATTTACAGGCCTGTATGCAATTAATCCCATGAATGATAAAAAAATACCTATCTGGACCGCAGACTATGTTACTATGGAATATGGTACAGGCGCAATTATGTGCGTTCCGGCGCACGATAAAAGAGATTACGAATTCGCAAAAAAATTCGGCCTGCCGATAGTTGAAGTTATAAAACCTCCTGAAAATGTTGAATTGCCTTATGAAGAAGAAGGAGTTATGGTAAATTCAGGACAATTCAGCGACGAGCCTTCCGCCGATGGAAGGGAAAAGATTATAAAATGGCTTGAAGAAAAAAGCATCGGGGCAAAAAAAATACATTTTAGAATTAAAGACTGGCTTATATCAAGGCAAAGATATTGGGGGACTCCTATTCCCATAATATATTGTGACAAATGCGGCATTCTTCCTGTACAAGAGAAATCATTGCCTGTTTTACTTCCGGAAAATATAAAAATTACAGGAGAAGGCGAATCGCCTTTAAAACATGTTGAAGAATTCTACATAACAAAATGCCCTAAATGCGGAGGAGAAGCCCGCAGGGAAACCGACACTATGGACACGTTCGTGGACTCTTCCTGGTATTTTGCAAGATATTGCGACCCTAATAACGAAAACAAAGCTTTTGATTCCAAGAAAACTGATTACTGGCTGCCTGTTGACCAATATATCGGCGGTATTGAACATGCCTGCATGCACCTGATTTATTCCAGGTTCTGGTTTAAATTAATGAAAGACCTTGGCATGATTAAGTCAGAAGAGCCCTTTTTGAAATTGCTAACGCAGGGCATGGTCACCCTTGGCGGGGCGGCCATGTCAAAATCAAAAGGGAATATCGTTGAACCATCAACAATTATCGACAAATACGGCACTGATACCACCCGCCTTTTTGTCCTTTTTGCGGCTCCACCCGAAAAACAGCTGGACTGGCAGGACACAGGAATAGAAGGCTGCTGGAGATTTCTGACGAGGATCTGGCGGCTGGCTGATACCATGCTTGAAAACAAAAATCAGAAACCCGATAAAACAAAAACAGAAAAACTTGAAATGAAGATGCATCAGACCATACAAAAAGTAACCCAGGACCTGGAAAAAAATTATCAGTTCAATACGGCTATATCCTCAATCATGGAACTGGTCAATGAGTTATATCAATACCCTTCGCTGGGCGACGAAATATCAAAAAAAGCGTATGAAACCGTAATAACACTCATATCTCCGTTTGCTCCTCATCTAGCGGAAGAGCTTAATCATATGCTTGGTAAAACAGAAAGTATCAGAAAAGCAAAATGGCCTGATTATGACCCTAAAAAAACTGAAGAAGCTGTTGTAGAAATTGCCGTACAAATCAACGGCAAAATGAGGGGGACCACCTCTGTACCCAGAGATATAAACGAGAAAGACTTATCAGCAATTATTTTAAAAGACCAAAAATTTGCTAAATACCTGGCAGGAAATATTAGAAAAAACATATATGTTCCCAATAAAATAATGAACATCGTTGTCGAACAATAAGACAGGAGGGATTAAGTATGAAGTTAAGAATTATTGCGTTTTCATCGCTGCTCTTTATTGGTTCTTGCAGCATGTACCAGCCGCAGATGCAGATTTTACCCGAACACATTAAAAAAGTTGCCATCAGGCCTATCGTAAATGATACTACCGCTTACGGCCTTGAAGATAAACTTTTAATAAGAATCACTGATGAGTTTGTAAGAGACGGCAGGTTCACCATCACGGGTGAAGACAATGCTGACGGCGTTGTTGTATGCAAAATTACCTATTATACCCTCCAACCGCTTACTTACGGCCCAAATTTTGATCCCCAGCAATACAAACTTAGAATGCTTCTTAACCTCTATTTTATAGACAGGACTAAAAATGTTACGCTTTGGGAAGAACCCAGTCTTGAAGGCACAATAAATTATAATGCTCCCACTCTACCGGATGGCAAAACTGAAGAAGAAGCCAGGGATAGTGTAAGGCAGGACCTGGCCCAAAAAATTCTAACACGCACTGTTAATGGATTTGGGTCGGTTTCGGGTATTTCTGAAAAAAAAGTGCCAAAAATTTCAAGCACTACTGAAAATGCCCCCGTTCAACCCTAAATGCCATTCAAAAAATTCTTTGAGCTCTCCGGCCGGATAAACAAAACCAATATTTCCCCCGTTTATTATCTATGGGGGGAAGAGCACCTATTACAGGAAACGTTTTTAAAGCAGCTCGAAGAAACTTTGTCCTCAGCAAATTGTGAAAAAAGCATTTTTTACGGTTCCAGCCTCAATGTCGACGACCTGGTTAGTTCAATAGCTTCTCTTTCGTTATTTGCAACCCAAAGATTGATCGTTATCAAAGAAGCTCATAAAATAAAGGGGAATAACGAGAAAATAATTGCAGGAATAATCGGGCAGGGTAACCTTGCATCAAATATTGTTTTCGTAAATATTCTAAAACTTAAGAAAGACCAGTTAAGCAGGAATGAAATTATAAAAGCGGCGGCAGAACAAGGGGATGTGGTTGAGTTCAGGCAGCTTTACCCTGAAGAATGCATTAAATTTGCCATAGCCGAACTAAAAAAAAGCAATAAATCCATATCAGGGCAGGACGCAGAATATCTTTACCAGACGGCCGGTGACAATCTTTTTGACCTGAAAAATGAAATTGACAAATTGGTTTTATTTGCCGGCTCGAAGGATACAATAACCGGCGACGATATTTTCAAATGTAGCGGGTTTATAAAACAAGAAAATATTTATGAAATAACGGATGCTATTTTGGAAAACAATAAAACGAAAGCGCTCAAGCTGATAGACAATCTTTTGGATTCGGGAACGGAAACTTTCCATCTTTTCAATCTTTTTTTCTGGACCTACCGCAGGATTATTATGGCGAAAGCCCTGCAAAAAACCAATACACCTACTGAGATGATACTACGAAAAGTAAAACTTTGGGACAGGAATTTCCCCAGCAAGATAAAAAAATTCAGCCATTCAGAGATTCTTAAAAAATTAGAATGCCTCTATAACGCTGAATTATCAATTAAATCAGGGAAGATAGAAAACGCTGATTTCAGGGTAGTAGCCGCGGAATTATTTTGAAGAGTTTACAAGTCTCATAATCTGCGACTTTTTACGGTTTGTTGCGTTTGGATGGAATATGTTGTGTTTTGCCGCTTTATCTAATTTGCTTACTGCTTCACTAAGAAGTTTTTTTGCCTCATCTGTGCTTTTATTAGCAATAGCTTTTTTGATTTGTTTTATGACCAGTTTAATTCCTTCTTTTATGTCTTTATTGAATTTCTGACGTTTTTTTGATTTTCTTAGTTCTTTTATGCTTGAAGTGTGCCTGCCTGTTTTTAGCTTTGCCATTTTTGTTCCACCTGAACACCCAATGTTACGCGCTTGGAAGCGTATTGGGTGCATTTCCTTTGAATAGTATTTTTGATTTTTCGCGTAGAATATTATAGTATATGCTTCAAAGATTGTCAAATTATTTAAAATTAATAGTTAAATATGGACCAGAAAAAAATCACAAAATATGCAGGCACTGTATCAGCAGCAACAGCGATCTCACGCATATTGGGTTATGCCCGCGATATGATGGTTGCCCAGATTTTTGGTGCAGGCATGTTCGCCGATGCTTTTTACGCCGCCTACCGCATTCCCAATCTCTTCAGAAGGCTTTTGGGGGAAGGTTCTGTTTCGACAGCATTTGTGCCTGTTTTCAGCAGTTACCTTGAAACAAAAACAAAGGAAGAAACCCAGAACCTGCTTAACAATGTTTTCACTGTCCTTCTTATAATACTTGCTGTCATAACAGTACTGGGAATCATTTTTTCCCGCCAGTTGACAACTCTGATAGCTTTCGGGTTTATTGCCACGCCGGAAAAGATGGATATCGCAGTAACCCTTACTCAATTGATGTTTCCTTTTCTCTTTTTTGCCTGTCTTGCTGCCCTTATGCTTGGGGTGTTAAACTCATTAAAAAAATTCTTTTTGCCGGCGGTGGCGCCGGCATCGTTGAGCATCGCTGAATTGGTTTATGCCGCGCTCATATTTTACGTGCTGACTCTCAGCGAAAGCCAGCAAATCAAGGGCCTTGCCATAAGCGTTGTTGTAGGGGGTTTTGCCCAGTATTTTGTCCAACAGCTGGATGTTTTCAGAAACGGATTCCATATTAAATTCAAGTTAAATCTCAAACACCCCGGTTTAAGGCAAATAATGTTCCTGATTATTCCTACAATAGTAAGTTTTTCGGCCGACCAGATAAATACTTTTGTTGACACTATTTGCGCCTCATTTTTAAAAGAAGGCTCCATAACGGCGCTATATTATTCAAACAGGCTTATGCAGCTGCCTTTAGCGCTTTTTGGTATAGCTATGACTACAGTCAGCCTGCCTATAATGTCCCAAAGTTATGCAAAAAATGACATGCAGCAAATGAAACAAACCCTAAATTTTTCATTATGCCTTTTACTATTCACCCTATTACCAGCAACAATAGGTTTTATAGTGCTTGGTTTGCCTATAATCAGATTATTGTTTGAGCACGGGAAATTTACTCTTGAAGCCAGTAAGATAACCTATTCGGCACTCGCTTATTTCTCTCTGGGGTTAATCGGATATTCATTTACAAAAATTCTTGCAAGTTCCTTTTACGCCATGAAGGAAACAAAATTTCCTGTACGCACGGCTTTGGCAAGCATGGTTGTAAATGTTATTCTGAACATTTTGCTCATGGGCCCCATGGGTGTAGGCGGTCTCGCACTGGCAACTGCGGCAGCTTCCTATGTAAATTCTTTTCTATTGCTTCATTATTTAAGAAAAAGGATAGGGTTGATCGGCGGGAAAGAAATTATGAAAAGTTTCCTAAAAATAGCAATTGCCAGCCTTTTGATGGGGCTGACGGTATATCTTTTCTCCACCTTCCAGTACCCAAACCCGCATTTGTTATTAAACGTATTTATATCGATTCTTGCCGGTTTGATTGTTTACGCTTTAGCGGCAAAACTCCTGGATATTAAAGAAAGAAAACCTGTATTTTCACTATTGAGGATAAACACAATATTTGGTGATGAATAAATATACCGCTTCAATGCCCCATGCCCCGGGAGTATACCTGATGCGCGACTATTCAGGAAAAATACTCTACGTGGGCAAAGCCATAGACCTCTTTAAAAGGGTTTCAAGCTATTTCAACCGAACCAACTCCGAACCAAAGACCGCTGCGCTTATAGCCAACGTAAGAGTTATTGATTATATCATTGCCGATTCCGAAAAATCCGCCCTTATACTTGAAAATAAACTGATAAAAAAGCTTAGGCCAAAATACAATGTTATCTGGCGGGATGATAAATCCTACCCTATGATATGCATAACAGCCCAGGAGGATTTTCCGAGGTTATGTGTTGCCAGGCAGCACCAGAAAAAGGATAAATCAGCAAAATACTTCGGTCCTTTTGACAGTGCCGGCGATATAAGGGATTTGACCAGATATTTGCGGGGTTCTTTCAATATCAGGCCCTGTAACTATGAGATTTCCGAAAATCGCGGGCTCCACGGCTGCCTGTATTTTCAATTAGGCCAGTGTCCCGCGCCATGCCTTGGGAAAATATCCAGGGAAGATTATTTAAAAAATGTACAAAATGCGCAATTATTTCTTGAAGGAAGATACTCCCGGTTATTGTCGAACTTAAAAAAAGCTATGTCCTTGTCGAGCGAAAAACTTGATTACGAAAAATCCGCCAAGTACAGGAATAATATTCAAAGCATTGAAAGCATGTTTGATAAAATCAGATTTCGTGAAATAAAAGAAGGCGACGTTGAATCAAATATAAGCAAATCCCGGGGTTTAAGCCGACTTAAAGAATGCCTGGAGCTAAAAAAAGTGCCCGTAAATATTGAGGCAATAGACATTTCAAACATACAGGGGAAAGAAGCTGTAGGGTCGCTGGTCCGCTTCACCCGGGGGCTTCCGGACAAGAAAAATTACAGAAAATTCAAAATAAAAACAGTCCAGGGCGTTGACGATTATTCAATGATGAGGGAAGTTGTTGAAAGAAGGTATTCCCGGCTGATGAGGAACCGGCAAATGATGCCTGATTTGGTATTAATTGACGGGGGGAAGGGCCATTTGGATACGGCTAAACAGGTGTTCGACAAGCTTGGGATAAATAACCTGTCGTTAATATCGCTTGCCAAGGAAAATGAAGAAATACATATTCCCGGAAAAGACAAACCTTTAATATTGGATAAGGATAACCCTGCCTTGCATATTTTACAGCACATCAGGGATGAAGCCCACAGGTTTGCCATAACTTATCACAGGAAACGCAGAGCCATGCGGCTGGGCGCGGTAAAGAGCGTAAAATGAAAAATTGTCTTTGCCTGGTAATACTATTGAACATGGCTGTTTGCGCGGATTCAAAACCAAAAATTGAATTTGAATATGATGATATAATTATTTTTCATGCCGCGCAAAATTATGTCGACCCTTTCCTGGTAAAAGCCGTGATTAAAGTTGAGTCAGGATTCAATTATAAATGTATTTCCTGCAAAGGCGCCAAAGGATTGATGCAATTAATGCCCGGGGTAGGACAAATGCAGGGGGTTAGAAATATTTTTGACCCTTATGAAAACATAGGAGCAGGGACCAGGCATTTGGCTATACTGCTCGACCTTTATAACGAAAATCTGGATAAGGCTATTGCCGCATACAATGCGGGAATAGGGGCAGTCGCCAGGTACAAGGGCATACCGCCATATCCTGAAACAAGAGATTTTGTAGCAAAAGTAAAAAAATACTATAAAAAGTACAGGAGCACTCACTATATAAGGAGAAGAAACATCCAATCCTTCAAGGATTCCACGGGCTATATGTATTTCTTTAATGAATAAACTGAAAAGTTACCCCGAATTCTATCAGAAAGTATGGCTTGCCTGCCTCAAAATACCTAAAGGTCAGACAAGGGCCTATAAGTGGATCGCTGAAACGATTGGAAAACCTAAAGCGTACCGGGCTGTGGGCACCGCCCTTTCAAACACAGGTATACACATTCACATAAGGTTTTTGCCGACAAAGGTTTTGGACGAGTTGACTTTAAATACGTTAAATGGTAGAATAAAAATCTGCCAAATATGACTTTTTTGCCCCCATCGACTAGCGGTTAGGTCATCGCCCTTTCAAGGCGGTAACAGCGGTTCGAATCCGCTTGGGGGCATTTTGAGCTTTATGCCTCAGTTACGACAGAATATTGCGACCAGGGAATGGGTAATAATAGCAACTGAAAGAGCAAAACGGCCCGAAGATTTTGCACAAACCGACAAAGAAAAAACCAAACAAGAATTACCGGAGTATTCCTCTCAATGCCCCTTCTGTCCAGGAAATGAAAAAAATTCTCCCACTGAAAAATTTTCCATACACAATGACAAGGGCTGGAAAGTAAGGGTTATACCCAATAAATTTCCGGCGCTTGTATCCGAAGGCAAAAAGGAATTTAAAAACGAAGGTATTATACGCCATATGGACGGCTTTGGCATACATGAAGTAATCATTGAAACTCCCCTGCATAACACAACCATAGCCCTTATGGAAAACGCCCAGGTAGAGAATATTATAAAAACTTACCGGAACAGGTACATGTCTGCAGTAAATGATGAACGTATAAAACTTGTAACTATTTTTAAAAATCACGGCCCTTCAGCCGGCGCTTCCCAGGAACATTCTCATTCACAATTGATAGCTTCACCTGTTGTTCCTGCGCATATACGCAGCAGAATTGAAGATGCCATGCGTTATTATGATGACAATATGGAGTGCGTTTTCTGTAAGATGATAAAGGGCGAAATAAAATCAGGGGAAAGAATAGCCGCTCAGACAGAGAATTTTGTTGCATTTATACCCTACGCGGCTTTTTCACCTTTTCACTTATGGCTGCTCCCCAAAAAGCATAATCCCTGTTTCCAGCACATTTCTGACGATGAGGTTGAAGAATTTTCTTCGATATTAAAAGAAATCTTTGCAAAGATATATCACGGGCTGAATAATCCCGATTACAATTATGTCATAAGGTCATTGCCGGGTAAAGCCAGGCATAATGATTTTTTTCACTGGTATTTAAGTATTGTGCCCAGAGTTACTAAAACGGCGGGTTTTGAAATAGGTTCGGGGATGTATATAAACGTGGCGCTCCCAGAGCAAAGCGCAAAATTCTTAAGAGAATACAAATTATAATTCCAGAGTATTAATAAGGAGAATAACCGATGAGAAAAAGACTGCAATCCATTTTTATTTTTATGTTTACGCTGATAGCCGTAAGCGGGTATTATAAAATAAACGCGGCAAGTACTAACGAAGGGATTGAAACAAGCATAGAAACAAAAATTTCTATAGAAACAAGTCTTGAAGAAAGGCTAAGAAAAGTCCTCGCTGAAATTGCGGGAACGGATAAGATAATTATCATTATAAATACCGAACTCTATAGCGAGAAAGAAAAGAAGGAACTGCAACTAAAACCTAAGGATCAAAGATCTCAAATGATTTTGCCTGGTGTTCCGGTAAAAGAGAATATAGGCGAAAGAAAGATTGAGGATTTACTTGCTCCTCTGGACCTCGGGAAAACCAAGACCATGATAAAGAAAATCAATGCCACGATAATTCTTGATAAGGGTGTTTCCCAAGGGGTTGTGGATATTATTAAAAAAGTCGCCGTCGGCCTTCTTGGCGTAGATTTTGAACGCGGGGATCAGTTTGTGATAGAAAGAATGAGCTTCAAGCAAAATCCTTTTTACTGGAATTCGCTGCTTTATCCGCCGCAGCTTTTTTACGTTGTCGCAATAGCTTTATTTACCTTCGCTATTTTTAGTTCCATTTTGTTTTTATTCAACCCTTTTAAAATATTTTCCAGAAGCCTGGTAGATGTTATTGCAAGTTATGTAGCAGTACAGAAGGAAGCAAAATCATCCGAATCTTCTTTCGGAGGCGGGAGTGGAAACTCTGGCGCTTCATTTGAATCAGTCCCGGGCGCTTCTGCAGCAGTTCTGGCTGCAGGAAGCCTTAAGGACACTGAACACAGAAAACCTTTCTGGTTTATTATGCCGGCCGAGGTAAATCAGTTAAGCGAAGCATTAAAAACAGAACCTGCTGAGAACATTGCAGTTGTGATGAATTACCTTAACAGGGATATGGCGTCAAAAATATTTTCAAATCTTCCTGTGGAACAGAGGGTGAAAGTAGCCGATTTATTTTCAGGAGTCAAACAAATGGATCCCGAAGCGGTAAAATCACTGGAACAAAAAATAAAGGATACTCTAAATTATTCACTTGGAGGACAGGACATACTTTTAGGATTGCTGGATTATAGCGACAAGGATACTCAGGATAGAGTACTTGCTTCATTAAAGGCAAAAAGTCCTGAAATTGCAGCGAAATTGCAGAGGTCAATATTTAGTTTTGATGATATTGCCAATTTCGATACAAATACGCTGCAGCTCGTCCTGCGCAGAATAAACCTTTCGGCTTTCGCCCAAATTTTGAAAGCCATGCCGGAAAATTTCAAGACAAAAGTGCTTTCCGGTTTAACTGAAGCGGCAAGAAAAAGGCTCCAGCAGGAAATTGAGCTCGGCAGGCCTATATCTGCGGTAAGAATAGCGGAAGAAAAAAGAAAAGTGGTTGATGCAATACGCCAATTGAATACTGAAGGATTGATAGAGATAAAAAAATAAACAAGGAATTATACCCCATACGCTTCCAAGCGCGTAGAACGGGGTATCCAAGAAGGAATTATACCCCATACGCTTCCAGGCGCGTAGAACGGGGTATCCAGGAGGAATGGGAATGGATTTACTTACGGTAGGCGGAGCTATTATAGGAGCGGCAGCAATATATATAGTCATGGCCCGGGGCCAGATTTTACACATGCTTTTCAATCTGGATGCATTTTTGCTTGTAGTTGTCGGAACACTTTCATCAACTTTTATTGCATACCCCTGGGCAACAATCAGATCAATACCAAAAGCATTCAGCCTGGCTTTCTTCCCCAAAAAAAGAGAAAGTTCGCTGAAAATGATAGAAATTGTAGTTGGTCTTTCTGAAAAAGCAAAAAGGGCTGGGCTTGTCGGTTTACAGCCGGAAATATCAGGGTTGCATGATAAATTTTTAAGGAATGCCGTACAAATGCTTATTGACGGTTATGATATAGATATTATCGAAGACAATCTTGAAAAAGAAATATTGTACGTAAGGGAAAGGCACCAGAAAGTAAGCAGTGTGTTCAGAATGATGGCAACAGTTGCGCCTATTTTCGGCTTGCTTGGAACCTTGCTTGGAGTGGTACAGGTTTTAAGGAATATTACAGACCCTAAATCCATGGGCGCAGCCATGGCTACCGCAGTAGCCGCGACATTTTTCGGAATATTTGCCGCCAATTTTGTGTTTTTGCCTGTTGCCGTCAAACTATCGGAATACAGTGAAGACGAAATTTTAAATATGGAATTGATCACCGAGGGCATAGTTTCAATACACAAGGGTGACGTTCCGGTAATAACCGAGAAGAAACTTGAAGGTTATTTATCGGCTATTCTGAGGGAACAGTCGAAGCAGGCAAAACAAATATAAAAAATGAGACAACGTAAAAGGCCGGTCAGAGTAATACAGCAAAGTTCGATCTGGCTTACAATTTATGCGGATATTATTACAAATCTGACTCTGTTTTTTCTTATGTCGTATGCTTTTACCCGAATGGATGAAGCAAAAATAGCGGATATTCAGTCGGGTTTAACAGGTTTTGTGAGCAAGCCCGCCGCGATGACTGACAGGGCGGCCCGAATTTTAAAACAGATACAAGAACAGGAAGCAGTTACTAAACTTGATTCTGAAAAAGACAAACTGGATAAATACGCAAAATTAGAAGTAAATGATAAGATGATCAGGATTCTTTTGACAGCCCCGGTGCTTTTTGACCCGGGTGAAGCAGTCTTAAAAAAGGAAACAACTTTAGCCCTGGATGAAATAGCAAGGTCTTTAAAATCGTTGCCTAATCAGATTGTTGTTGAAGGCCATACAGATAATGTTCCAATCAGCCAGGGGAAATATTCTACAAATTGGGGTCTTTCTATCGCCAGGGCTGTCAGCGTTGTGGATTACTTTACAAAAGTAAAAAATTTGCCTTCTGAAAAGTTTATTGTCGCAGGTTATGGGGAATTCAGGCCGCTTTATCCAAACGACACTCCTGCAAACTGCGCGCAAAACAGAAGGATAGAAATAAATGTGATAAAATGAGGTTTTTGTGAGCGGAGATTTTGGGGGTAATGTAGATAAAAGAGCATTGTATGACCCTTCAAGCTGGGTAGTTCCTTATGCTGATTTAATAACTACCCTCATGATATTCTTTCTTTTGCTTTACTCTGTTTCCGCCATGGGCGGCTTAGAGTCAGAAAAACTGCTTTCAAATGTCCAGTCTGCCATGGGCGGCGAAAAAGACGAAAATGCAGAACAAAAAACGAAAGAAACAGACGCGGCTTCAAAGCTTTCAAAGGAACTGCAGGATACTGCAAGAATAGAAATTAATGCCCAGAAAATAAAAATAATGCTCCCTGCGCCGGTGCTTTTTGATTCCGGCGGGGCGGATTTAAAAGACGAAGCAATAAAGAGCTTATCGGGAATTGCAAAAATTATTAGGGATATGCCTAATACGGTAATTGTGGAAGGCTACACGGATAATGTTCCCATGAAAACCGGGAAATATACGTCTAATTGGGAACTTTCAGCCGCCCGGGCTTTTAGTGTAGTTGAGTACTTGATGGAAAAAGAGAATATTGATTCAAAAAGGTTTACAGTTTATGGTTATGGGGAATTCCGGCCCGTAACAGCCAATGACACTGAATATGGCCGCGCAAAAAACAGAAGGATAGAAATTAGTATAATGAGGGCTCAGGGCAGGAAGTTGGCAGCTAATACAGAGGAAGGGAAAAAGAAGGAATGAATTCACATGCTTTGGTTTGACATCTGGAATTTAGAGTCTTGCTTTTGTTTTTTTTAATATTATAGAATAAGCACGACTAAAAAAATTCAGGAGGGTTGCTAAATGTCTATACTTACAAGATTTTTTCCTAACAAATTCAATATTTTTGACCTTTACGAGAAACAGATATCTTATGCCGTAGAAGCAGCCAAATATTTCAGGGAAGTCGTATCTAACGGCACTATTGATGCTGCTTCACTCGAAAAAATACATGATTTAGAACACCAGGGCGATGATGTTGCACATGAAATTATTGAACAGTTGAATAAAACATTTATTACGCCTTTCGACCGTGAAGATATCCATTCTCTTGCTAAAGAAATAGATGATATTGTAGATATGATCAATACAATAACCGGCAGGCTTCTTCTTTATAAGTTAACAAAAGTCGATAAAAATTTAGTTGAGTTTGCCGAAATGATTGAGCAGTCTGTTATCGGTGTTTCCTGTGCAGTAAAAGGTTTGAGGGATACGAAAAATATTCAATCAGTAAAGGATGCCTGTGTTGAGGTGAACCGGCTTGAAAATATGGGTGATGCTTTAAGGGATAAATCGCTTACGCAATTATTTGAAACAGAAAAGGACGCGATTGCAGTGATAAAATGGAAAGAAATATACCAGGAAGCCGAAACCATCCTTGATATCTGCGAAGATGTGGCGCATGTCGTTGAAAATATAATAGTAAAGCAGGTGTAAAAAATGACATTAGCTATAATTTCACTTATTCTTCTGGCGCTTTTATTTGATTTTTTAAACGGTTTTCATGATTCAGCTAATTCTATAGCTACGGTTGTGTCAACCCGGGTACTTTCGCCTCAGGTTGCTGTAGTTTGGGCGGCATTTTTTAATTTTATTGCATTTCTTTTCTTTGGCCTTCATGTGGCAAATACGATTGGTAAGGGAATAATTGATATAACCATTGTGGACAATCAACTTATTTTCGGCGCCTTAACGGGCGCTTGTGTTTGGAATATTATTACATGGTATTTTGGCCTGCCCAGCAGTTCTTCTCATGCGCTTATAGGCGGGATGATAGGTGCGGCGCTTGTTAAGACAGGCTCTAAAGCGCTTGTATGGAAAGGAATTATAAAAACCGCGACTTTCATTTTTGTTTCACCTGCAGCCGGCCTAATCTTAGGGTTGGGATTTGGTATTCTTATATATTGGTTTTTCCGTAAGAGTATACCGAAAAAAGTTGACCACATTTTTAGAAAAGGACAGTTGGTATCAGCTGCTCTTTACAGCCTGGGACATGGCGGAAATGATGCGCAAAAGACTATGGGTATAATTGCAAGTTTGCTTTTTGGCGCCGGTCTTTTAGGAAGTACGTTTTATGTTCCTTTTTGGGTTGTGATTTTATGTCATGCAGCAATTGCGCTTGGAACAATGTTCGGCGGGTGGCGTATAGTAAAAACCATGGGCCAGAAAGTCACAAAACTTAGGCCGATCGATGGTTTCTGTGCAGAGTCAGGTGCAGCAATTATGTTGTTTATTGCTTCCGGTTTAGGGATTCCGGTAAGCACTACGCATACTATTACAGGTTCTATAATGGGTGTTGGCTCCTTAAAAAGGTTAACTGCAGTAAAATGGGGAGTAGCCGGCAACATTATATGGGCCTGGGTTCTAACCATTCCATGTTCAGCGCTTATTTCGGCATTATCCTACTATTTAGCTGTTAAACTCCATTAATTAGTTGCTTTTAAAGAATTAATATGCCATAATCAGGATAGTTCAGTTTTAGATTAGCTGAAACTACGGAGGAAGTAAATGAATATGTACGTTGGAAATCTGTCGCAAGATGTGACAGAAGAAGATTTAAAGGTAGAGTTTGAAGCGTTTGGCAAAGTCCAGACAGCAGCTGTAATCAAAGATAAATTCACTGGTTTATCCAGGGGATTCGGTTTTGTTGAAATGCCGGCAAAAGAGGAAGCTACAGCAGCAATGACCGCTCTTAACGGCAAAGACATAAAGGGTAAAGCAATTTCTGTGAATGAAGCCCGTCCCCGTGAAGATCGTGGCGGCAGAGGCGGCGGAGGCGGTGGTGGTGGTTTCAGAGGCGGACATGGTGGCGGAGGCGGCGGTGGTGGCAGAGGATATGGCGGCGGAGGCGGCGGCAGAAGCGGAGGCGGCGGAAGAGGCGGCTGGTAAAAATCTAAAAAAATACAAAATTTAGAATATTTTAAAAATAGCAGCTATAAAAGGCTGCTATTTTTTTATTCATCTGCTCCGCAGTTTACGCGACCTTCCTTTATTCTTGCATCGCCGTCAATATCGGTTTCTCCGGGAGCTTTTGTAAAAGCCGGGTCTCCGGCGTTTTTAGCCTTAGAAGTCTGCCTGAGATGCAGCCCTGGCGGGTAATTTACCGCATCCCTTAGAGATGGATTGACAAATAGAGAATTTTTATCAAAACCAAGCGCTTGCCATTCTTTAAACCCGCTAATTTTATTATTGTCTACGATGAAATGTATTTTTTTCGGGCCTTCCGTGGTATACCAGATATTATAATCAAAAATTATATTTGAAAAACTATTTTTATCGATATTTGATAAGGCAACCGGGCCGTTTGTTTTGGGTTCTTTAACAACGTAGAAAATATTGTTTTTTAAGGTGCAGGTAGAGGCCCAAAGAATATTTACATCTCCTATTTGAGCGTCAGTCCCGCTTAACACGCCGTTTTTTAGAAAAGTGTTGTTTAAAAAAGCACAATTGACAACTCTTCCGCCCTCCTGGGCATAACCGCCGAAGCTCAAACCCGAAATGTGGCTGAAAAAAACAAAATTATCCCTGACTTTAATGTTTTCTGTTAATTGGTAATTTTTTTTACAACCTATCTTTATGCCGTAATTACAATTATAGATTTTATTTCGCTCAATTGTAATATCTTTTGCGCCGTCAACGCGGATGCCCGCGGCGATACGCTGGCCTTTATATGCATAATTCGGGAATGAATCAATGTTGAAAATTGTATT
>Ga0180007_10003109_pt1 | contig 18876 bp, 18 predicted proteins | sample MM_PC_MetaG_FD_121122 | JGI IMG/M metagenome (GOLD analysis project Ga0180007, IMG submission 121122) | Groundwater microbial communities from the Aspo Hard Rock Laboratory (HRL) deep subsurface site, Sweden - MM_PC_MetaG | ecosystem: Environmental > Aquatic > Deep subsurface > Groundwater... | reverse complement strand
CTACTGTCAACTAATTAAAAAGAAAGGAGAATAAAGTGTCACCAGGAGTTGCAGAACATAGAGGATGGTTTCATAGAAATGCCGGTATACGGTCAGATCGACCAAAAAGAGTTGTGTATTCGTGCCCAAGTTGCGGTCTGCCACTAACTAAACACCATCTTTACGTCAAAAGAAAGTGCCCTCATTGCGGCGGAACTGCTACTGCCAGCAACCTAAAACTTTAACATGGAGATGAAATTATGGAAAAATATAAGATACAAACTATAGGCCATTACTGGAAATCAAAACAGGAATGGGAGATTTTGTCTAGAGATGCCAAGAAGATGGCTGATCAAATCAGGGCAGATGTAATTGAGTGGGCACGAATAAAGGGAAAGATATCGAAACTTCAAGTTGTGCTGGACGACTTTGAAGAAACGTGTCCAAAGATGGAATCTGAAAAAGACCTCCCAGTAAAAGTATCAATAGACATACAGGAGACATAAGTTGAAAAAGCTACGATTTTTTCTTAAACATGTTCTGTTTGAACTTTGTCTGTGTAATCTATTCCGATGTCACGCTGCGATTAGTATAGAACAGAAAAAGATTCTTGAGGAATACGAGAAGGAATGGAATGTAGTCCTTATCGCATATCAACGGCCATATCAATATATTGAAGAAGACGATATGGCAAGTTCGTATGACACGTATTAAAGGAGGTGAATAAGATGGAAGATAAAGAAAAATTTGAATTAATTCTAAAACGACTGGTCCAAATAGGTACAAAGATAGAATCGCTGGAGAAACTTTTGGACACTCTTTTAACCAGACTTCTAATCAACGAATTTTTGGTCAGGAATTCAAGGGCTATACAAAGGAAAAACATGAATCTGCAGCATTAAAAGCCGCAAAAGAAAGAGGAAAGCTCCTTGCCTTGGCTGTCGCTAAAATGGAAGATCAGAAGAAGGCGACGTATAAAAAGTATCTGCCTCCATTAAAATTGTAGATGTTGGCAACACACGAAAATGAACATTTTATAAAACTTGGAGAAATTCAAGAGCACAATCTTCGACGATTAAGAAATTAATCTGGGGCATGGGAGCGGATAGTTAACTGTAACGTCTTTTGATTAAGACTATGTTTGGCCAGGAGTCCGTGTCGGAGATTGTTCAAAAATTAAACAAACTAAGAAAGGAGAAACAAGATGAACAACACAGAATTCATAATCGAAGTTGAGAACTCTCATAATAGAAGTAAGAGAGTTCTTTTGAAAAAAGAGAAGGAATACTCAGGGGATGAAGATAGACTTGAACAATTCTATCGTGCTGGTGCAACACATAACATAGGTCCATGCGATGCTCTATTTGGAATGGCTCTTAAACATATTACATCTGTTTCAGACATGGTAAAGACTCCACGTGAGTTTAGTTTAAAGAAATGGAATGAGAAACTAACTGATCTTCGTAACTATACATATTTATTAGATGCCTTGGTAAGGGATATAGGAGTTGAGTGATGGATAGATGGGATGTCTATTTTCACGGTATATGTGAAGCAGTTGCTTCTAAATCTCCTTGTCTCTCACGCAAAATAGGCGCAATCCTCGTGCTTGATCATTCTATTGTTGCCACCGGCTACAACGGCCCAGCACGGGGAGTACCTCATTGTGGACATGAGAGGTTTATGAAGGACGAGACTCTCACCAAACGTCTTGGAAGAAATGTAGAGATAGCTCCCAGACAGGCAATGAATACTACCTGTCCACGTAAGATATTGGGATACATTAGTGGCACAGGTCTTGAATGGTGTCCAGCCCAACACGCTGAAACTAACTGCGTGGCAAATGCTGCAAGGTTAGGTGTTAGTACTATCAATACTACATTATACATGAACTGTGTTATACCTTGTAAAAATTGCTATGGTATGCTAATCAACGCAGGTATTAAGGAAATTGTCGTAGATGATGTAACACCTTACGACAAACACACATCTTATATAATTGAAAACTCACAAATCAAAATTAGGGAGTTTAAACATGTCCGAATACTACAAGCCACGATTTAGTTTCGAAGTCTCTGACGAACAGCAGAGACGTGCTAATAGATTACTATCCACCTATGGACTACGCAAGAGTGTATTTTCAGTAGTCCTCGATGATGTGCTTGATTTAATAGAAACTCATGGTCAGATAGTGATAGGTGTGATACTTGATGGTCAGGCAAAGCCAAGAGAGATATTGCCTACCTTAGCTAAAGCCGAAAGGAAGGCTAAAGCATGATGGCAACTCTTGACGATCTAAAAATCCCTGCCTTAACAGACATGTCCTCCGACGAAGCTATCGAATACCTACGTCAACTTCGCTTATCCCGAAGAACTCCTGTGAAGAAGGTAAAGTCCACGAGTAAGAAAGCAAAAGCGACAGCTAAAATAAGTGCTAAGCAAGCACAGGAACTTTTGAAATTATTGGGAGGATAGTGATGACTAACATTGACGTAGGTGAAGTGGCAATGGTGCCACTGGAGAGCATAACAGTCGGTGAACGAGCTAGACAGGAGATGGGAGACTTAAATGAATTAGAAAATTCAATGAAAGAAAGTGGACTTATTCAACCACTAGCTATCAAGGTAATGGAAGATGGAAGGTTTCTTCTCCTCGCTGGTGAGCGAAGGTTTCAGATACTAAGAAGAAACAAAGTAGCCTCAATCCCTGTTCGTATATACCCAAAGGACATAACAGAGATTGAAATTAAAGCTATTGAGTTAGCCGAGAATTTCTATCACAAGAACATGGAGTACTGGGAGTATGATAATTTAGTTCGTGAAATTCATCAGCTTCAGCAAGCTATCTACGGCGTTAAAGCACCAGGCCCAGGACACTCTGGCTGGTCTGTCGAAAACACTGGCAATATGGTAGATGCATCAAAAGGTGGTGTGTCAACTGCTATCAAACGTGCTGATGCAAGGGAGGCATTTCCTGAGCTATTCGATCACTGTAAGACACAGAAAGATGCTAGTAACCTGATGAAGAAAATGGATGAAGCAGTTATTAAGGAAGCTCTTGCTAAGAGAATTGAGTTAGGTAAGGCAAGTACCACTGTTCATCAGTTAGCTAACTCCTTCATCATTAGAGACTTCTTTGTAGGTGTGAAAGAAATCCCTGATGGAATAATGCACCTGGTTGAGATAGATCCACCTTATGGTATTGATTTAAGTAATCTAAAGAAGAGTGAGGGTGAGTCTAGATATATCCAAGATGATTATAATGAAGTGGACATGGATGATTACATAGAATTCATGATGAAGGTGTTCAAGGGATGTTATCGAGTAATGGCTGATCACTCCTGGCTACTTTGCTGGTTCGCTCCTGAACCTTGGTTTGAGACTATGCATCAACTTATTGTAGGTGCAGGATTTTCAACCACTCGTCTCTGTGGCATTTGGACTAAGCCTTCTGGTCAATCAAGGAGACCTGAAATGCACCTTGCAAATTCCTATGAGATGTTCTTCTACGCTTGGAAAGGTAGACCAGCCATTAACAAGGCTGGGAGGTCTAATATATTTAACTACTCTCCAGTCCCTCCACAGCAGAAGACTCATCCAACTGAGCGACCTATTGAGTTGATGAAAGATATCTATGAGACTTTTGCTTTCCCTGGTTCACGTGTTCTTATTCCATTTCTTGGTTCAGGTAGTGGGTTAATAGCAGCTGATGAGTTAGGTATGGCAGGTGTAGGTTTTGAATTGAGTAAAGGTTATAGAGACTCATTTTTAGTCAAGATACATAACAAATGAGACCGTTCAATTTTTGAATGGTCTGGGAGGTTAAATGAAGAGGACATATGTAGGTCCTTCAGGTAATAGAGAAGCAAAACTTGGATGTTGTGGAGAGCAGCCTGGAGTCCAGGAAGTTCGTGCTTCACCTCCTCGACCATTTGTAGGTCCTGCAGGTCAGGGTATGGATGAGTGTCTACAAATGACTCGTATTCCTCGTCTTGAAATGTACTTAACAAATGTGATCAAAGACCTTGACGCTCCACTCTCTCACTACATTAACCTTACAAGTCAAGGCAAATACACTATATCAAAAGAAGGCTATCAATACATACAAGGACTAGGCGAGGAACTAAAATCCCTAGACCTAAATGTAATAGTAGCCTTTGGTAACATCGCTTTGATTGCCCTAACCAATCGTGTAGGGATTACCAAATGGCGAGGGAGTGTACTCGAATCGACAATAGTTCCAGGTCTGAAGGTAGTCCCTACATTTCATCCTGCTACGTTTATTCCACCTAAATTTAACTTCCTAAATAAACCTTTAATATGTGAAGATTTACTGAGGGCTAAATATGAATCAGAATTCAAAGAGATTAGAAGAACTAGGCGAAATATTAGAATCAAGCGAGGATTTCGTGAGTCAGTTGACACACTTAATTACTGTTATGAGATTGGTCTGCGAGGACAAACTATTGATATCGACATCGAAGTTATTAATGGAGAAGTTGATTGCATTGCATTTGCTTGGTCTCCAACAGACGCTATCTCAATACCTTTCCGTGATCAGCAAGGAGACTACTTCAATGTCGAACAAGAATATGAAATAATGCTTCTTGTTGCAAAGACCATTGAGGAAGAAAGAATCTCCAAACGAGGAGCTAACTTCATATTCGACACTCAGTTCCTCTTCCACAAATATGGAATTAGACCCAACGGAGAACTCCACTGTACACAAATAGCACAGAAAATAATGCTTCCAGATTTCAAGGCAGGTCTTGACTTCGTAACCACCTCTCATACAGACATTCCTTACTACAAACAAGACGGTAAGCAGTGGATAAAGATGGGTGCTGGTACCTGGGAGCAGTGGTGGAACTATAACGGAATGGATACTATTGCCACCTCTGCTGCTCATCCAAGGCAGATTGAAGCGTTAATCAAACAAGGCAACATCGACACCTACAATCGACAACGTAAGCTAATCAAGCCTCTTATCTACATGGCTGAACGTGGGATTAAGATTGATGTTGAAGGTATGTTAAAGTGTAAGGAGAAAGAACAGGCTGAGTTAGACATCCACGTCGAAGCATTACATAAGGAAGTTGGTTACAAGATTAACCAGGACTCCCCTCAACAATTAATGAATTACTTTTACGATGAACTAGGCATCAAACCATACAAGAAAAAGAACTCCCAAGGTCAGTGGGTTAAAACATCTGATGTTGATGCTCTCAAACGCATCTCCAGACGTGGCTACCCAGCTGCTCAGATTATGCTTGATATTCGTAGTTTGAGTAAGAGAATTTCAACTTATTTAGATATCAGAAAGGTAGAAGAAGATGGAAGATATAGATCTTCGTATAAGCCAGTCGGGGCTGAAACTGGAAGACTTAGTTCTGGCGAGACCATCTTTGGTACTGGAGGCAACCAACAAAACTGGCCACACGATCTCCTTAGATTTTTCTTGTTCGATGAAGGATACATCGGCTATTCCTTCGATCTCTCACAAATTGAGAATAGAATTGTTGCATATGTCGGAGGAGTTATTTCTCAAATCAAGGCCTTCGAGACTGGAGTAGACCTCCATCGTCTAACCGCATCAGTTTTCCTAGGCAAACCTTATTATGAAATCTCATCTGAAGATGGATCATCTCCACTCGGTGATGGTAGACAAAGTGAACGCTTTTGGGGAAAGAAAGGTAATCATGCTATTAATTACGATCTAGGATACAAGTCATTTGCCTTGAAGTATGAACTACCTGAGAATGAAGCCAAGTTTATAATAGAAAAAATTCATCGAGGTTATCCTCAAATTCGAGGTGGTTATCATCTAGTTATTCAACAAATGTTGAAGAAGAATAGGATAGTAGAAAACCTCTTTGGCCGTAAACGTTTGTTCCTAGGTCCTATCATTCCTTCTTATCCTAATGTACCTATAGGTGCTTGTAATGCTACCTACCGTGAAGGCTATGCACAGTTGCCTCAATCAACAGCAGCTGATAAGATCAATGAACAAGGTATTGAATACATCTATTACAACCAAGATCTATTCGCACCTATTGAGTTACTAGCCCAAATCCATGACTCAGTTGTATTTCAAATTCCCTTGTCAGTACCTTGGATTGAGCAGGCTAAGATGCTACTGTTGATTAAGAAGTCATTAGAGCAATCACTATACTGGCATGAGACAGAGATTAAAACACCTGCTGATTTATCAGTTGGACTTAATATGTGTAAGGAAGATATGGCAGAAATTAAAAGCAAGGATATACCAACCAGCGAAAGTCAACTAGCAATTAAATTAGAGTCTATCATGAAAGATTTGAGAGGACAGGAGAGGAAAATTCAAGATGGGAATATTTACAATGGTCAGAGGAATATGTGACAAGTGTGGAAAGATGACTATATTTGATGGACCTTTTTCTGACTGTGGATGCTATAGTCCTTCAGATATAGATAACGATACTGTCTTTCTAGATCCAAACAAAGAAGTGATAGAAGAAAGTAATAGATTAATGAAAAAAATTAAAAAGGAAATTAGAGAACAGGAGAAACAACATGGAACTTAAAACAAGTATGTTAATTTTAATAGGAATCGTTTTCTTAGTAAGCCTTTGTTTTGTAGGTTGTGATGACGATACTGTTCCATCCTTTACCTTTGATGAAAGTATTGATTTAGGCAACTATATTGTCGAGAAGGAAGAGAATGATCTAAGTATCGATTCTGGTTATTCAGACTTAACATTTACGTCTCCTCTTCTTGCTACCTTAACGTTCTCTCAAGACGGTCAGGATATTGGCTGTCTATCATGGGAAGATGGAGTTTTTAAATTTGAGGGAAAGGCTGAAGAATCGGCTGTTATCTTTTTTGAATGTTTCTTAAAGTCTCTGATAGATGACTATATAAATTCAAAGTTGAATAAAGATTAGGTACACAGAATGGAGAACAATCTTACATGCTACAGCTGAAAAGGAAATTACCTAATTGGATTGATGCCTTCATGCTCTACACCGAGAATTCTGAACCTCCTATTCTCTTCCGCAAATGGGCCGCCATCTCAGCAATCGCTAGTGCATTACAAAGAAAAGTCAGAGTAAACTGGGGCTCCAACTTAACATTCTTCCCTAACCTATTCATAGTCTTAGTAGGTCCAACTGCCACCGGCAAAGGCACTGCTATGAATCCTGCACTTAGCATCATTAGCGAAATACCAGCCATTCGCATGAGTGCACAGGCCACCTCCCTCCAAGCTTTAATTCGCAGACTTAAGGAAACTAACTTAACCGATATAGACATGGAAACTGGTGATCAGCAGTATCATAGTTCTATGACTATATTCTCCAAAGAATTCACTGTCTTCCTAGGCTACCACAACAGGGAGCTAATGGCATCTCTATGTGACTGGTATGACTGCGATAATAGATGGGTTTATGAAACTATATCACGGAAGAAGGAGGAAATCATAGGTGTTTGGGTTAACCTATTCGGTGCTACTACTCCTGACTTAATACAAAGTTCACTACCTATAGAATCAATCGGAGGTGGTTTGACAGGTAGAATTATATTTATATTTGAAGAGAAGAAGGAGAAACTAGTTGTCTTACCAACTGAAACCTCCCATGAATCTGAACTACGCCAACTCCTAATTCACGACCTGGAAAAGATATCTATGTTATCAGGAGGGTTTAAATGGACTGAGGAGTTTGCATCTGCCTGGTCTGAATGGTGTTACTACGCTGAAGACAACCCTCCTTTCTACGATGTTAAGTTCGATGGCTACATGGGAAGACGTAGAGCTCATGCAATGAAGTTGTCTATGGTAACAAGTGCTTCACATGGAAGGCATGATCTTGCATTGAGTAGAGATGATTTAGATGATGCAATAGCTTTATTGGAGGAAGCTGAAGTAAAAATGGGACTGGTGTTTAGAGGTGTTGGCAAGAGTGATATATCAAGTTCAATGAATAAAGCTATAGCATTTATGAAGAATTCAAAGACTAGCGATATTCCTTTCTATCAATTTGCTAGATATTTTAGTAATGATATGGATAAGTTAACAATGGATAGGGTGATAGACACTCTTGAGGCAATGAAGGTGATAGTGCTTCATAAGAAGCCTGGTACAGATGATATGATTAAGGTGTTAGATTTAGGAGATGAGAAAAATGAAATTGAAAAAGGTAATGAAAACAAAGACTAGATATTGTAAATACTATGACATGTGTTATAAGAAAATAAATTGTTTCAAAGGAGAATACTGTTCAGTGTTTGAGCACACTAGTGATTTTACATCATTAAGATTTGATACAGAAGACCGTTCAAAAATTGAACGATCTATTCCCTCCGAATCTTTGGAGTAGGCCCATACATTTCAAGCTTAGCCTCCTCCTCTAGAAACTTATCAGTAATATACCCACCTATAGCATCCAGCTCAGCTCGTTCAAGGAGTAATTCTTTCCTTTCCTGTACACTAGCTCTATTATATGTCTCCACATAATCTCTAGCCTTTGCCTTAGGAGTTGCATGATACATACTTACCCAATAATTTCTATGTCCAAGATCCTTTACATCTTCAATAAATTTTACTCTCTTCTCCATACTTTCAAATATATCTAGATCCTTCTGCTTAGCCAAAACACCTGCAACGTCTTTATAACTACCTGCTCCATGCCAGTAGTAAGCCTTTGTTATAGAATCTAACTCACCATTCCTTATCACAGTCTCAAGCAGTTCATCTTCCGCTGCCTCATCCCTTCTCACCCTCCGATCATACTCAGGTACAGTAACACCTATAAATCTATTAACTCCAGGGAATCTAGCTAAAGACATTAGAAAATGCTCCTTACGCACTTCCTTTGGAATATCATCAAAGGCAACTTCATAAGCTTTTCCAAATAGATAAACAAACTCATTCCCACGAGGAAATACATTACCTATTGATTCTTGCAAACGTTTAGGTGATAACTTAGTAATCTGCCCAACATCAGCTGCTAACTGTGAAATACTAGGATCACGAAGACCTCTATCCTGATCATAGATACCTTCGGCTGCACTCTTCGGCCAGTCAAATGTCTTACCTCCAGCCTCTGTATACATCTTCCTCTCTTTCCACCAACTATAATTTGTATAGTAATCAATTCCCATCTGAGCAGCCGGAGGGAACTTTGTATCTATAGGCAACTGTAACTTTAACGTCTCAACCACGTCACGATAGTTAGGTTCTTCCTTTATCAGCCCTTTATCATATAGATAAGTTTGAGTCAATGTACTAAATACTTTATAAAAGAACGCACCTCCAGGATCCATTCGCATCTTGATGTAAAAATGTCTATCGTTTCCATCTCTATCTATAAAACTTATCCAGTTAGGAAACAAGGGAAACGTTATATTTCTTTCATTTCCTTCCTTAGGAATCTCCTTCCATATTTCTGGATAAAGTAGTGCAGCGGTAGCAGTTATTCCAGTAGCAGCTATACCAATCTGAGCAGCTTTGAATGTGAAGTCTACTGGATTCTCCTTAGCTGCAGCCCAGAACTTCCTAGCTCCAAGCACACCTGCGTTTAAGAATATCAAGCCACTTTGATCCGCAGCCTTTACCAGCCAACCACCTTGGTTATAGTCCATCCTCTCACGTGCAGCATGAACAGCTTCATACATTATGTCTTTATTCTTCCTTGCTGCTTCATAAGTTATACCTTGTTCTTTAGCCCTGTTTCTAATAACCCTATCTGCAATAGCATGCCTAACCCAAAGCTCCATGCTAGCACCATGATAAGTCATTACGTCCATAAACTTAGCAAACTGCCCAGGAGGTTTAGTGCCTTTTAAATACCTTGACTGTCGCTGGGATAGGAAAGGCATCATGCCACCATACTTTGCATAATCTCTAAATAAAGGGCCACGGTGGAAAGTGTCGTAAAAAGTTCTAGCTAAATCCACGCCAAGTTTAAATGGATATGCAGGAGTAAAAGGGCCATATATTGGTACCTTCTTACCCTTTACTACATCAAATGTCTTTGCAGTAAACAACGTGTGCATAACATCCATAGGGAAACCAACAAAGGTTGCCCAAGCTGGACTGGTTCCAACAGCTAAAGCTCTAGTCACTGGAGCCAGGAAGAACCATTGAGCTACCTTGGAAAATCTCCTACTTATATCATGACTTTGTAACACTAAATGCTTCGCAGCATCTGGGTGGAAGTATAGATTCTTTCTAACTCCTTTGTCAAAGTAAGGTAACGGAGCCCATTTGTGAACTGATTTCATTGAAACAATAGAATTGTCTGGATACTTCTCCGCCAAGTCTCTCCAAGCTAACTTTGCAACATTATTACCAGCACTTCCATATAACCTACCAGTCATCTCCATCAAAGAAACCCTAGCATCAGGATCAAGCATTTTAGTACTACCATGACCAAGAGATTCTATACCTGAGTCAGTAGCTTTTATAGTTCTATTACCTAACTTTGTCTTACGCACAGCGTCAAATAAAGTCTCGACATTCAAGGTTTTAAACTTCCTAAAATCATGGGCTTTTAATAGTTCACCTTCCGCTGGTGTCTTTATCTCAGCTATAACAGCGTCATCTATCATTCTCTTTGTATGTTCAAAGAACGCATCACCAAGTCTTTTCACTTCAGCTGTCTCTTCTTTAGTGAGCTTTTCAAGTATCCCAACTGCTTCAGAGTAAGCAGTTGATTGTTTAGCTCCATAACCTTTTTCATGCTTATAGAACTCTTCAGACTTATAGCTATAGATATCTTTGAATCTTCTAGCAAGTATATAAGCATTGGTTGCATCTACCATCTTAGGAGACTTTCCCTCGAATACTTCCTTGACTATTTGATCATAGATAACTCTTCCATAACCTGAACCTGCAGCAGCTGCCCTCTGACGTTGGACTACTCTATATCCAGCTTCTCCGTATTTTTTAAGTATATGCTTCATCAAAGTTTCAGACTGTTCAAGAGCTGCTTGAACTGAGTCGATCTTTAACTTCTTCATTGCGTAGGTAAGATCAAAGTCCTTTGCTTTTATAGCTTTATCAAAGGTGTCTTTGAACTCTTTTGCTAGTTTGAGGACTTCTTTGGCTGCTTTGTCAAGAGGGATTCCAGAGTAAAGCTCAACACCAGGTTGTTCAATTTTTAAACGATCTTTTAAATAATATGAAGTATATTGTCTCCCCTCCATACTTTCTTCAAGTCTAATTAACCCATCATAGTTAAGTCTATCAAGGGCTGTATCTATAGACTCTCCTTCGTTTCTCAATTTATTAAACTCAACTTCGTCTATCAATTTTACATCTGAAGGTAGCCTCTCCTCAACAATCTTCTTTCCTTTCTTTCCAAATATCTCAGCGTATTCTTTATCAGGAGTCCACCATTTTCCTTCTGGTCTACCTTGACGATAGATGATCTGTTTGACCTTCTCCTTCTTCGCTCTCCTAGCCCAACTCGCTGCCTCACTAATCGTATCCTTCCACCCAACAAAATCAGCTTCACTCTCAAACAACCTACGTAACTCCTCTGTCCTTGTTGCAAGTTCACTGAGAAAATTCCTTGTTAGTTCTACATCAACTTCCTTACCGTCCAGCCACTTGTTTATATCATTGAGAAGTTTGGTAGTGGTTACGTTTATGTCTTTGGCAGGTAAGTTAGGGTCTATGTCAATTAGCTCATTTACATTCTTAGCTACACTCTTCCTATCCCTCATCAAACCATCTAGAAGTTCAGTCTTCTTAGGCTTCTGACGAAAAGGTGATTTTTCAGTGGAGAGTTGGATAGGTTCACGAGTGCCTGTTTGGAGGTCGAGGTCAGTGGTTGGTTCAGTCTTAAGCCTTCCTTCTTTCTTCTTCTTAGCTAACTCTTCAAGCTCATAATCAAATTCAGCTTCTCTTTTAGTTCTAAATGTTCTTGGCTCCTCAACAGATGGTTCAATTATTGAACGGTCTCGTTTCCCAAACTCTATACCCTCAGCTTTAGCTTTTGCAGCTATATATGTAATCGCTTCAAGGTCTCCGTCAGCAACAAACTCCTTGAACTCAGCTGGAATCTCCTCCTTAACAAGTTTAAGGGCCTCACTCCTAGTCAAGAACTTTCCACTAGAATCAGCGAATCCTAGTTCCGTCCATTCTTTACCTGGATACCTGACATTGAGATCATAGTGTAACTCACCTTTTTCTCCAATGTAATTCTTTCCAGCTTTGTCCTTGGCAGCTACAACTAAATCTGGAGACAGTCTACCTGATACAAGCCCTTCCTTTATCTCTATTGGTACATCTATAAACAACCGCTCAGCTCCAGGCTTCTCCCTCAATGCTCTATCAATAACTTCATCCGCAATCTCCCTCTTAGGCTGTTTAATCTGTTTAATCTGTGTAGTCTTAGAACTCAAATCCTCCTTAATCATCTTATCGTAATCCTGCTTCTTCATCACCTCAGCTGCATAGAGTTCAGCTTGTTTCTTTTCCATATTAAGAATTTCTTGCTCTGCCTTCTTCAAAATCTCATCAGGTAGATTATCTATCTTCGTCTGCCTATCCTTCAACTCAACACCTTTTCTCACAAGAGGTTCCAAATCCCTAGAAAGCGCTTGCCTACCTCCTCTATAAAAACTACCCATAAAGGCAAATCCAATAGCATCACCAAAGATCTTAATCCCACCTCTCCAATTAGGGCTATCATCAAAGAATGAATCATCAGCTATCTCACCTATTGATCCAGATGCTACTGTATAAGGAGCCATGAACATCTCGCCAATCATCTCTGACTCATCACCTCTACGTTCCTCTGGCTCAGCTCCTAACAGTGACTTACGCAACCTATCTCTAACCTTTCTCGGTGTGTCAAAGACCCTTCCAACAGGACCTGTTACATACTTCTGCCACACAGCCATGTTACCTTCAAGCTCTTCCCAGAAGTCATTGTAGAGATCTAGTAACGTATCATGACTTTGTTGTTTCTCAAATGTACTACGCATGGCTGGTATTGTACTTAACATGAAACCTGGGATGGCTGTGAGAAGTTCGGCTGTTCCTTTAATTATATCGTAGGGATTCTTGGCAAGACTCCATACACGATTTAGGTTGTTCATGAAGTTTTCTTTACTCTCGTCAGATATTAGAGGGCCTGGTTGAGTCAAGTCGACTTCTCCAACATCTCTACCCAACACAGATCTAAGACCTGTAGTAGGAACTGTGGTGGTGGGAAACTCTTCAACCACCTCACCTACACTTTCCCTATGCAATCCAGAAGCAATAGCACTAACATCAGGCTTAGGAGATATCTGAACAGGCTTAGGATCAAGATCACGTGCCCAAGTATCATCTTGAACATCGCTAAGTTGACTTGCCCAACTATCATCTACCTTGTCTAAATCTCTTGCCCAATTAGAATGGGAATCTAACTTCGCTAACTGCGCCATCTCTCCACTTTACCTCCCAGATTCTAACTCTACCTTCCATTCTCGGCCTGCCTATGATCTTCCCACCCTTAGCTATTATCCCTTTCTCTATATGTTTAGCTGTCTCAAGTCTCTTTGTTACAGTTCCTGATCCTTCAACATCTGCTTCAGCTCTACTCACCTTCTGTCTCATCTCTGAGCTGCCTGTGAAGTCATCAACGTATTTTGCTAGGTCATCTACAAAGTCCTTTCTAGCCTTAACATCTGCAAAGGCCTCTTTCTCAGTTATTTTTTCTTCAAGGCTAAGTCCACCACCAAGAGCTGTAATATCTCTAAGCCAATCATGAAAGTTTCCTTTGTACCCTTCAGCCACAGCCTGATCATAATGTTTCTGATGGGCAGTTTTAGCTTCCTTCTCCCAGTCTTCAAAGGAACCTGAATAAGACCCACCTTCTATCGACTGAGCATACTCAAAGTTCATAATTGCAGCTGTACGTTCGTCTTTAGGAGTCTGCATAACTTTAACTCTAGCCCTTGACTCCTCCATTAAAGATTTCTTATATGCAATATCAGACCTAAGACCTTCTACACCCATAGCTCCACTCAGCGCTTGCGACACATCTGCCGCTGTCAGCCCTGCCAGATCAGCAGCTGTAACATCTGGCGGACTAGCGTAAGGGTTTACGGTTCCTCCCCTTAGAAATGCACTTAGCTGACCTTGACTTTCAGGCTTACTCCAATCAACACCTGAACCTCCAGGTAATTGAGAACCTTCCTGTGCAAGTTCTGTAGGTGTAGATAATGAAGATGTAGGAATCTTAATAGAAAGATTATCTTTATCACCAGATATCTTTCCACCAACTGGCAACCCACCTAACATCTCTTGCAGCATTTTCATATACTTAGTCTGCAATTCATGCTTACTCTGAGCACCAATAGTCTGCTGCGTAACAGGATCAATACCAGTACTTATAGGCTGTCCAGCCTGCAATGCAGAACCTGCACCTGACAGATACTGCAGAAACAATTTGTTTTGTAATAAGTTATCCATCTAATCCTCCATTATAAAAAACCAGAAGCTGCTCCAATAAATCCACCTATTATAGCTCCTATAGGATTACCTCCAGATACCATCGCACCAGCTGCAGCCCCAGACATAGCTCCACCAAGAACCGACTGCGCCTGTGATGGCGACTTCGTTCCGGCAACACCGCCACCAATAGATGCTAGTAAATTAGCTCCATATTGAAATACTTCTAAATCCCATAAGGCATCTGATTCACCTATTTTTAAATTAGTGTCTGCTTCTTCCTTCTTTGCGACTATCTTAATTCGATTAGTTTCAGCAATCATCATAGATAGAATATGTTGATACTGTAGCTTAAGTCCAATCACTGCAATAGCATCATCTGAAAATGCCTTCATGTGCAATGCAGAGGAAAACTTAGCTAACTGACGAGCATGACCTTGCTCAATCAATGCTTGACCAATAACAAAGGCAGAACTAACAACTGCATTAATGTCCCTCATTCCAGCTTGAAACCTAGGTAAGACAGTAGCCACTAACTCAGCATCAAGGTCTGCTGCATATTCAGTGACAGCTGTATCAACTCGTGTATGATCTAGAATTGAACCAACTAATGTATCAAGGCTAGTCCCAGCACTAAGTAAATTAACTAACGTCTCCAGATTATTCGGAGCAGCTATTAAAGCAGTTATCGAAGTATCTGGATCATATGCAGCTGCTGCTGCCCAAGGAGAAGCACCATATGCAGCAGCTAATGCTGCAGTCATAGTCTCCCCAACCATAGCACCATTGCCCAGAACACCTTCATGAAAGGTTTTCATGTGGGCAGGATAATCAACAACTCCAGAACCACCACCTCCACCACCAGATCCACTCATAATTATTCTCCACGAAGTTCGTTCAAAATTTGAACAGTCTATTATTTAGCTGTCGCACCTGATTTATCATTAACTAAAAAAGAAATAGTCCCCTGGCTACATTTAAATATCATAGCTATATCCCTTTGAAATACTTTTCCAGAGTTATATAGTTTTTTCATTAACCATATTTCTCCAATATAAAACTTACTTTGAATGCCTCCCTGACCATTCTCATTTCTAATGGCCCTATCATTCATATTATCTCCTGAGGTTCCCAAATATAAATGATTAGGATTTACACACAGCTTATTATCACACTTATGTAATACAAGTTTGCCATTTGGTATAGGGTCTCTATAAAGTTCCCATGAAACTCTATGAGCTGACTTTAATTGATAATAATCTCCAATAGACCCATAACCACTAGATGTTCTAGCTCCTATCCAATTCCAACATTCTTCATCTGTTCCAACAACAACTTTATTCAAGAATCTATCCATTAACGGTTTTGATTTTCTAAACATCTTAAAATCTCCACAGTCTTTTTAATATTAAATGAGATAAAGGTTTGCATCTCTGCCTCATATGCCTTAGCCATTTCAATTAAGAAAGGCACATCTGTGTAGGCTACTAACCTATCACAACCTTGAGCTATTGCATGTTTGGAAAAGAATGCAAACCCTTCCATCCAGAATTTTGGCTCTATCTGAGTGTAACCATAGACACTATAGAGTAATAAGTTCTTTGTATGTGAAGTATCATCATATAGTATCTTGGTTAATACTATAGCATTAAACTTAGACCCTTCCCCACCTCTCTCATAAGACGCCCAGCAGCTAGTCTTCCCACTTAACAACGAAGAAAGAATACGATTCATACTGTCTGAATGTCTTGTGACAAATGGAGGGAGGGACTGTTCTATTGCATATTTAATAACATTCCAGAAGTTAGATATCTGCTCAGGTAATAGTCTATTTATCATTATCCTTGTCCTCTAAGTGGAGGGGCATAAACTCCCCTCAAACCCCTTAAGTCTGTCATCTTAAATCTTATCTTAATATAATTTAATCTTATAGTTTCTGCAACAAGGTCAAACTTCAATGCAACAGCAAGATCACTTCCAGAACATATGATAGATGCTACACCTTGATCATTCAAAGGTATCCAGTCAGTAGCTCCTAAACTAACAAACGACTCCATCCACCAAGCTGCAACTTCAGGTTCCAAAGCAAGTAAGGCATCTGACTCAATAGAAAAGATTGTCTTCTGTCCCCTATATCCCATATCCAAGATTGCAGTGGTTATCAATGGTTCGTAATCATCTATTGTATTAGGTAACATAACAGTCTCATCATCACCAGGCATTGACCAAACAGCCGAAGGATGCTGTGGAACCTCTGACATACCATAAGGTGAGAGTAAGTAAGTTTCCTTACTATCACCAATGTAGAAGTCTTTCATTCTCTTATCGTACTTAACTATAATACTATCCACAGAACTCAAAGAATCCATAAGACGATAGTAACCAAGTTCCTTAATTCCTTTTTCTGTAATTTCCCTTACTATAAGATCACTACCTACATAAACATGTCGATGCAAGTCTCCATCAATAGCCCCTTTGTTTATCAGACCTATATCATCTAACTCAGTAAAAGCAAATGTGACAGCTGGTTCGCTAACAGGAGTCATTAAAACAACACCCTTGGATGAATAGCCAACTACATTATTTCTCAACCTTCTCGTATGATAAACTTCTCCTCCATAAGGATCACGTCTATAACCAGCCACATTACTTTGATCAGGTGTAAAGTCTACTTCGCCAATCTTAGACCAACAATAAAACTTCTCATCACAGTCATGCCAGGCACTTAGCACACAACCACCTACCATTTGACCTTTAAAGTTACACACTGTCCTCATCATAGGAATATTTGCACTTGCTACAATCTCATGCCAAGCACCAAGACCTACATCCCAGTAGATCATTATAACTCCATTGGTCATAAAGGCATACTCACCAAAGTCTGCAGCTTCCATTAAAGTACCTGTGCCAAAGGTTAGTACATCACAGTCGAATATGTGAGTTACAGTATAGTCGTCAGCTACTACATAAACCTTATCTTCATAGTTGACTACACTATCTCTGATAATTAAAAAGTTATATCTCTCACCACTTAACCACTGAGGAAATGGCCAGGAGTATAACATATCAACTCGACCAGCTAATGGATCATTGTCACTCTCCGCATATCCTTCAAGTTCCGTCATACCTACTCTAAAACCCAGAGCTCGCCAGAGCCAGTTAGAATCACTAGGTATAGCTCTAGCTGGACTAATACCAGCCCTTAATGCCTTGTCGATTGTGTACTCGTATTCTCTCATTCCTTGTCCTCTATCTCCTTAAGTGCTTCTATCTCCTCCAATACCTTATCAATCAAGAAACTTTTAACTGTAGCCTCACCAATATAAGGAATCCACACAAAGGCTATCCAGACTTCGTTAAGTTTTTCTTCCCTATCAATTGGATTTACACTAATCGTCAAACGATCACCTGAGAATACTTCTATATTTGGCTTGACAAGCATTATGTTTCTAGCTACAGTGTAGGATTTAGAACTTCCACCTATATCATTCTCTATCCTCATAACAATCTCAACACCTGACTTTAGTTTTTTATCAAACTGGATTCTGCCCTTACTTATAACACCTCTTGCACTAAACATATACTTCAAAATAGTTCCGTGCACATCTTCTCCTGCTACACAGTTAGATATAGGATAAGGAGTTATCATTGCAGAGACTGTTTTCTTGGTAGACTTAACTATAAGTCTCTGTACCAACATCTCAAGTTTTTTAATTCTCTCTTCCATATCAATCCTCTATCTGAGTTACCTCAGCTATTAATTCTTCAACAAGATCCATTCCAATACCTGTCATATCAGTTTTGATTGATGCTTCCCAATCTTTCACACCTTGAGTATTTCTATTAACCACTTCCGTATATCTCATAGCAGCCATGATGAGAAGTAATGGATGAACTTCTGACCAGAAGTTAGTATCTGTATCAGCAGTTAATTCATGTGAGTAGTAAAGTCCTTTTATATCAACAGATAGTTTCTCCTCAGCAGGCACATTAAGAAGAATAGCATTATACTCATGAGCCCCTCCGGCTGGTATATCTACCCAACCAACAAAAGATTCAATATCACCTACTTCCGCATCCTCAGGAATGTATCGAGTTAGACAGGGTGAGTAGTAAAGTGGAGTACCTACACTACGTGAAGATGGAAGTCCTGTTAAAAATCCACTTACTAATTCCTGTAAAGCTATTTTCTCAAGTTGCCAACGAGCAGTTATTGATCCTACCCAGACTTCTTTAATCGCACGACAGTGTGGAAATGAAGCACTGAATCTACCTATCTCCACAAATCTAAAACAAGAAGCCCAGGATTTCTGCGTTTCATCTAAACGATCAAGGAACTTCCTTCCCTCATTGATGAAGAAGTCAGCACCGTTATCTGAAAAGTCTGCATTAACAAGATCAAATCGACCTGAGACTTTACGAAACTGTGTACGTGTTTGAAGTAGGTTCATCTCACCACCAAATAAGATTGT
>Ga0180007_10003108_pt1 | contig 18878 bp, 15 predicted proteins | sample MM_PC_MetaG_FD_121122 | JGI IMG/M metagenome (GOLD analysis project Ga0180007, IMG submission 121122) | Groundwater microbial communities from the Aspo Hard Rock Laboratory (HRL) deep subsurface site, Sweden - MM_PC_MetaG | ecosystem: Environmental > Aquatic > Deep subsurface > Groundwater... | reverse complement strand
GGCCGCCCGGCACGGATAAAATGCCGGATCGTACAATCTCGGCAATATAGCCTGCGGTGTAAATGGAAAGACCCATGACAAGCGCCAGGAACTCAGGCGAAATCACGCCGCCCCCCTGGTAATTGAACCCCTTGAGCACCGGCACGTCCAACACCGTGGGTGCGCCACCGGCCAGCCAGCCCAGGATGGTAAAAAGGATCACAAGGCCCCCGCCGGCCCACATAATGGGAAACGGTTGACCCATTTTTCCTCTCTTTACCGTCATGATCCATCTTAAAACAAAAGCAGCCACGATTCCGAGCCCACTGCCAGCCAAGGCCCACAAATAACCCGTATCCCATGAAAGACTGGCATAAAACACGCCCCGGTTGCTGATGAATAAGCCGGCAAAGGGGTTCCAGGCATGGCGGTTGTGGGGAAGCATTTCAGTCAGTAACGCGTACCAGACAAATAGCTGCAACAGCAGCGGAATATTGCGTACGACCTCCACATAGGCGGATGCAAGGCGAGCGATGACCCAGTTATTGGAAAGGCGGATAATACCGATAATGGTTCCGAGAACCGTCGATATGACAATTGCTATGATCGATACCTTGCAGGTGTTTAACAACCCGACAAGGATAGCCAGGTAATAGGGATCAGAGGGATGAAAGTCAATCAGGGTTTCTCCGATACTGAACCCGGCCTGGTCATTGAGAAATCCGAACCCGGTTTTGATATGACGATTGCTCAGGTTGGCAAGCGTATTTGAAAGAAGAAACCAACCGAGAAGGAGGCAGGCACCAATGAGAAAACACTGGAACAAATAGGAACGATAACATTCTTTCCGCCAGAGGTCGCTTATGGAGAAGGCCTTTTGATGGGGCACTGAGTCATTGATTTTCCCAGGGGCCATGGCATGAGGTAATGTCGATTTCATGACGCAAGATTCCTTTTCTTATAGCAAATGCCCGACCATCTTCTGACAGACGGGCATTTTACGATCATGGAATGGATCAACGCAGGGGCAATGCGTACATAATGCCGCCGTTGCTCCACAGCTTATTCAACCCACGGTCCAGGCCAATCGGGGTCAAATGGCGGTCATACATTTCGCCATAGTTGCCCACGGCCTTGATGGCACGGTAGGCCCACTCCTCATCCAGGCCCAGCGCCTTGCCGTTACCGGGAATGGTTCCCAGAAGACGCTTGATGGATGGCTTCATTGCCTTGGCCTTGAGCTGGTCCACGTTGGCGGAAGTAACGCCCAACTCTTCGGCTTCAATCAAAGCGTTGAGCACCCATTTATTTATGTCGAACCATTGGTCATCATCGGCTCGGACGGTTGCTCCTAAGGGCTCCTTGGCAATACGGTCGGGAAGCACCAGGTAATCGTCGGGATTGGGCGCGTCAGCCAGGCGGGTAGACGTCAGAGCAGAGGCATCCGTGGTTAGCGCGTCACACCGAGAGGCAAAGAAGGCTGTCTTTGCCTCGTTGGCGCCTTCAAACACCACCGGCTTGTAGGACATTTTGTGACTGGCGAAATAATCAGAGGTGTTCTGTTCTGCGGTCGTACCGGTTTTCACGCAGATGGTGGCACCGTCCAGATCCTTCACGGACCTGATCCCTGTGTCCTTGCGGACTAAAAAACTTTGGCCGTCATAAAACATGACGCCGGTAAAATTGAGCCCCAATGCTGAATCCCGCGACAGATTCCAGGTGGTGGTGCGAGAAAGCACGTCCACCTCGCCCGACTGCAACACGGTGAACCGCTGCTGGGAGCTGACGGGTATAAATTTTACCTTGCCGGGATCGCCGATAGTTGCGGCTGCAAGCGCCCGACCATAGTCCACGAAGAAACCCGTCCATTGTCCTTTGCTGTCGGGAAGAGACATGCCCGTGGCACCGGTGTGGACCGCACACCGAAGCTCACCCCGCTCTTGAACAATTTCTAAAGTACTCTTAGCAATAGCCAGCGATGTTATCATGGAAAATAAAATCAATATAACGGCCAGTTTCAATAATGCCTTCATAATTGTCCCCTTTCTATTTCAATAGTGTTGTTTTCAAACTTCATTCCTGTCTAATGCCGGCACCATTTGTTTTATTTCAGCTCCGAATGGTGACTGCCCTTTTATAAACCAACTCAAACCTATTCTGTCAAATATTAATTTTGCATTTACCTATTCATATATGGTATAGCTTTGAAGTCATTTTTTTAAAAAAGGAGCTGGGAACTATGGATTTTCGTCAGATCAGTGCGTTTCAAGCGGTCATGATCGCAGGCACCACAACCCTTGCCGCCGAGCGATTGAACATATCGCAGCCTGCGGTAAGCCGTCTCCTCATAGAATTGGAGCGTTCAATCCAATTGAAGCTTTTCATTCGAAAGAAAGGCGGACGGCTTCAACCAACGCCCGAGGCTGAAATTTTTTTCAAAGAGGTGGAGCATTCGCTTTCAGGGCTGGAAAAGCTGAAGCAAGCTGCTCTGGACATCCGGAATTTCGGAACCGGACGCATTCGTATCGCCTGCCTTCCGGCCCTGGCCATGGGATTTCTTCCTAAAGTTATCAAAAAATTTCGTTTAGAATATCCGAATGTTTCGGTCTCTTTGCAGACCCGAAGCTCCTCAACAATTCGTCATTGGGCAGGGAGGCAGCAGGTGGATTTTGGTTTGGCCACCCCAGAGGGAAGCGTGCCAGGCGTGCAGGGCGAACTTTTCGCACGGACACCGGGTGTGTGTGTCATGCCAAAGGGACATCCGCTGGCCCAGAAGAAAACCATTGAACCGAACGATTTAGAGGGACTGCCCTTCATCTCGTTAGCCCTGGAAGACAAAAGCCGATTTCGAATAGATCAGGTCTTTGAAAAGGCCAGCGTAAAACGGCAGATGCTCATTGAAACCCAATACTCTGCCACTATCTGCGGACTGATACTAGAAGGACTGGGGGTATCAATCATGAGTCGATTCACTGTTCATGACTTTGAAGACCGTGGCATCACCGCCCGTCCCTTCTCACCGCCGATCCATTTCGAGTATATGATCTACGTGCCGCGTCATCGACCCATGTCGGCTTTGACAAAAACATTCATCCGGATCATGAAGGAATACCGGGATCAGTTTCTGACTTAACCAACCACAGGTGCCGTTTTCAGTGATGACCCAAAAACTTCATGGATAGAAAAATTACGGCAGATGATCATGGCTTTGTCTTGAAAAAGTGCTTTGAATAGTAAAACGATAGCGAACCGTTTATGGACGAGCACCTAGCCCGGATAGTTCATGATGACATCAATATGACACAATGCCGAAGGGTCGGGTTGCTCCCAGACGGTATGAAATGGTGTAAAACATCTCTTGATAAGGGTACGCACTGGATAGAAGCATTTGAAGACGCCGGGTATTTTTAACAGAATCGCTCCAATTTAAAAAAGCTTGAGCCGTATCGTTCCGCAACTGGCAGTGTATAATTCTGTACCTTTTAATCCGAGACGTCTTATGGCTTCGATCAAGGTATATGCCGGTCCAGACAATAATAATCGAATTTGATTGGGGATCCAGTTCGTACAACGGGTTCTGTCTGCAAACAGATCAAGTTGCTGGGCCTCAAATATCCAGCCAACAGATGTTTACCGCAGAACACGTAAAGGGGAAGGAAGCAATATCGGTTATGGTCGCTTGTATGGCGGTGTCATTCCGCAGGGTATCGTGGTCGTTCAGATCTTCGTATCCCAATGCCAGTCCATATACACGCTGGTGAAGCATCGCCAGGATAGTGTGGTTGATTTTTTTCTGGTTGCGGGGATCAAAGGCGGTTGCGGCAATCCTGTCCGTCAGGTTAATGATTTTATCTGCTTGGCGCAATAAGATTGCTCCGGCATCTGAAGAGATCTCTCCGCCATCAAAATTTGCTTGCACTTTCCGGCGCTTGCATCTTGTGAATTCTATGGGGTTTGTGGTACAATTTGTCATGGCAATCTCCTTGTCATAATTCTGTCTAAGCAACTGAATTATATCATAATTTCATGGAGATTGCCATTATTTTCGTGAAATATCCGGGTTAAGCAGTGCAGTTTTCCTGCATTTCCATTGTCGGGAAGGGAAGCATAGGCGGCTCAGATTCTTCCATACCGGGCAGAGGCCTTTCTTCCATTACACCCTATTGCAAATTCTATCTTGCCGAAACGATCATTTTCACCTTTTCCGCAGTACTTTAAAAGATCGTGCTGGTATCTGGCCGTGTCGGATCTTTTCCTGCTGGGCACCATGTAATTTGGATAAATACCTGAATACTGCAGAGGGTGATAAAGGCATGGCGGTCATCCAGGCCTTTAACGTTAATCTTGTAAAAACAGCCGAGGTGCCCCAAAATGAAAATTATAGAACCTCGTTTTTACGTCTTAAAATCAGATATGTTGAAAGATCAGACGTGTAAATCGGGCAAACCCTTAGTATTTCATTTTTTGGCCGCTGGCATCATTCAATCCAGCCGTAATTTGTGATCATAGGAAAAACCTATAGGTGAATCCGATACTCAGGGCCAGGTAAGATTGATTGTACGTCTGAACGCCGTTCATGTGATTTGGCATCCCCTGCGCCTCAAGACCCCTTGAATAGGTAACCCCAATAGTCCCCCTGAGCTTTGGGGAGATGCGATATGAGGCCCCAGTGGCAAAACAATGGGTATCCAGATCGTAATCGAGGTCTGACACGGACGCTCTGGTATAGGGCGCGCTGGCAAACAGATAGCCCGCACTGACGATCAGATCCGGATTAATCGCATACTCCGCTGCCAGCCCTATGGACCATCCGTTTTCCATGTTTTCCTCCTGCCCGTCCCAATCGGTTTCGGAATCAAAGGAATAGTTGAAGGAGCTTTCAAGCTTAAGCCGATCCGTCAGCTGATGGGAGACCCCGAGATTAAAATTCATGGGAAGGGTCTGCTTGATTTCCTTTCCGTCCGGGAATAGCCCAAGGTCATCCCGTTTGGTGTGATATTCGAGTTCCATCTTATCAAAGTATTCAAACTTCATTCCGATATTCCAGTCCTGGTTCGGCCGAATGTCCATCCCGACCATGACACCGACCCCGGATCCTTTCTGTTCGAAATCCGATTCCATATTAATGCTTTGAAAACCATTGGCTGCGGTTGTCAGGTCCTGCCGAATTTTAATCTCTGCGTCGCTTCCGGCACCGAGTAAATAGTAACCTGCTGCCACTGATACCTTGTCGGTAACTGCAATTGCACCGCCGGCCATGGCGGCAAAATAGGCGGTCATGGCTTCGATGGAACTGTGCACCTTATGGATGCCGGTGGCTGTCGATCCCGGATCTCCCGGGGTTAACCTGGTGCCCAGCCTTCCTGCCGCGGCTCCGACTGCCAGAAATTCTAAGGAGGGAATTCCGTCGTCAAACTTGCCGGTACCCGTACCGCCGATGGGGAAAACCCCACCGAAAATCGAATAGTTTTCTTTTTTGTAGGTCAAGTAGAGATAGGGAATGGCCATGGCCGTGGCTTGGCATTTATAGCTGGGCTGCAGATCGGGAAAAGGCCCCATATCTCCGAGGTGGGTGCTATCCTCGACTTTTTTGAGCAGCACTGCGGTTTGATTGGAAAAATGAATGTACAGACCGTCTTCCATCAGGACCGTGCCTGCTGGATTGTAAAATACCGCATCACTTTCTGTGGATGCGTTGCGGTTCAAGGTCCGAAACCCTTCGGCACTGCCCATGTAGTTGTAAAATCTAGGAGCGGAAAAAGCGGGATGGACCCAGACGAAACCAATAAAAATCATAATGGTGGCGATTCTCTTCATAATACTCTCCTTTTTCGTGAATGATGTGCGGGTGTCCGGTGCGGTAAATCCGCAGGCCAGGCCATGCGGGTAAAGGCCTGGCCGCGGAATGGGAAGCGGTATCCTGTCACATGGAAACAGAGGGTCAATAGCAGGCCACCGGATCAGGATCGGTTCCGGTTCAACGGAGCATGGAGAATCAGGCCGCTTCCGGTCTGGATGTCAGACTTATTTACGTTTTACCACTGCCAGGTCCATGGCCGGGATGACGTTCATCTGCATGAAATTGCCCAGGTGGTCGTCAAATCCCCATTCCCGGATCATCTGAGTACCCTCCATCCGTATCATGGCCATGCCGATGGCGTCGATCTTGTTACCGCTGGGCGGAAAGGGAAATAACAAAGAATCTTTTTTGTGGGTCCCGGTCCATTTGAACCGGGCAACCCCGGTCTGTCTGGAATCGTCCCAGATGATTCTCTCGGCCCACATCTGCATATCCGGGAAAGAACTCCGGCACTGGGCAATGGCCATTTTATATTCTTCAGGGCCATGGATCATATCCCCAAAAGGCGGGTTGGTGATCACAAAATCATTGTGAACCACTTCGTCGATGATCCCCAGATTACCGTCCTCGCTCCAGGCCTTGAATAGGAGCCTTAAAAAAACGCCGAATTTCCCTGTCCCTTTGTAAACTTCAGGTTTGAACATGTTTTCCTCCTTTGGGTAAATAGTTGGTGATGATTAAAGCTATATTTTGGTGAGCCATTCCTTGCCCTGCTGTTTGACCCCGGCCCGCATCGCCGAAAGAAATGAAGACCTCAACATATCCCCGGCCAGGGCCTGCTTAACCGGCTCCAGCCTGAGGAAACCGCCGACAAAGGACTTTATCATTTTTCCGGACAGGGATTGTGGGGTATCAAAGATCTGGTTGGCAAGGGTGCCCCGCTCCAGGCTCTGGAGAATGATTCTTTCAAATGTGGTTTCAGGATGAATGACGCGGTTGGGCCGTCGGGTCAGCTTCAGGGCCCGGGTTTTGCTGCATTCCAGGGCGCAGACACCGCAGCCGATGCAACGATCCGGATCAACCGTGGGAACAAGCCGGGGCTTGCCCGATGCTTGGTGATTTCCGCCGGCTGTCATAGCAATGGCGCTGATGGGACAGATCCTGGCGCACTGACCGCAGCTGTTGCACAGATCCGGGTCCACATCTGCGATATAGTTGGAGGTGACCACGGTGTGGGGATACCCCAGAACACTGATCCCCCTGAGAAGATTGCAGCAGCATCCGCAGCAGAGGCATAAAAAGGTCACATTGTTCTGGACGTTGTCCCCACTGATCACCAGCCTTTTTTCTTTGGCCATCTCCATGTGCTCCAGCATAGCGGACAGGGTCACCTCCCGGCCCAAATTTCGGCGGATGAGGAAATCCGCGCCAAAGGACAGGGAAACGCAGGATTCCAGCGGAACGTCGCATTTTTTTTGACCCAGGTGGTATTTTTCATGCCGGCAGGAACACAGGCCGATGGCGTATTTTTCTGATCGGCGTATCATCTCCTCGGCTTTTTCATAATCCAGGATTTGGGTATACTCTGCCGGGGACAGGGTTGAGGTGTGGGGGAAGGTGCGGATTGGACCGAACCGTCCGCTGTCCTTATAGTTTGCCCCATGGTACCCGTCTTCGCGCATATAGGTCTCGAAAAGGTTCGCCATGATAGAGGGATCTGCATCTTTTCCGGTTCTCATCATGGTAAATTCGAAAATCCCTACTATTAGAGGCGATAAAAGGTAGTGATATTGGTTCTGAACCCACAGATCAATCACCAGTCCTTTGCCGCACATGGATTCAAGAATACCCTTAAGGGGTTCTGGGTCGTATCCTGTGGCCCGGGCAACGGCGTCAAGGGGGGACAATACATAGGGCATTTTTACGGCAACATCTGCTTCCTCCCGGGTATAGAGCCTCTCAAGAATTTCATGAAAGGTTCGGGTATAGTTGACCCGGTAGGGTAAATTATCCAGTTTTTTCCACAGTTTTTTGTACACCTCTTTTCCGCCCAAATGTCCCATGAATCCGTCCTCAGCTTAATGATTGCATTAATTACGGCCGCCCAAAGAAAGGGTGGAGGGGTGACCGTGCTCCGAACAGCAATTTTATATGGTTTTTCTCATTTAGGATCAATCGTCGCCCATGCCAATCCATTTGCACTTCATGCCAATATGGGTTTAGGCTTTCAAAGCCTTACAGAGGCGCTGGGGCAAATTGGAGGGCGGCAGACCAAGATGATCGCCATGCAGATTATGAGGATCAACAATCTCAGTGAATTGACGGCGCAGGTTCCCATCGTCAGGGGCGATGATGGGCTGTGCATCATTTAAGCCATGGGCGTTCTGTTCCCGGTCCGGTACTGGGCTGGCGTATGGCCGGTCATCCGTTTAAAGGAGCGGTGAAAGGTGCTGACGTCTGAAAACCCCAGCAAGAATGCGATTTCACCGATGGAGACACTTTCCCGAGACAGATAGGAGGCGGCCAGGGACCGGATGACCTGGTCCACCAGTTTTCGGTAGGTGGTTTCCTCTTTTTCCAGGGCCCGCTGGAAACTTCTCAGGCTCATGTAAAAGTGGGTGGCAGCCGCTTCTATTTTGGGGATGGCAGATGGAAGGCTGCTGGTGATAAAGCGGCTTGTTTCTTTTGTGAACGGTTTGTCATCCCGGATCCTGGTCAGCACCTTGCCTGCATAGGCCTCTAAAATTTCCAGCAGTTCCGGGTTTGGATAGGGAATCGGAATATCCAGATAGGCGGATTCGATCACTGCGGCGTTCCAGGTCTGGCCGAACCGCACCGGCGCGCTAAAAATCCTTTCATGTTCACGGATATCCTCTGGAGCCTGGTGCCGGAAACAGATTTCAACGGGCCGGATAGGCGCGCCGGTCAGTTTTGTCATGACGCTGATCCATGCACTGATCATGCATTCGACGACTTGGGCAAGGGTTGAGGCATGGGGATAGTCAGTGGTGTATTCAATAACGGCAAGCCCGGTATCTGTTTCGGTGATGATAGATCCGTCTCCGTTGCGGAGGATATCTCCGTACCGGACAATTTTTTCATGAACCTCCCTTGCGGTGCGGCAGTTCATTACGATCTGCCCAATAACGTTCATGCTGTCCACGGAATAGTACTCTCCGATGTGCAGGCCCAAGTGGCCATCACCTGTGATGGCCATGGCGGCCTTAAACATTTCGTGTATCTTTTGGTGGCTCAGCCGTTGCTTGGGGCAATTAAACTGGTGCGGATCAAGGTCAGCGGAAGACAGGATGGCCGAGGGATTTGTCTCTTGGTCCCTGAGGTAAAGCAGGAAAGGTTTTAGATGTGAGGCCAATATGGTCTGGGATATGCTCATCTCTATCCTTTGGTTCAGCGGTTAAAATTCACTTACCAGCCAAGTCCAAGCGCATTGGAAGTGCATTTAATTCTATACTGGAATGGCGGATTCTATAAACGTTCCCCCTTGGTGTCAACAGTCGGTATCGAAAATCATTTTCCCACATCACCGGCTCCGGCAAATGATGATTCATGAGAAATATCACCGGCTTTTTGCCTGCCCCAAATTCTGGCTTTCCCTTAAAGGTGAAAAGAGACCCCAAGGCATCGATGTCCTTGAACCCCTACAGGATGTCCTTAATCCCGGCAGGCCCGTAAACGTCCAAGGAGGGGTTCCGGCCTTAAGTTCGTGCTCGGCGTATAAAGCCCGGGCCTTGTCCCCTTAGATCTGGGGCAAACCCTGGGCCTTTTTTTTGAACAAGGCGATCTTTTTCTGCAGTCTGGGGGTATCCAGGAAGAGTTCCGGATAGAATTTTTCCTTGCCCACCAGGGGGTTCACGCTGCACCTGGCCCAGTTGGCGGTCATGAGATCCATATAGCAGCGCTGGCAGCGGGCGCACCGGACAATGTCGTCTATCCTTCCTTCCCTCACCTTGGCCGGCCAGAAGGGATCCGCAATGGCCTGACGGCCTAATGAAATGATATCGGTCTGCTTGGATTCCACTGCCTTCAGGGCGGTTTCAGGATGGATGAAGTTGGGGGTGATCACGGGTAATTCCTGGGAAGCCTCCTTGAAACCCGGTGCCCACCGGGTGAATTCATTTTCACCGTCCGGGGCAAAGGCCGCCCCGGGATTTTCGTAGGAGCCCTGGGAGATGTTAAAGAAATTGGCCCCGGCCCTGCGGCAGAGGGCCACCACCTGGACCGCCTCCCCGTTGGTGAGGCCTCCGGGCATGAGTTCATCGCCAGAGAGCCGCACACCCAACGGCTTGTCCAGACCGATCTTTTCACGGGTTTTCATGAGGGTATTGGTAAGGAAGCGGGCCCGGTTTTCCAGGGAGCCGCCGTAGATATCGTGGCGGCGGTTGGACCGGGGGGAGAGGAACTGGTGCATGAGATAGCCGTGGGGCGCATGGACCTCCAGGGCATCATATCCCAGCTTAAAGGCGGCCTGGGCCTGGACGGCGAACCGGTCCTCCAGGTCCACGATCTCGGGGATGGTCAGCTCCCTGGGAGTGTCTCCGCACATGATGTGAAGCATCTCCGGCATCTTTTCCGCCACAAAGGCCATGAGCGTCTCCGTCATGGATGCGTAGGTTGCATCGTCCATTTGCCGCAGCAGATCAAAATCCGGGATCAGTTCCGCCATTTCCGGGGACAGACGCTTGATTTGTTTTTCCCATCCCTTGTTCAAATGCCGCAAATCCACCTGCAGGGGGATGGCGGACGGGGCACCGGCCGGGCAGTCCCGAGATTCGGCATGGGGATGGCCCTGGCGGCCCCAGCCCGGGCTGAGCTGGATGCAGACTTTACAGTCGTTGAAATGGTGGAGCAGTGCCGTCATTTCGCTGTGGAAGCGGTAGTAGCGCTCGTCAATGAGCAGAGAGGGGTTCAGGGATTCCTGGCCCCCCCAGCGGTGGGGATTCATGACCACGCATTCCGTAATGATCAGGCCAAAGCCTCCCCTGGCCCGCATGGCGTACCAAGCCATGTTCTGGTCGCTGTGATAGCCGTTGGGTCCGGTATAGCCCATGTTCATGGGGGACATGGCGATACGGTTTTTAAGGGTGATATCACCCAGCGGTACAGGTTCAAAAAGTTTGTCAAAGCTCATGGAAGGCCTCCTTGGAAGTTAAAATGAATTCTCTGTCCTGCTGTATTGGGTGGAATCGCTGATCCGCCGTAGGGTGGTGTCCATGCCCAACAGCCGCCCCAGGTTGCCGCCAAAAATCTTGGCCCGGTCCTGGTCGGTGATGGCGGGATATCCGTAGAGCTTTTGCATCTCTTCAGGGATCTGGAAGTCTTCCATACCCTTGACCGCAGCCAGAATCTGAGCCGAGAACCCGGCATAGTCAGAGCCCCAGGTGATCTTGTCCGGCCCCACCCAGCGCAGCGCCTCCCCGATGATCCGGGCAAAGTTCCCCGGCGAGGTGATGGCCCAGGGCACCAGGAGGCTGAGGCAGACATAGACGTTCGGATGCCCCATGGCCACCATGTTGAGGTCGTCGCAATAGGGGTAGCCCATGTGAAAGGCATTGATTTTAAGACCCGGAAAATCCCGGGCCACATCGTCCAGATAGATGGGAAGGGCGTACTTGCTTTTTCCGGGCGGGACCCAGCAGAAGCCGGTATGGATATCCAGGACGATATCCAGCTCTTCGGCCCTTTTATAGAAGGGCCATAGGTCAGGGTCGTTGATATAGGTGTCTTCCGGCGGATAGAACTTGAAAATTTTTGCCCCCTTTTCCTTGACCCAGTATTCCAGCTCCCAGATGGTGTTTTTCAGACCCTTGTGCTTGATAGGGGAGACGTTGGGCTGGAGCATGAAGCGGTCCGGATGGGTTTCCACCACCTTGGCCATCTCCCCGTTGGTGCACCATTGGGTGGTGTAGCCCGTGGTGTCCATCATGGATTCAGGCAGAAGACAGGCGATATCCACCCCGTACTTGTCCATGGCCCGGATCAGGTTTTCCGGATCAGCGTTCTTGGAAAGCTCCCATTCCTCTATTTCGGCGTACATGTCCGGCGGCGCACCGGTGATCAGGGGGCGGTGGATGTTGTCAATGGCCTTCCACCACATTTGAACCCCGGGAAAATGGTTCACGGTTTCCATGGTCCCTATCAAATGGGCTTCAGGGTCGATTTTAAAGTATTCTTGTTTTGTCGTGTCGCTCATAATGGCTCCTTTGGGGTTGAAAGCTTGGGTTGTTGCCTCCGGGGGCGGCAGCTGCACCGCCTCTTCCGCGGTTCAGGCAATGCTGCGGTCATGGCCTTCCCAGAACTTCTTTTTCACATCCTTGCGCAGGATCTTTCCCACCGGGGTGGTGGGGATGGATTCCCAAATCTTAATTGATTTTGGGCATTTGTATCCGGCCAGTCTCTCCTTGCAGAAGCCGATCAACTCCTCGGGCAGGACCGTTGTTTCACCAGGCTTCAGCACCACGACGGCCTGGACCCGTTCCCCCCATTTATCGTCCGGGGCTGAGACCACGGCCGCCATGCCCACGGCCGGGTGATCGTAGAGGACATCCTCTACCTCCTTTGGGTAGACATTTTCCCCGCCCGTGACGATCATATCTGCCTTGCGGTCCACCAGAAACAGGTATCCGTCGGCATCCAGGAAACCCATGTCCCCGGTGAAATACCAGTTGTCCCGTATGGTGGTTTGGGTGAGTTCAGGATTCTTCCAATACCCCATCATGACATGTTTGCCCCGTACCACGATCTCTCCGATGGTTCCCGGGGCCACAGGCTGGCCCTTTTCATCCCGCACCTGAATCTGGGCGCAATAGGCAGGTTTGCCGGCACTGGTCAACAGCCGTGACGTTTCCCCCTCAAGGCAATGGTCCCATTCCGCCAGTTGTGAAACGCCCAGGGCTTCCGTCATGCCGTAGCCCTGGGCCAGGATGGGGCCGAATCGGGTGAGGCTTTGCCGGATGATTTCTCCGGGCATGGGGCTGCCCGCGTATGTCACGGAGGTCAGGCTGGACAGGTCATATGCATCCATATCGGCAAACTGGAACATCCAACCGTAAATGGTAGGTACTGCATTGATGTGGGTGCACTTTTCGTCCTGGATTAACTTGAGGATCCCGTTGAGATCCGGTTTGCGGTTGATGACCACCTTGCCGCCCACCATGAGGACGCAGAAAGCCGGCCAGAAAGAGACATGGAACAGGGGCAGGACAAAGCAGGTGGCGTCCTTCCAGGTAAAGCCCCGGGCCAGGTTCCCGGAGATAAAGGCGGTCATGAGGTTCAGATGGGACATCATGACCCCCTTTGGCAGGCCGGTAGTGCCGCCGGTATACATCAGCACCGCAAGGTCCAGCTCATCCACATCCACCTCGGGTTCGGTGTCCGGCGCCCCCTGCAGCAGGGTTTCATGGAACAGAAATCCAGGGGTCTCATTGTCAAAGGCGATCCAGGAGGGGATGTCGGGCAGCGCTTCCCGCAAATGCTGCGCCCGTTCCTCATAGCCGTCCCCGGCAAAAAAGGCCTTGGCTTCGCAATCCTTGAGGATGTGAAGGATCTCGGGGTCGGCCAGCCTGAAATTCAGCGGGATCACGCTCATGCCCAGCTTGGCTGCCGCAAAGTAAGTTTCCAGGTACTTGGGGGTGTTTTCCGCCAGCACCGCGATGCGGTCTCCGTACCGGTATCCCAGGCGGGTCAGGGCATGGGCCAGGCGGTTCACCCGGCGATTGAGTTCATCGTGGGTCTGGGATCGGCCTTCAAACACCGTGGCAATCCGATCCGGATACAGGGCTGCGCTTTTGCGCGGGATGTCGCCCAGGGTGTACATAACTTCCTCCTTTACGCCCAGGATTTGGGCAGTCCTTGGAATTGCATGAGCATGTTTTTGCTCATCTCATTGGAAATGGGGGAAAACTGGATCTGATAGGCATCCCTTAGATACCGCTGCATGGGGTATTCCGAGCAGATGCCGTAACCGCCCATGATCTCGGCGCCATACCGTCCGGCGAAGAGCGCCCCTTCAGCAGCCACCAGTTTGGCCATGGTGGCCTCCAGGTGATAGGGTTTGCCCTGGTCGCAGAGCCAGGCGGATTTATAGGTCAGGTTCCGACCGTTTTCCAGGTGGATGTATATGTCCGCCAGATAGTGCTGGAGGATCTGGAACCGGGCGATGGGGCCGCCAAAGGCATGCCGCTCCCTGGCATAGGCAAATGCGTCTTCGTATGCGGCCGCCATGAGGCCCACCCCCATCATGGCGCAGCCGATTCGCTCGGGGTTCAGGGTGGTCAACATCTCGTACCATCCGCTTCCCCGGTGGCCCAGAAGGTTCTCGGCCGGCACCTCCACATTGGAAAAGGTGATCCCCACCGAGTCGCAGTGATGGCAGCTGATTTTGGGGATTCGGGTGATGGTGATGCCCGGGGAGTCGGACGGGACCAGGAACACGGACAGGGATTCCGAGGGCTTGACGTCGGTCTCGGTACGGCAGATGGTGACCATGAAGTCCGACACATGGGCGGCCGTGATAAAGACCTTTTCGCCGTTGATGACCCAGCGCCCCTCCTTTTCCTCGGCTGTGGTGGCCATGGCCCCCAGGATGTCGGTGCCGCCGCCGGGCTCGGTCAGGGCCATGCACATCTTGAGTTTTCCCTGGGCCAACAAGGGCAGATATGTTTCCTTCTGGGCCTTATTGCCCAGCTCGGCAATGGTCCGGGTCCCGAAACCCGTGGTGGTTCCGATGGCCAGGGCCACAGACATGGAGGCCTTGCAGATTTCTTCATACATGGCCATGGCATCCACCATGCGGATCCCTTCTCCGCCATACTCCTTAGGCACTGTGGCGGAAAAGAAGCCCAGATCCGCGAATTTCTGCCAAAGCGCATCGGGCGGGAAATCCACGTTTTCATCCATCCACTGAATGTAGTCCTTGGTTAACTCTTTTTTACAGAAATGCCGCATCTCCTTTTGCAGCATTTCCTGTTCTTTGCTGAATCCGAAATCCATTTGACTCTCCTTGGGGTTAGCTCTGGTCTGAGGCCATACTGTCTTTTTTCTGCTGCCGGGTCAGTTGGGACGGGTCTGCCTTAAAGGGCTCCAGCATGGCCTGGGTATCCGGGGCATAGGTCAGCCACTGGATGGCGTTGCGCTCCAGGGCCAGGGCGGTTTCCATGTCGCATCCGTCAACAGACCTGGCCATGATTTCCTTGCCCATTCTCAGGGCAACGGGTTTTTTGGCCGCGATGTTGGCAACGGTTTTTTCAAAGGCCGCCTCAAATTCCGAGTCCGGAAAAACCCGGGTCAGAAGACCCATGTCATAGATTTCCCTGGCCGTATAATCCTTGCGGCCGGAGAAGATTATCTCCCTGGCCCGGAAGACCGGCATGCTCCGGGGTAGCCGGGCCGTACCCCCCCATCCGGGCAGAACGCCCATGTTGATCTCCGTGGTCCCGAAGCGGGCGGATTCCCGGGCGTACAAAAGGTCGCAAGCCAGTGCGATTTCAAGGCCGCCGGCCAGGCAGTGGCCGTGGATCTTGCAGACCACCACCTTTTCACAGCCGCTGATGGCCCGCTGGACATCCAGGCCCTCATGGGCCAACCAGTTCAGGCTGCTCTGGTGCTCGGCCAGGGACGGAAAGATTTCCAGGTCCCCGCCGGTACAAAAGGCCTTTTCCCCGGCCCCGGCCAGGACCACCACCCCGACGACCGCCTCTTCCCTGACCCTGCGGAAGGCGTGGATGAGTTCTTTGGCCATCTGGCGGTTGATGGCATTGAACTTGTCCGGCCGGTTCAGGGTGATAAAGCAGATGGCATCGTTTTCCCCGCCCGTCTCGTAGCGTATGGTCTGATAGCTGATCGGTGCCATGGCAAGCGCTCCTGCAGCAGCATCCTCGGCGCTGTCCGTCTCGGCCGAAAACGCGGCCAGGCGCAGTGACGGGTCTGCCGGCTGGAAGCAGGGCATGGCAACCTCGTCATTCAGCGGCTGGAATACCACTTCCAGGTCCATGCCGATGCAGATATCCTCCATGCGGCAGTTCACAATGCGGGTGGTCATCCGGATGCCCTCTTCCATATCCACAAAGGCAATGACATAGGGCAGGTCCTCCCAGAACACGGGCTCCACCATGTCCAGCATCTGGGTGAAACTGTAGACTTTGGCCCGGCCGCTGGACGTAATCCAGGTCAGGTTTTGGCTCCAGCATTCCGGGCAGACTTTTTTTGGAAAAAAGATGTTGGCCTGACAGTCCTGGCAATGCTGCACCAGAAGCTTTCCCTCTTTGGCGCCGGTCCAGAAATCCTTGGTCCACGGTTGCATGACCGGTACGGGTTTTTGTGCCATGATTAGTCCCTCCCCCAAATGCTTGCGATGAAATTCATACCTGATCCGCCGGATGTGCACTGATACACATATTTGACGTCCGGCACCTGCCGCTCCCCGGCCTTTCCCATCAACTGGCGGGCCGTGTCCACATAGGTGGCGATGCTGACCCCGGAGCCGGTGTGGCCCCGGCCCACTGCATCCCCGATGGTGGCCCAGGGCAGTTTGCCCCCAGGCGCGGTATGCCCCTCCATGAACATTTTTCCGGCCCGGCCCGGCTCACAGAGCCCCAGCAGATCCATGAGGAGGGGATGCCCCACCGGATAGGCCAGGTAAACGTTCCAGATGTCGATATCAGAGGTGATGAGGCCTGCCTGGGCCAGGGCCTCCATGGTGGCGTCGCGCATGTCTGTCCCGGTTTTCTCGTAGTCACGGGTGGTGGTAAAGGCGCTGAAGAACCTTGAGCCTTCCCCCAGTTTAAAGGCGGCCGGGGACTTGCGGGCCCTGGCGTTCTCCGCCGAGGTCACCACCATGGCTGCGCCGCCGTCTGCCAGCACGTTGCACTCCCGCTTGTGAAGGGGGGAGGCCACCATGCCTGAAGCCAAGACCTTTTCAATGGATGGCACCTCTTTTTTGTAAAACATGGAGTTGGGATCCAGGGCTGCCCATTTTCGCAGGGACACCACCACCGAGGCCATTTCCTCGGCAGTGGTGCCGGAATCGTGCATGTACCTCTGGGTCATCATGGCGACAATCCCGTTGTAGGTCTGGCCGTAGGGATATTCCCACTGCCGGTCGATGCCGGCCTTGGCAAAGAAGTTGATCAGGTCCGGAAGGGGGATGGTGGAATGGACGGTCAGATGGGGGATCAGCACATACCGGGCTGCCCCGCTCTCAATGAGCTGCTCGGCCAGGCGCAGGCAGTTGGAGGTGGAGGCACCCCCTGCATTGCAGACACAGACATTTTTGCACCCCTTGAGGCCCAGTTCCTCTGGGATTTTCCCAAAGGATATCTCCCCATAAATGTCGGGCTGGGCCTGGGGGGCCACGGTGACCACCGCCTCCACTTCATTTTTATGGATTCCGGCATCTTTCACCGCGGCCATGCAGGTATCATATATGATATCCCATCTGGAACGGTCCGGATAAATACCGGTGGGGACCTCCCCAATACCGATGATCGATAGTTTGGAATGACTCATGGTTTCTCCTTTTCATTGCGGCCCAAGCCGACGTCTGCCCATATGGCCCCTTTTTCGGGAAATGGAAATTCATTTCCTGAAGTTAAATATGACATGTAAAAACAATCTGTCAACACAAATGACAGCGTTGGGGCAATCTGGGTAAATCGTTGTAACCAATTAATTATATTGTATTTTTTTTAAATCAGAAATGCGATTCACCAACCGGATCACCGATCTGTACTATGGATTTGACAAAACCAAATCTATAGAGTATAAGTCTATAGATTGAATGGGAGGTTGTTATGAAAATAAAAGATCTGGAAGCGCAATCCGGGGTCCCCAGGACCACCATCCATTTCTATCTGCGCCAGGGCCTGCTGCATCCCCCTGAAAAGACCGGAAGGACAACTGCGACTTATGACCAAAGCCATCTGGTGCGGCTCAGGAAGATCAAGACCCTGAAAAAGGGGGGCAGGGTGCCCCTGCGTTTTCTCCAGGATCAGTTGGCCGAAGACAAGGCAGCCCCTATCCCGTCCCCGGACAATGAAAACACCCCAATCTTTGGCAAACCATCTGCCACCATGCGGGAAAGAAAGGAAAAGCACCGGATGATCATTCGCAAGGCCATTGAGGTCTTCAGCAAAAACGGCTACCACAAGACCAAGATAGCAGACATCACCAGCGCCCTGAAGATCTCCACAGGGACTTTTTACATCTATTTCAGAAATAAGCGGGATCTCTTCATCGAGGTCATTGACGAGGTGTTTCGGACCATTGTGGGGGAGGCGGTCGTGGCCCTGAAAGGGGAAATGAATTTTGTGGAGCGGATGCGGATCAGAGGACAAATTTTTTACAGCAATTACGCTAAATACCATGAACTTCTAACCCAACTGAGAGCGGAGATGACCCGGGAAAGCATCTGGCCGGCTGAAAAAATCAAGGCGGTTTACCACGGCCTTACCCTGCCGGTGATCCGGGATATCCAGGCCGCCATTGATGCCGGCGTCATCAGGCCCATTGATCCGGACCTGGCCGCCTATGCCCTGACCGGGCAGATCGAGATCATGTCCCTGCGCCGCTCCCTGGACGAAAAATACACGATCCATGATATCGAAAAATTTCTGATTGAGGGCTTTATCAAACCGATGCTGGTTTAGGTGTTGTATCAAAAATCAGGTGGATTGTCAGCCCTGAAGGCCCTCAGCTGTCTGCCGTCCCTTATCCAATAGCCGCCTGGCCCCTGTGCAGAAGTTTCAAGCATGGGGTGAGCATGCTTGCACAAGGAGGTACTCCTTGAAAGGATAGGGCCTTTGATTCACCCCCGTAATCAGGAGGGAGTATGGACCCTATCCCCTGTACTTTCTGCAGCACTTCCGCAGTATTGTTGTTCAACCCGTAGTTGCCGGCGTGCCAGAAAAGTTCTGTGGCAGAAACAAAACCCTTTGGGTCAAGCGGATGCTGACCACTGTTCAAGATGGGCTTTAATGAGCGGTTACGTTTATTCTAAGGATCAATAATGTTGTTCCTGACAGCAAACAATGCCAGTTCCACATTGTTTTTCAGCATTAATTTGGATAACAGGCGGGAACGATAG
>Ga0180007_10003107_pt1 | contig 18879 bp, 20 predicted proteins | sample MM_PC_MetaG_FD_121122 | JGI IMG/M metagenome (GOLD analysis project Ga0180007, IMG submission 121122) | Groundwater microbial communities from the Aspo Hard Rock Laboratory (HRL) deep subsurface site, Sweden - MM_PC_MetaG | ecosystem: Environmental > Aquatic > Deep subsurface > Groundwater... | reverse complement strand
TTGTTGGATCCATTTTCTCTTTTATTGTGCTAAAAGATTCGTTGTCTATAGTTTTTGGGATAGCGTTTATATTAATGATTTTCGGAACATACTTGGCAATCAAAGAAAACAATTCTCATCAAAATAACTCAACAAATTGATTCGCATATTTTTTGAAATATTATAATTTTTGAACAATAGTCATTATTTCATATGTTTAGTGAGAGAAGAGGTGCACAGATTTTTAATAATGGTGCGTAATTGTATCAAAATAGGTCATTCAACACACACATCAAACTAAGTGGCATTAGAAATTACTTGTTTTGGACGTAAGGATTACTTATCAACATAAAAAGTCCGGACACAAACAGATGTGTATTAGAATAACCAATTTATTTTCTATTTTTGCTGAAACTTTTACTGTTTTTGGAAATATCATGTAAAAATTTATCGTGAAGAGCACTTTTTATTGAGAATCAAACGTAATCATTAATGATGGAAATACAAATATAATCAAAAATACAATATGGAATTAATCATACAAAATATGGTTGATTCCATTTTTTAACAAACATATTACAAAATTAATAGAAAAATGGAAATTTATTTCAAAATCTTCATAATTATCTAGTCATTCATCTTGTATTCACATTGTTTTTGTATACTACGAGTGAGGTGAAAGAAATGAAAAAGACGAATATAGTATTATTGATATTAGGAATAGTGGTTTTCTTATTTGTAGTAGGGTTAACTTTTTTTGGTTCTAATTATTATGGATCGAATCATATGTGGAACACAGGATACTTATTTTCAGGGTGGATGATGCCCCTAGGAATGATTGGTATGGTTGCGTTTTGGATTTTCATTGCATATGTATTGTTTAGATGGACTGGAACATCTATCAATAACAGCGAAAATGCAGAAACACATTTAAAAGAAAGATTATCCAGAGGAGAAATCACGATTCAAGAATATGAAGAAATTCTAAAAAAAATAAAGGAGAATAAGTAGATGAAAACAAGAACACTAATTGTAATAGGAGTACTGCTAGTAGCTATATTTTTTGCAGCAAAATCAAATTTTGTACAAGCGTCATTTAATAGTGGATTACCTACAAGTAACGATGAAAACAATTATGGGTATGGAATGATGGGTGGATATGGGTATGGAATGATGGGTGGATATTATGATGAGGATGACTTCTGCTTCAATATTGATGACAATACACCATCTTATGAATGGTTGTATGCACATCTTAATGTAGAAGATCAAGCCTTGGTTGACGCTAAATACATAGATTTGGTTTCAGCGGTTGACTTTTCCAAAATGACGCTTGATGAGCAACAAACTGCAATCGATGATATCAAAGTTGCCCTCGTTACCTTTATTGAAGATAGTGGCTTTACACTTACCCCTTTTAGACCATGAAATACATCATTTCAGGAGTTACGTTAATACTCCTGGTCGTAGGGGCATTCTTATTATTTAAATCACCAAGTTCAATAGATCCATTGGTCGCATATGGAATGGATCAATTATCGGTAACGGAGCTTGTGGCACAACTTGAGAACAGAACAGACGAGCCTAAAACCTTGAAAGCAAATATTGATAGTTCTGGACTGAATATCACCGCAAATGGTCAATCAGTGAAGGTTGACCTGCCATCTGACATGTTTTATTTGTCATTCGCTCCATATATCGATACAACACATCCTTGTGGCATTCATAATTTGATCTCTTGTCGTGGGGAATTAAAACAAGAAGAATTTCATGTCTTAATCTCAGATGATTTAGGAAATATCATCATCGATGAATATATGGAGTCTTTCGCCAATGGCTTTTTAGGTGTGTGGATACCTTCTAATATGAACGGAACTATATCCATCACATATCAAGGATTAATCGCAACAACTTTAATCTCGTCTTTTTCAGGCGATAATACATGTCTTACTACATTGGAGTTAACAAATGAAATCAATTAAAATTAGCATAAAAGGGATCCACTGCGGAGGGTGTCTAAATCGGATTAATCAGATTATTACAATTCAGGGAGGGGATCGGTTTGATTTTGATTTTGCAACCATGACAGGAACCATTGCTTATGAAGGTAATTTAGAGCATGTTTCCGATTTTTCAAATGCAATTGAAAATGCTGGATATCAAGTACATATATTATCGGTTCAAGAAGAAGATTGAAATTACTCGTTTCTTCTTGACGATAAGTTTGTCTGATTGTGGAATAGAAAGTTATCGAGTATAATGTATACGTTAGGTGGTGATTTCATGAACTTATTGATTGTAGAGGACAATCGAAAAATCAATGATCTTTTAGCAGTGTTTTCAAGACAAGACAGACATAATGTAACTCAAACCTTTTCGGCAGAAGAAGCCTTAAATGTTCTTTCATTAAAATCATATGATGTCATACTAACTGATTTGATGCTGCCAAAGATGCAAGGTGAAGAGTTTGTTAAAAAGATTAGAAGTATTAGTGATATTTATATTATTGTAATTACTGCTAAGATTGAGATTAATGAAAAATTAGATCTACTTTCATTAGGTGCAGATGATTATATAACAAAACCATTTTCAGTTGAAGAAGTTATGCTCAAACTTAAGAATGTTGATAAAAGATTACTAGCGACATTACCACTTATACATTCATATGAGAAGGGTTTATTAAAAATAATGTCATTGAATAGAGAAGTGTACGTTCAGAGTAAGATAGTAAATCTTACTAAATATGAATATGATCTTTTATGGTATTTAGCAACCAATAGAAATCGAATTTTCAATCGAGATCAACTCATCGAAATTTGCTTTTCTGATAGTGAAGCCTTTGATAGAGTCATAGATGCATATATTAAAAATATACGTAGGAAACTTCAAGACGATGCCAATAACCCAAAATACATCAAGACTCACTATGGTATTGGATATGAGTTTGTAGGTGAGTTAGATGATTAGTTTTAAAATATTTTTCAAACAAAGAATGGCGAGATTTCTAATCGTAATGTTTGCAAGTTTATTATTACTTTCCAATCTTTCAGTCTACCTGATTGCAAATGTTCAATCAACAAGACAGATCGAACGTCAAGATGCAGCTTTTGCTACATTGTTAGAACACCTAATAATTTATGAGAGCGTGGACACATCAATAGTCTATGCAGAGCATTATACACATGCACATCGCATAAATCTTATTTATAAAGATGAAAACAATAATATCCTTTATCAAAGCGATGTACTACCCAATAATGGAAAACAAATCAATCTTTACAATGACGCAAATGAAAAAATAGGTGAAGTTACTTTAGATTATCAACCGTCATTTATTAGTGCTGAAGTGACAGTTGGGTTGATTGTTTATAATGTATTTTCGTTAATGCTATTTTCAAGCATACTTATCATCCTTTTTAAGTATCTGAACAAGCAAAATGCGATTTTACAAAAGGACATGAACAACATTGGGAAGGAACAAGAAGTATTTACATTTAAAGACATATCAAATATAAACGAACGATATGTAAAAGCCTTGAAAATTGAAAAAGATTTGATAGAAATGCAGAAGCACTATGTACAATTACTAGCTCATGATGTGAAGACTCCTTTAACCGTTATGAAAGCATATCTTGAAGGAGTTAAATTAGGAAGGCTTAAGTTTGATGAAAAAATTAATGAGGACTTGCTTTCAGAGATAGATTCAATAGAAAAATTAGTTCCCCAAATTATTGCTATGGATATAATACAGATTGAAAAAACGCAGAATATTGCACCAATAATTGAAAACCAACTTAAAAAATTACAAGAAGTTTTTATGACAAAAAATATTACTTTGAATTATAGTTTAGACAATTTTGAAATGAAAGTATCCGAATATGATATTACAAGAATTATTGAACATCTCGTATTCAACGCATTCTATTATAGTAATGCTAAAAGCTCAGTACAAGTAACATTGGATGCTTCAAGTCATATGTTAACAGTAGCTGATACTGGAATAGGCATGACTCAAAAAACAATTAACGAAATATATAATGGACCACACAGAAGCGAGTCATCTGCTAAATACAATAAAAAAGGAAATGGCATTGGTCTTCAAATTGTATTTGAGATTATAAAAAGAATGAATGCAAGTATTGCAATTGAAAGTGAGATTGGAATAGGAACAAAAATATCAATCAGTTTCTAATAATAATGTTTTGAAAGGAAATGAAATGAAAAAAGAAGAAAAAGAAAAAACAAAAAATAGTAAAACAAATGAGAATTATAAAATGAAGACACATGTTTCTACGGATCATAAACAAATGGATCACGAACACATGAATCATAATAAAGATAATCACGAACACATGAATCATAGTAAAGATAATCACGAACATATGGATCATAAACAAATGGATCATGAACATATGAATCACAATAAGGAAGAACATTCACATCATAATCATCATGCACATATGGTTAAGGATTTTAAAAAGAGATTTTTTATTTCTCTAATTATTATGGTTCCTATTCTTGCTTTATCGCCAATGATCCAAACGTTTCTAAATGTCGATTTGCGTTTCCCGGGAGATTCATATATATTGTTGTTTTTAGCAACTTTCTTATTTATATATGGTGGTAAACCATTTTTCGTAGGAGCCGTATCTGAAATTAAACAGAAATCTCCAGCAATGATGATGCTGGTTGCTTTAGCTATTTCTGTAGCGTATATTTACAGCACATTCACAGTATTTGGATTAGCTGGCAGTGATTTCTTTTGGGAGCTTTCTACCCTCATAGTTATTATGTTGCTAGGTCATTGGCTTGAAATGAAGTCTGCTATGGGAGCATCAAAAGCGCTTGAAGCACTGATTAACCTAATGCCAGCAGAAGCACATCTTCTGATTGACGACATTAATACAAAAGATGTTTTAGTTAAAGATCTTAAAGTTGGAGATGTTGTTTTAGTTAAACCAGGAGAAAAAATTCCAGTGGATGGTATTGTTATCAAAGGGGTATCATCTGTAAATGAATCAATGGTAACAGGAGAATCAATCCCGTCTAATAAATCTGTAAAAATGGATGTGATTGGTGGGTCTATTAATGGTGATGGTGTATTAACAGTCAAAGTTAACAAAGTTGGAGAAGATACTTTTCTTTCACAAGTAATTAAACTTGTTCAAGAAGCTCAAAATTCTAAATCAAAGACACAGAGATTAGCAGATAAGGCAGCAAAATGGTTATTTTACATAGCTATCATCGCAGGTACATTAACATTCACATATTGGATGTTAGCTGGCTATGGACTTGCATTTGCAATGGAAAGAGCAGTAACAGTTATTATTATTGCGTGTCCTCATGCATTAGGGCTTGCTGTACCTCTAGTAACAAGCGTATCAACGAGCATTGCTGCTCAAAAGGGACTTCTAATTCGTAATAGAACAGCTTTTGAAGAAGCAAGAAAAATTGACACTGTCGTCTTTGATAAAACAGGAACGCTGACAGAGGGAAAATTTGGAGTTACAAATATAATGGCTAATTCAATTGAAAATAAAGAGTTATTACAACTTGCGCTTTCACTAGAAGCTAATTCCGAACATCCAATTGCACTTGGAATCGTTGAGGAAGGCAAGAAACAAAATCTTTCATTATTGACAGTTGAAGATTATCAAAATATACCAGGACAAGGATTACAGGGAACTATTGAAAAACGTGTGGTCATGGTAGTTAGCCCAGGATATATGGATTTACATCAAATAGACTATGATAAATCAGAATATCAAAAGTTAGCTAATCAAGGAAGAACGATTGTATTCGTATTAAGAGATAATGTGTATTTAGGATTCATTGCCTTATCAGATATTATTAAGACAACAGCCAAAGAAGCTATTATTGCTCTTAGAGAAATGAATATAACTTCAATTATGCTAACAGGTGATAATAAAATCGTTGCAAAAATGGTTGGAGATGCAGTTGGAATTGATCAAGTTATTGCCGAAGTGTTACCGCATGAGAAGCAAAATAAGATTCAGGAATTAATAAGCCAAAATAAAAAAGTTGTCATGACGGGTGACGGAGTCAATGATGCACCAGCACTTGCAATTGCTGATTTAGGTGTTGCCATTGGTGCAGGAACAGATGTGGCTATAGAAACCGCCGATGTCATTTTAGTAAGAAGTAATCCACTTGATGTTGTATCAATTGTGAAACTCTCAAAAGCAACACATAAAAAGATGGTACAAAATCTATTTTTAGGTACTGGTTACAACTTGATTGCTCTACCATTAGCAGCAGGCGTTTTATCAGGCATTGGAATAATCTTATCGCCTGCCGTTGGAGCAGTATTGATGTCGTTAAGTGCGATTGTCGTTTCGATAAATGCAAAACTCCTTAAATTGAAATAGTTAGGTTTTAACTTGCATTAAGTGTTAAAATTAATATCAACACGAATAAGATGGAATTTTTATGTTCCATCTTTTCGTATTTATAAACTTGTCTTCTAACAACTGAGAATAGTTTTGTATTCGTATGTTTTTTTGAACAGTGGTCAATGATTTCATATGCATAGAAATTGAAGGGGTGCGTAAATTTTAATAGGGGTGCGTAAAAATCACTAGGGGTGCGTAAATTTTGGTAGGGGTGCGTAATTGTATCAAAATAGGTCATTCAACACATATAAAAAGCATAGGATTGATACAATTTGTCAATCCTTTTTTTTGCGCTAAATAGAGACTTTTTGGACTTTTCTTAAAAAATGTAATTTGAACCAGTATAGTTTAGTAAAACATGATAAAATTAGTAATGTCAAGACAGACCAAAAATCCTGCATCAAGAATTTTAAATATCAAAAGAGAGGAGACAAAACAATGTTTCAAATAAATAACTCAATCACTACGGAAGACTATTTAACATTTAATGAATACCACTTACTTCATAGTGAACAAGGTAAAAGAGCAATAAATATGTATCGCATACTAGCACCAGTATTATCACTTTTTGCTATTGTAATTTTTTGGATAGCTGATGTAAGCCAAGTGTTATTAATTACTGAAATTATTGCTCTTAGTATTGTATCGATTGTTATGGCTTTTTATAGCAAGAAAATGTTGATAAAATCGGTAAAGAAAAATATTAGAAAGCTAGAAAAAGATGGAAAGCTTCCATTTAGTAAAGAATCAACCATCACCTTTAATGATGACAACATTCATGAAAAAACGGTCCAAACTGAGACTAGTGTTCAGTACTCTGCTATCGATAAGATTATACTGGGAGATCAAGCCATCTACGTTTATTTCAGTTCAATTCAAGCATTCATTTTCCCGTATCGATCTTTTGAATCTGATGAACAAAAAAACGAGTTTATAGCTTTCTTGAATGCTAAATGTAAGAAAACTTAGGTCTAGATGTGACGTAATCATGAGAATTGTAAATTCAAAAAAAGTGACTTAAGTGCTATGCAAACTATTTAGTATCATCATGATAATAGCCTTTTTAGCACATTCATAGATTCTCATTATGATTTTTCCCAATATTCCAAAACTGGATTGGTATGGAACAGTGGGTTATGATACCATATGCAGAAAATAACAGGGGGTGCGTAACTTTTAACAAGGGTGCGTAAAAATCACTAGAGGTGTGTAAATTCTGCAAAGGGTGCGTAATTGTATCAAAATAGGTCATTCAACACATATAAAAAGCATAGGTCTGATACGATTAGGTATCAGTCCTTTTTTTCATGCAGAAAGGGCATTTTCTCCCTATCTGCAAATTTCTATATATCCTATTGCAGTAAAAGAAGCAACTTAAGTAGGTCACCCAACACACCTTCTAATATAAAGAAATATTTTTATTGTTTAACGATTCTATATAAACAGTTTAACCCTATCACATTCTCCCATTAAAGTATCGAAATAAATTAGCAAATTGATTGACTATTCGTCCCACAGATTATATAATTTTAAAGCAGTTAACATATTTAGGAGGTATTCATATGCCAGAGTTTTTTCCAGGTTTAATCATAGGATTTCGAGAAGGTTTAGAAGCCTTCTTAATTATTGCTGTAATATTACGTTATTTAAAGAAAACAAAGCGAGAAAATTCCATTAAATTCGTTTGGAGAGGTGTTTTATTAGGGGTTGTACTATCTCTAATCATCGGTGGTGGATTGTATCTCATATCAAATCAGCTTAGCAACACCGATTCCGTTGCTAAACTTTGGGAATCAGGAGCGAGTTTATTTGCTTTAGTATTGGTAACCACCTTTATTATATGGATGATAAGAAACGGTTCGAATATGACAAAGGAAATCGAACATAAACTAGGGTTTCATATTTCAAATATTAGCATCACCGTTTTAGCCTTTGCAATGATTGCTAGGGAAGGTGTTGAAATCGCGATATTTAGTTTTGCTGGTAGTTATTCCCAATTAGGAATCTTTCTAGGAATATTGATTGCTCTTGTATTGGTTATCCTAATCTTCTATTCTCTTGTTAAAGTAAATTTAACTGTGATATTCAGTATCACATTAGTCTATTTAATTTTACAAGCGGGATTCTTATTAGGCTATTCCATTCATGAAGGATTATCCGCATTTAAGAGTTTGGGATATTTGGAATCAACAAATCCTGTGTTTACACAATTATTCAATCTATCAGGAACCGTTCTCGATCACAAAACAGGAGTTTTCGGAATCCCATTATATATTGGTTTTGGTTGGTATTCTAAACCAGAAATCATTCAGTTTGTCATTCAATACGCTTATACAGTATCCATTCTATGTTTTTGGATTCTTCATAGAAAGAATTACAAATAAACAAACCAATTAACCTATAATAGAATTTAATAACAGGTAATTCTCAATAACGAGATTACCTGTTTATTTTGGATTGATATGGTTTTTGAACAGTGGTTTATGAAACTATATGCATAGAAAAAGAAGGGGTGTGCAACTTTTTCTAGGGTGCGTAAAATCAGGATAAAGGTGCACAGATTTTAACAGGGGTGCGTAATTGAATTAAAATAGGTCATGCAACACATTAGCAGAGCATAGGTCTGATACGATCAGGTATCAGCCTTTTTTTTGTCTTAGTTTAGCCATTTCATGATTTTTGCATTGTACTAAAATAGTAATTGTTATAGGTAGAGAATAACCTATTTTGATACAATTTTAGTAGAAATTAAGAATCAGTTACACGATTATATTTTGAAAAACACGATTTCAAATGAATTTACACGATTACCTAATAATTTAACGATTACAGAATTAAGTACAATTAATATTGCAAAAAAATCACAAAGTGATAAAATATAGTTAGAAAGTAAGAAAGTAAGAAAATAGGAAAGAGGTGGATTCGATGATTATAGAACTGAGAAAAAAATCTCAAATTACGATACCCAAAGAAATCATTAATGAGTTAAATCTTCAAGAAAAAGACCAACTTGAGATTTCTATAAAAAAAGGAGTCATTGTGATTGAACCAGTCGCAATATATTCAAAATCATACATCCAAAAATTAGAAGAAACTGTGATGAGAATAAATGAAGACCCTACAAAGTACAATGTTGGACCTTTTAAATCTGTAGAGGAAGCTATAAACTACTTAGAAGATTCAGATGAAGATGATGAGAAAGACAAAGAATCAAAAAAATGACATATGAAATATTGTTTTCGACCAGGTTTAAGAAGTCTTTTTCTAAGTTGCAACATCAAGAAAAGAGATTATTCTACAATAAGTTATCTTTATTTATAGAAAATCACAGACACCCAAGTCTTAGAACAAAAAAGATCAAAGGTAGTGAGATTCTATTTGAGTCTAGCATCAATATGTCAATCAGAGTAATTTGGACATATCAAAATGAGAATTTGATATTGATGATAGACATTGGTCACCATGACATTTTAAGCAAACTATAGTATTCATTTTCATATACAATTAAGAACTATGTAAGTTAATTTGAACAGTCGTTTTAACAGAATCATTTTTAAGAATCAGGATCTTTATACATGTCAATAATACGACAGGGGCTAATTTATTAGTAGTAGTACGAATTTGTATTAAAATCGGTAGTATGATACACTATTGCGTTACTAAACTTAAATCATAAATACATACTTTATTAATTAAATAGGGGACACATATGAAATTTAAAGAAATAGAAAAATGGATGTTAAAAGATAAACAAAAATTTAATGATTTTTTAGAACTTAACCGTACTTATGGATTTAGTATGGTCAACATTGAAGATTTTAAGATTTCTGAGACAATCACTTTCGGATTAAAACAACATATTGGTAAAGATACTCTTTTTCAAGCTGCCTCAATGAGCAAATCAATCTTTGCAGCTACAGCGATGCGTTTAAATGAATTGGGTATGATTAATATTGAGAAAAATTTAGTACCAGAGATAAGTAAAATAATGCCATTAGAAAATCACGAAAATGTACTAAACATAACTTACAAAGATCTATTAAGTCACACTGCAGGGTTTAATATTCATGGGTTTTCAGGTTACTTACAAACTCAAGAAATACCTACACTATTACAAATACTTCATGGAGAGAGACCTTCTAATTCATTGAAACTTGAATTGATACATTTACCAAGGACAATATTTTCGTACTCAGGTGGAGGATTTATGCTTGCCCAATACCTTTTGGAACAAGAAACTAATAAGTCGTATTTAGAATGGGCAAACGAACTTGTATTTAAACCCTTAAAAATGGAAAATAGTTTACTTGCATCCTCTACAGATCAAATAGATAGATCAAAGATAGCACAAGCATGGTCAGAGCATGATACTCCAATTGATGATGGATTTATATTCTATCCTGAACTGGCTGCAGCAGGTTTATGGTCAACACCTACAGATCTAGCACTATTTGGTATAGAAATGATGCGAGCTCTTCAAGGTGAAAGCCATTGGATGACAAAACAAAGTGCTGAATTGATGATAACTTTACCTAAGAATATAAAAACTGAGTATGGATTAGGTTTTATGTTAAAAGACCAATCAAATATTTATTTTGGACATGGTGGTGACAATATTGGTTTTCATGGTGGTATGCTTTTCTATCCATTACAAGGACAAGGCATGGTAGTTATGATTAATTCTGATATTGGTGATGGCATCCGAGATCAAATCATTAATACAGTTTCAAGAGAGTATCTGTAAATATAATCACATAATCTTTAAATAAAAAAGTAGGGGTGCGTAATTGTATCAAAACAGGTCATGCAACACATATAAGTGTGAAATGATTCCTTTGTTTAAAATCAGGTATTATTATTAGACCTTATCTCCAACTTTTCGGAGTCAGTACAAATATCTTAAAAATCAAAACAATTGTAATTCATTATCACAATTCAAAAGTGGAGATGCAATCTTTGCTTCATAACTTTGTATCGATAAAATTACGTTTGTTTTCTCAATCTTTAAGTGATACAATAAAAGAATAAATATAACATTAAATAAATTTTTTTGTTTCAATAGAACGTCTTTTCACTAACCTATAATATTAGGTTATTTTACATAAATTATATAAGGGGGATTTGACTTTGAAAAATACAATTGCATATGTAGTGCTTTTTACAATTTTGTTATTCACATCAGGATGTAGTAGTCCTGATAAAAGTATGACTTTGAATTTCAATTCAAATGGCGGTTCAGAAGTACAATCTATCACATTAAACACAACAACTTTTTCTGTTTTACCTGATAATCCAACTAAAGAAGGTTTTACTTTTGATGGTTGGTTTACAGATGAGGGATTAACAAATGAACTTCATGTTAATGAATTAGATATTAATGCGTCATCTATCACGGTGTATGCAAAATGGATCCAAGATACTTTCTTGGTATCATTTGAAACCAACAGTGATGATGAAATAGAGACATTAACAGTGCAAGCAGGATCGATCATACCTTTACCAACTGTTGTATTGAAAGATGGGTACTATTTTTATGGATGGTATACCGATGAAACATTAACATCTGAAAGTCATACCTTAATTATGCCAAATCATGATTTAATATTATATGCCCGTTGGACAGATAGTATGTTTTACTATACAATAAACGAGAATAACGAGGCTACAATTACTGGAATTATTCCAGAATTAGTTGTTGATGAAGTTGTGGTTCCAGATACAGTTGATAATTATCCAGTTATATCGATTTCATATGATGCTTTTGATGGATATACAAACATTAAGAGCTTAACCTTGCCAGATTCACTCGTATCACTTCCTATAGGTGTTCTTCATGATCAAGTGAATCTAAGTAATTTAACAACACCGTTTATTGATACCCATCGGTTATCTTCCGATCCACAATCAGAAAACTATACTGAGTATTCTTTACTTGGAAAAATGTTTTTTATACCAACTGAAAGCTTACCAATTATCGATGACGGCAAATTATATCAAAGTTATGTTCCATATTCGCTTAGATATATAAATATTACGGATTCTACTGTTATTGGAAAATATTCGTTTGCATATACAAATTTATGGGAAGTTACGCTTAATGAAGGTGTTACTCAAATACTTTATGGTGCTTATACAGAATCAAATGGTATGGTTTATATAAACATCCCAGCATCTGTATCCTATATTGAACCAGGTGCATTTTTCAACATGGAACACTTATACTACTTTTTTGTTGATTCGCAAAACGAACATTATATAACAAACGAGTTAAATGATACACTTTTCAATATAGATCAAACAGAATTATTATCATTTGCAAATGGGGAAACTAACTATTATGCAGAAATTCCAAATACAGTTACAATCATCAATGATTATGCTTTTGCGTATTCTAATATATTTACTATCATAATTCCAAATTCAGTAACATTAATTGGCGATTATGCTTTTGCGAATTGTAAATCATTAGAAACGATTACTTTTGAAGAAAATAGTCAATTAGAAAGTATAAGAAGCTATGCATTTTCACAAGCAAATCTTAATTCAATCACAATTCCTAATTCCGTTTTAACTATTTATGATTTTGCTTTTTATAAGAATCTAAACCTTCAAAGTGTACAATTTGAAGCTAATAGTACAGTGCGATCGATTGGTATAACCGCCTTTGGATATACCTTGAGCCTTAGAGAAATTATTATTCCTATATCTGTAACAGGTATGTATCATGGTGTATTTTACGGTGATCACGATATCACAATCTATGTAGAAGCAGAATCTAAACCAGTAGGATGGAGTAGTAGTTGGTTAAGTTTAATCTTAGAAGACAATGTTGTTTGGGGTTATACAAATTGAACTGACACAAAAAACGATTAAGATTTTTATGTTGATATCTAATTATTTTATAGATTGATAACAGTTAAATATACAGTCAGATGAACCACTAATCTTCTTGAATGAAACATCTCTTGAAAGAAATTAAATATTTGTGTGAAAATGATGAAGTTTTATTGCTTGTTTTAGGTTATTGGGATATAATCAATTTGCAAATATACTGATAATAAAAAGTAATTATAAAAACCCACGGGTGATTTAATTTTTTTTAGGCTAAAGGTGGTTTTTTTATGACGGACAAGTATAAATATAATCTAAGAACCTTCATTATTTTCGGTGTTTTATTTGAATTAATGAATGTTTTTTATAATCCATATGTGATGAAGTTTTTAGAGCGAATTGGGGGAACAGAATTTCACTTCTCATTAATGGACTGCTATGAAAAAGTGGGACACATAGGTACCACCTAAATAAAAGATTATAATATAATCATACAAAGGAGCTGAAAGTTAATGAACAGAAACTTCAATCATGGAAAAAGGAAATGGATAACTATAATCAACCTACTCAAAGTGATGTTACAGAAGAGAATTACTTGAAACAAGAGGTTGAGATTCAGATGATTGCATTTGCACATAAAATGATGTTAGCGCATTTTGAATTGAAAACTACCATACCCAAGCTAATACGTGCAAAATCGAAAAAATGTCATTGAAGTTACTCGTTTTACCACATAAGGAGGTACTACTTTGGATGAATATGCTTCTCAAATAAGTATTCTTTACTCCATTATTGAGGCTGATTTTGATGAGAAAATAGGGCTGTATTTAGAGTACTTTACCTTGATGCAAGATTATACAATTACTTTTGTGGACAACAAAAACGGCAAGGATAATTATACTAGAATGTTGAATATCTTTAATATTGACCCTAAATTTTTATTTTCTCCATTCACATCAAATAGACTATACACTTTGAATTCTAAATTTGCTGAGGATCCGTTTTCTAAACTAAAGTATTTTTTTGACATATCTTTAGATACGAGCATAGCTAGCTATATTGGAAGATATCAAGAAAAAAAACAACTTGAAGGACCTACAAAAGAAATAGTTGAAAAGCTAGGAAAACATAGATTTTACGCTAGCACCGTCAATTTTTCTCCCTATATAAATGAGAACTGCTTATTTTCAAAAGAGATTACTCCTACTAATCGCGATACAATATATAATTTTTTTTACTATCTAAATAAGTTCCATTATCGATTCGATTTTCAAGCTAAGTTTAAGTCGAAACAATCTACGAATAAATTACTAAAAAATCAAGGAATATTATCAGTAAGTCCTATTGAAGACCGATTAAGACATCAATATAAAATAATGCATTCAAGTTTGTTAATGATATCTTTACAAGTTTTCAAAAGTAGTACAGTTAAGCAAAAATTACTTGAGATTCTTGATTTTATGGCTAATGATATAAAAGCAATTGACCTTTGCCTTTTAGAAATTGCAGCAGTTTACTTTCACAAAAAGCAAAAATTGTCTTTTTTTGGAAAGATTCAAAAGGGTAATAAAGATATATTAGCTGAAATCAGAAACTTGACGTGGGATATCTTCCATTTGAGACATCAAGAATTTTTACTAGGTGTTGAACCTGTAAAAGGCATTGACGTGAATCTAGTTTTATTCTGCACGTTAGACAAAAGACTCATCGAAATTAAAGACATTATTAAGCTGAAAGCTATTGCCTATAATAAAAGAACACTGAATCATTATCCGTTCTATGATTTAGAAAACGTTAAGAAAATGTTAACTAAAGAAGAGATGCATGAATATTTTCAAATTGATAAACATATAGATCGTGTTTCTACAAAATTATCCATAGATTTCGAAAGTGTAATTACTGATTTAGAGAATAAAGTATATGATTTTTATGTTGGTTCAAATCCAAAAAATTAAAAAAAATCTAATATTTAAGTAATAACAAAACCTCAGGATATAAAACTCTTCACAGAGGAGCATGAATAACAGAAATGTACATTAAACATACTTATTAAAATAAAACGGAGGGTTTATTATGGATGTATCAAAGTTTGCAAAAGAGTATGAAGAACGATTGAAATATTTATCAAAAACACCTTTTTTTGGACGAGCTGCAATCACTCATTACTTATCTAAGCCAGAATTAAAGACAACAGGAATAAAAGACTTCTATACCGAAAATAGTTTAGTATATGCTAGATCTTTTGAAGTCGGTGACTATGTAGATGTCTCAAAGGAAGAACATCCTACTATATGTGGTGGTGTAACGGAGTATATCACTAAAATCAAGTTAGCTAGAAAACTTGGTAAAAGTCTTGAGGAACTACATTTTTTTGATGATGTAAACAAGAAGCAGCATTCAAACTTAAGCAATGAGGAATTAGCCTTTGCTATGTACGAACCTGATATCGTGTATCGTTCGGGTTATGGGTATACGCCAGAGATATTTGAGCACAAAGCAAACATTATCAAAAAAGCCAGTTATTTGGCAGATATTGCTCTTAAGCTTATTGACAAAACATTTCCGATCATCAATAAGGTCGATTTTCATCCTGAAGGGCATGTTATGTATAAAGGTGAATTAGCTATAAAAGGTGACTCTGACTTACTTATTAACAATTGTTTAATTGACTTCAAAACAAAAAAAGACTATAAATTATCATCTGTTGAGAGGGCTCAACTTTTCGCATATGCGCTTCACAAGTACATCAGAGATGAAGTTAACTATGACAAAGTGTACTTCCTTAATCCAAGATTTGATATACTTGAGGAATTAGTGCTAAAGATATAAATTTAATACATTAGGACAAAAGTCATATGATTTTTTATGCGATATTATTTGAAATTGGATTTATGCTTTTTTTAGGCTCAATTTTTATAAACAAATTTATTAGAAATGAACTAGATAGCAATGATGAACAATTAAAGTTGAATCCATTTCGAAAACTGCTTCTTAGAATATCTATGTTTGTCTTTGGAATTGGATTAATTGTATTTGTTTTAATCATGACAATCGAACCATAGTAAACAAACAATTATGAAATAGTATGAATTCTATACGGTTGTATCATACCATGTGATAAAAATAGAGGGGTGCGTAACTTTTAGCAGGGGTGCGTAATTGTATTAAAATAAGGTACACAACCCAGGAAGTAAAAATTATATTAAAAACGTTTCAAAAACATATCCTGAACTAGTTGATTTTCTTCAGTCTATTGGGGCTGATTACAGAAAGCCATTCGAAACTTTTTGGTTTGAAAACAGAGAAGATCAATCAATATACTATGAAGCAATCCAATACGTTGTTTTTGGAGAGTGGAATCAAGAATAAATGTTTATGTTAGGTAATATAAGAATTAATTGTTCCATGACCCATCCCTCTACAAATATTAAAGATAAACATTTTGTGATTGATATTGATGAGTAAGAACTTAAATTGAGTTTCAGGAAAAATTTTCAAGATGCATTCCCTCCAAAAAAGTAAGAGAGTCTATTAAGAAAAATTTTCCATCAGCACAATAAAGAAAAAGACAAAAAATAAGACCTCTAAACGAATCCATAATTTAGGGATGTTAATTTGTATAAAATTGGTAGTCTTACACATTTGTGTCTTAACAATGTGCAAATAATAAATAGAACATAAATGTCAATTAGAAGTTGTAAAAATATATCGGAATTAAATGTCTGTTTGAGACTACTCCATATTATCATTCACAAATAAAGATACATATGGTAAAATTAAGACCAAGGAAGTGATGATGTTGGACTTTAATTTATTTGCTGGACTACTCAAGATGAATGATGTTCTACAAAAAGTCAAAGAACTAGAAAATACAAAATATGTCATAGATAATGAAATCATTAACAAGTTAATTGGAAAATATAAGATAGATGAAATTGCAGGTTCTGGACTAGAAACAGAAAAGGCCATACGTCTTTTAAATTGGCTTTCCAAAAACACATTTCATAATGGTGGAATGATGGGAAACTATCAAGGCGATTTCGAAGCATTATCTTTACTTGAGAGAAGCTTTCAAACTGATCAAGAACATGGACTTAATTGTGTATTTCTATCTTTCGTGTTATCGAGTCTTTATTTGTCATTAGGTATGAAAGCTTTTCCGATTTGGATGATGCCTTATAGTCCATATGATTCAGATAATCATGTTGTAGTAAATGTATATGTATCTGATCAAAAAAAGTGGATTATGGTAGATCCATCATTTGGAGCATACTTCACAAATGAAGATAGTGTAATTCTAAACACATTGGAATTAAGAGAGGAATTATCTCTACAAAAAAAGCCCAAACTCAATCCAGAGTTCTCATATAACAATACTCCTAATGAAGAAATTAAGGGGATGATTGAATACTATTATTCATATATGGCAAAAAACTCATATTCATTCATCGTAAATAAAGAGATAGTAATGAAAAATATGTATGATACAAATAGTAGGTATATTGTTCCAAGATATTATAACCCCAAAAAAAGAGAACTTGAAAATCTAGAATTTAGAGTAAGAGAATATGGTGAGAATGAGTGGACCCAGGATAGAAGAAGGAATTTACGAAGCAGGAAGTTCACTTTGACTTCATTTGAGAATGTGTATAGACTTGATGAGAAATAGATCATCGAGCATAATCTATCCAATATTTACTTCTTATGGCTGATAATAGAAAACATGGGATGCTTTTAATTATGATACGGGTGCTAATTTGTATTAAAATGGGTAGCATCACACACTTAATAGCTTAATAGTATCATTAAATCATGACAAATTTTAAGGAGAACATTATTGGAAAAAGTAGAATACAAGCAAATTTTTAAAGAAAACGTCCAAGATGTAGGATATGCAAAGCAATTATGGATGCCTTTTATAATTGAAACAAAACAAAACAGAGGAGAAATTGCTAACATAGAACAAGTAGAAGATAATTTAATGAAAAGAATTAATATTCAAGGAATGCGTAATAATATGCATTTTGAATTATTTTTTGTTGATGATGATTGTATAGGCATAGCAAATTTTGCTATTGATATTGGAGGAATACGCGGAATTATTGATCCAGGGTACGGATTTGTTATGGGCTTCTACATTATTCCTGAAATGCGTAGACTTGGTTTCGGTAAAATGTTTTTTGAACATATTGAAAACGTTCTAAGAATTGATGGTGCTAATTACTTATACTTAACTCCGGACTCTGTTTCAGGTATTCCATTTTGGAATGCATTAGGTTTCAAAGATAGCAAAAAAATAGATCCAGATGATCAAATGCCAATTTATATCAAAAATATTTAAGAATAATTTCATAAAAGTAACATCAAAGTTGTGTTATCTTTTAGTGCTTTATGAATATTAAACACTTTCTTTTTTCAACTAAAAGTAGAATTTAAGAATAAATATCAATGAATTGGTTATTGAGTGAATCTTCCGCATATGTTAATATAAATTATAAAGGAGAGTGTTTAAATGGATACTATTCAGAATAGAATGATTAATCTAAGAAAAAAGGCGAAAATTACACAATTGGAACTTGCCACCATAATAAATATCTCCCATCAGGCTGTATCAAAATGGGAAAGAGGAGAAAACATTCCGGATATCGATGTCTTT